>Ga0187833_10001842_pt1 | contig 23560 bp, 26 predicted proteins | sample ETNtaG_37_FD_167968 | JGI IMG/M metagenome (GOLD analysis project Ga0187833, IMG submission 167968) | Marine microbial and viral communities from oxygen minimum zone, Eastern Pacific Ocean - ETNP2014_SV_400_PacBio MetaG (Illumina Assembly) | ecosystem: Environmental > Aquatic > Marine > Hypoxic...
TGCAGGGAAGGCATGGAGACAATAATCTGACCAGTTAAATTCATATTTTATCTATATTTCCTTTAATTTTTTTTTTCAATATGTAATACTTGCATAAACACAATATCAAATAAATACATAAAGTTAAGAGAATGTTGCGGTTAATTAATCATTTATTTTACATTATCATCATATTTTTCTTTACAAATGCTTTCGCTCTACAAACAAATTGGAGTAATGGTATAGAATCACAAGTTCGCATCATATCTCCATCAACACATATCAACAATCATAATGAACTATATTTAGGTCTCCAATATCAGTTAAAAAAAGGATGGAAAACTTATTGGTTATCACCTGGTGAAGGAGGGTTCCCTCAAAACATTGATTGGAGTAAATCAAGGAACATACAAAACATTGAAGTATTATGGCCCACACCTCGTGAATTTGAAATACTAGGCTTTAAATCCCTTGGATATTCTGATGAAGTTGTTTTTCCATTAAAGACTATCATCCAAAATATAGAAGAAGAAACTTCAGTAGTTTTGGACGTTAATTATTTAATTTGCAAAGATATTTGCATACCAGGAAACGCACATCTAGAATTAATAATTCCTTCCGGAATAGGTCAAATAACAGAACATTCTTTTATCATTGAAAAATCACTTTCATTAATACCTATAATCAATTTAGAAATTGGCGGATTGGAAAATGTCTCAACAGCAGCATCTGCGGATAGTGAGGATGTTTCAATTATAATTACAGCATCTTCACAAAAAGCTTTTGTTGATCCAAAATTTTATTTGGATACCGAATTTGGTTTGCCCGTAATTACACCAGAAATTAACTATTCAGCAAATTATAAAAGTCTTAAAGCTAATTTTATCTTTGAAAAAAAATTATTTACAAAAAAATCATTTAATCTTGATGTCATTATAAAAAATAATAATCAGGCATTTAAAATCAATACTGATTTAAACATAGAAAAAAAACAAAGTAAATTAGCTCAAAATAATTCGTTAATTCATTTTCTTCTAATTGCTTTTATCGGCGGTTTAATATTAAACATTATGCCGTGTGTTTTACCAGTGTTATCGATAAAACTTTTATCAATTTTGAAAAAATCAGAAGAAAGACACTTGATAAGAAAGAGCTTTATTATAACTTCAGCAGGCATTGTCTCCTCTTTTATATTACTCGCATTAATGTTTATTATTCTAAGATTGATAGGCATCAATATTGGATGGGGAATGCAATTTCAACAACCTCTATTTTTAATAATTATTGCTTTAATATTGTCCTTATTTGCACTTAATTTATTTGGCTTATTTGAATTTAATGTGCCCTCCTTAATTAGTTCTAGAATTCATCAAAAACTTCATCAAACTAATTATTTTAGTGATTTTTTTAACGGTTTCTTTGCTACAATACTCGCAACGCCTTGCTCAGCTCCTTTTGTAGGTACGGCTATTACTGCGGCATTCACGCAATCTTACTTTGTAATGATGGAAATATTTTTTTGTATGGGCGTAGGAATGGCAGCACCATATCTATTAGTGTCGCTATTTCCAAGCATAGTTATAATTTTGCCAAAACCCGGTAAATGGATGCAAGGAATAAAATATTTTCTTGGATTATTGTTATTAGCTACCCTTGTCTGGATTGGCTCTATTCTTCTAAATCATTTTAATGTTTTTTTTATTATAACATCATCCATATTACTTTTTTTGACATCCTTAATATTGAAGCTTTATAAAAAAAAATTATTGATATTGATAGCAGCCAGCATCATTTTTCTTTCCCTTCCATATTTTTCTTTTTTTAAATTTAACCAACAAATTCAAGATTCTGACTGGATTGATTTAACGACTATTCAAATTGATGATTACATACAAAATCATGATATTTTATTTGTTGATATCACCGCTGATTGGTGTGCCATATGTCAATTTAATAAAATTAATGTAATTAATTCATTAATCACAAAAGAAATATTTACAAAAAATAATGTTATAAAAATACAAGGAGACTGGACTAAGCCAAATGAGAAAATTGAATATTTTCTTCAACAACATAAAAAATTCGGTATCCCTCTCAATGTTATGTATAGCAAATCCCATCCTGAAGGTGTAGTTTTATCAGAGCTGCTGACGATAAATGAAATTGAAAAAGTTTTAGAAAAAATAAGATAAGTAATGTTAAGAAAATTCGCAAGCAGCAATGACTTATCAATAAATTTAGCAAAATATACTGTAAAAGAAATTCAAAAAAAACAGTATTATACTGGGTTTCCCTAGCGGCAGGACCTTAAGAAAAACTTATAAACACATTGGAATTTTAAGTTACAAAATGAAATTTGATTTAAGCAATGTAAAAATAGTTATGATGGATGAATTCGTGATTTTAAAGAATAAAAAATTTCAACTTTCCAATCCAAAACTTCATTATAGCTGTGTTGGGTATTCTTACAGGGTAATTAAAAGATTATTTAACTACAAAAAAAGCAAAAAGAAAAAATTACCTCAATCAAATATTTTTTTTCCAAAAATTCATGCCCCAAAACAATATGATGAGTTGATACAAAAATTGGGAGGAGTTGATATTTTTTTCTTAGCATCAGGTTCCTCAGACGGACACGTAGCTTTTAATAATTACACATCCAACGTTAACTCCCCAACTCACATTATTACATTAACAACACAGAATAGAAAAGATAATCTTAAAACTTTTTCTAAATTCCAATCATTAAAAGAAGTTCCAAAATTCGGCATTACTGTAGGTTTAGGAACTATTCATAAGCTGTCGAAGAAAGCAATACTTGTGCTTTCAGGGAAAGAGAAACGGGAAGCTGCTGATGTGATTTTAAGCAAAAAATTATTTAATAAACAATGGCCTGTAAGTATTGTATATAAATGCAAAAAAAAATTAATTTATATAGGTAAAGATGCATTAGGAAACAAATGAATAAACACTTTTTAGGCAATGATGCAGCAGAAACCAAAACAAGTATTTGAATTTGATGTCAACAACACCTCTTACTCTGGATGAAATTTATCAGCTTGCAAAAAAAACTCTTTTATTAAACGGATGTGATGAAATCAATGCTGAAGCTGTATCAAGAACTGTGGCAAACGCAGAGCGCGATGGCAGTGTATCACACGGCTTATTTCGCATTCCAGGTTATGTCGCTTCTCTTAAAAGCAAGAAGATAAAAGGTAATGCACAACCAACAAATCATTTTCTTACACAAGATGTGATTCGTACTGATGGTGACTATGGTTTCGCCCCTACTGCTATCCAAGTCGGGATCCCAGCCTTGGTTGAAACAGCAAATAAATATGGAGTAGGGGTTTTGTCTATCATCAATACCCATCATTTTGCAGCACTATGGCATGAAACAGAAGCGTTGGCAGAAAATGATTTGATAGGTATTGCTTGCACAGCCTATATGCCAAGTGTGGCACCCTCTGGAGCGATCAAACCTTTGTTTGGAACAAATCCCATCTCCTTTGCTTGGCCTAGAAAAAATAAAACGCCTGTTGTGTATGATATGGCAACAGCAAGTATGGCCATGGGCGAAGTACAGGTTGCCGCCCGAGATGGACATAAAGTACCATTAGGTACCGGTCTTAATAAGGATGGGGAAAAAACAGATGATCCATCAGCTATAGCCAATGGAGGAGTACTCCTTCCTTTTGGAGGACACAAGGGATCCGCTATTGCGATGATGGTTGAGTTGTTAGCCGCGGGTTTAGTAGGTGACATGTTTAGTTTTGAAGCAAAGGCAGCTGATAACTCGGATGGCGGTCCGGCCCGTGGTGGGGAATTTATTATGGCGCTTTCGCCACAATTAATTGCTGGAGAAGGATGGAATGAACATGCCGAATTATTTTTTAATCAAATGGAATCATTAGAAGGCGTGCGTCTCCCAGGTCAGCGAAGACATAATAATAGAAAAGATTCAGGCCCTCGTCACATAAACACAGCTCTTGTAGAAAAGATCAAAAGCTTAATCTAACAATAAAATACTTTTAATAATTAAATATGGATAAATTAAATAAAATATTACTACCTTACATAGAGCAGGAACAATACCCAGGTATTCAATGGCAAATAAATGTTAATGATGAAATATATGCAGGTAAACTTGGGTATAAAAATTTAGAAACCAAAGATAAAATTTCGGATGATACCATTTATAGAATTTGGTCTATGACTAAACCAGTTATTGCAATTGCTACAATGCAACTGGTTGAGAGAAATAAAATCCAGTTGGATGATCCAATTACTAAATATTTACCTGAATATTCAAATTTAAAAGTTTTGAAAAATCCTGACGGAGACATAACAGATGTGGAAGAATTGAAAATTGTGCCAACAGTGAAACATCTTTTGCTTCATACCGCAGGCTTTTCATACAATTTCTTAGCAGATCCTGTAGGTATGGAATACGATAGAATGAGAATATTTAGTTCATCTTCCTCAAGTTTAAAAGAAGAGATTCAAATGTTAGCAAAAATACCTTTGCTTCATCAACCATCAACTCAATGGCGCTATTCTGTTTCCATGGATGTTCTCGCAAGAATATTGGAAATAGTCGAAAACTCTTCCTTACAAGACATCTTAAAAAATATAATTTTTTTACCGCTTGGAATGCATGATACAGATTTTTTTATAGCAGAGCAGAAGAACTCACGAGTGATGCAATCATATGAATTTGATATTGTGAATCATAAATTACGAGAACATATTCTAGATCCGCAAAAAATTGGAAACTACGGATATCCACTCCATAATAAGAACTATGCGAGAGGAGGTCATGGCTTGTTTTCTACCTTACATGATTATTCTTTATTTGCAGACATGCTGCATTCAGGAAAAACTAAAGATGGAAAATTAATAATTGCTAAAGAAACGATTGATTTTATGACTTCAAATTTTCTTACGCCAAGTCTCCTTCCTATTGAAATTGTAACTGTAGGGACAATTAAGGATGAAAATTACACTAATGATTTAGAGGCTTACGGGTGGGGTCTTGGCTTTAGAACATTACTTGATCCTGTGAAAAATAACAACTTAGGCACAAAAGGTGAATTTGGTTGGGCGGGCGCAGCATCCACATATTTCCTGGTTGATGATCGTAAAAAAATGTCAGCAATATTGATGACCCAAGTTTTAAATGGAGATCCAAACGTAAAAAAAGATTTTTATAAATTTATCTATACTCACTTTAAATAACTTAGTGACTAAATTTAGTTCAATATTATTTATTCTTTAAATAAAAAGAGATTTGTCTTTATTGTTGCTTTATCTTTTAAGATTGCAGTGTTAGACCATTTTCCCGTGCCAATATTAAAAAAAGTTCGAGAGAAACTAAGTTCGCTTTCAATTTGCACTAATTCTTCACCGAGACGTTTAACTAAAATAGTTAAAGGCACAATTTCACTTTTACCCTTGATGGTTACCTCGACATCCAAAGTGATTTTTTTTTCGTTCTGATAGGAGAATTTTTTCGTATCAACAACTGCTATAGGAAATTGTTTAGCATCAAAAAAAATATTACTTAGAAGTAAATCCCTATATTTTGCATAGTTCATATCGATGCTGTCAATTACTACGGAAAATATTGCTTTATTATTCTTCTTTTTATCCAGATCTATTTCTATAAAACCTTCAATATTTTTAAAAGTGCCCCGAACATTTTTTGCAAACAAAACTGGAAGTTCAAAACTAATTGTGGAGAGTTCTTTATCAACTCCCCATTTTTCATCAGCATAAATAGATGATGCGAAAAATAAACTTGAAGTGGCAATTAAGGTTAATAAAGTGTTAATTTTCTTCAATATAACGACGTGCAAGAAAATCAGCTTTCTCATTATATATATTTCCAGTATGTCCTTTGACCCATTCCCAATTTATACTATGCCTTGCAATTTCTGAATCAAGCTCTAACCATAATTCTTTATTTTTCACGGGTTTTTTTGATGCTGTTTTCCATCCATTTTTTTTCCAATTTGCTATCCAAGATTGAATGCCATCTTTGACATATTTACTATCTGTTACTAAGGTTAATTCTTCTGAATTCTTAAAATACTGCAATGCTTTTATCGAAGCAGTTAATTCCATACGATTATTAGTTGTTCCATTCTCCCCCCCTTTCAAAAAAATAGGATCATTGTCATTTTCTAGAATTACGGCACCCCATCCTCCAATGCCAGGGTTGCCCGAGCATGCTCCGTCTATATAAATTTTTATCATAAATCAAAAATTGGATTATTTTGATGCCATTTCAGAATGTTGAAAAACTCAAAAGGATCTTTTGGCACAACCATTGCACCATCGGGGTGATACAATTGATCATGTAGTCTTGTAACAAGGAAGCGCATTGCCGCGCCTCTTAATAAAGTGTTAAAATGATTTTTTTCATCATTGCTTATATTGACGTGTTGTTGGTAGCCTTTTAAAAGTGAGTCAAAATTTTCTTTTTTGAAAGATTTTTTTTTGTCGAAACACCAGGCATTTGCTGTGATAGCAAGATCATAAGCATAAAAATCATTACAGGAAAAATAAAAATCAATAAGACCAGATACATTGCTATCAATAAAAAATACATTATCTGGGAAAATATCTCCATGAATTATTCCTATTGGTAAATTCCTTGGCCATTTTTTATCTAAATATTGAAGTTCTTGTTCAATTACTTGATACAATTCACCATATCGACTATCCTTGCTTTTTTGACATTTATTAAAGATATCTCTCCAGTGTTTTTGATGTAATCCGTTATTTCGTGTCAGAGTAAAGTCTTTTGAATTAAGGTGTATTTTTGCTGTCAGTTCACCTATTTGATGGCAATGATAGGAAGTACTGTTATCTGTTTTTTTTCCTTCAAGGAACGACATCAAAACACACGGTTTGTTTTCAATGGTATTAACATATCGATCATTTCTATTTGAAATAGGCGAAGGACACTTAATATTTTTTTTAGATAAATGATTTTGTAATTCAATGAAAAAAGGAAGTTCTTGCTCTTTTACCCTTTTCTCGAAAATTGTTAGTATGAATGTGTCTTGTGATGTGATGATCTTGTAATTTGTATTTTCTACACCTTCCAATACACCTTTAAAATTTTCTAATGAACCAATATTATAATTTTCTAAAAATGATGATAATTTTTCTTTTTTTATAGGAGTATAAACTGCCATAAACTAACCAGGTATCTTGAGTTTTTGAGGTATTTTGAAATTTATATCCTCCTTAACATATTCTGGTTCATATACCACGATTGTAAAATTTTCTTTCAAAAATTGTATAAAATTTTGAACTAAAATTTCCGGAGCAGAAGCGCTTGCTGTGACACCTATATTTTGAATATTATTAATCAAGGAGATATCAAACTTTTCAACACTTTCGATGAGCATACTATTTTTTGCACCATACTGCTTGGCCACTTCTACAAGGCGCAGTGAATTCGATGAATTATAAGCTCCAATAACGACAAAAAGATCACAATTTGCCGCAATCTTTTTTACAGCTTTTTGTCTATTGGTTGTTGCATAACAAATATCATTTCTTTTGGGTTCAAGGATATGTGGATATTTTTTTTTAATGGCATGAATGATAGATTTTGTATCATCTAGTGAAAGTGTTGTTTGCGTTACACATGCTATTTTTTGATCATTTGGAATAGTTAGTTTAGCAACATCCTGTTCATTTTCTACCAGATGAATCGGTGATTTGATTTGTCCCATTGTGCCAATTACTTCAGGATGATTGTGATGACCAATGAGTATAATTTGCAATTGTTGTTTCTCATAGTTCTCTACTTCACGATGAATTTTGCTAACAAGGGGACAAGTAGCATCATAAAATTGTAATTGTAAATTTTTTGCCTCTGCAGGGATTGATTTTGGCACACCGTGAGCGGAGAATATTACAGGCCTATCTTTATTTTTTATATCTTGAAGGTTGTCAATAAAAATAGCTCCTTTTAATTTAAGATTTTGTACTACATATTTATTATGCACAATTTCATGACGCACATAAACGGGTTTGCCATATTTTTTTAGGGCTTCCTCAACCATCAAAATAGCTCTTTCAACTCCAGCGCAAAACCCTCTTGGACCTACAAGATATATGTTTAGTTTTTGTTGATTTACATTGGTTGGCATACAATATGTTTGAGTCTATATACTTAACGACATATTTATATTAATTAAGCTATATAGTGAAAAACAATATTTTTATTCTTATTTTTTTCTTACTTTTAGGATGCACACCTAACACAACGGTTAGTACGAATGCTATTACAAAAACATCCTGTCCGATTGTATTATTTTCATCAGAGCACAATAAATACATTACAGGTGATACCAAACCCATTACTTCTGAGAATGTGAGTTATAGAGCTGAAATTAATAATTATGCATTTAACAGTGAATGCTCAATAATAGACGATGTATTTCAAGCTGAACTTTCTTTGTTATTTGTCGTAAAACCGGATTTAACTGAAGAAAGCAATATAACCCTTCCATTTTATGTAGCAATCTTAAATGCAAACGATGAAGTAGTTGATATGCAATATTATCAAGCTGATGGTGATTTGATGAGTGAATCCGAAAATGTGAATTATATTGAAACAGAACTGACTAAAACAATTAAGCTTCAAATATCTTATTTAAATGAAGAAGAACTTAATGAGAATAAAGTAGTTGTGGGTTTTATGCTAGATAAGAAGAAATTAAAAATCCTAAATTAATTTTTTAGAACAGATTCCAACTCATTGACTGACTGATTGATCAAATTTTGTTTTTCTTTGTCATTTAATTTTTTTTCTAAAATATTTACTGTAGCAGAAATAGCAATTTGCGTTATGTGTTTTTGAATTTTAGTATTCGCATCTCTCGTCATTTGATCAATTTTAGCTGAAGTCAAAGTATTACGCTTATTTATTTGATCTATTAGTTTTGTGTGTGCATTCTTCTCGATCATTGTAATTTTTTCTTTAGCTTTATGCTCAATTAAATCAATTTCCCCCTTAACTTCATTTTGTCTTTTTTTAGTTTCACTTAAGGCGATTTGCGCATCATTTTTTATTTTTTCAGCTTGATCAATACTATCTTTAATTTCTTGAATTTTATCATCTAAATTAATTGAAAGTATCTTTCGCACTGGCTTAATCATAACTCCAATAAAAATGATAAAGGCTATAAATACCCAAAATCGTGGATCACTAAACATAGTTAATACTTAACTCCTGATTGGGTATTCGCCACTGACTCTTTTATCTCCTGATCATTTATTTGAACTGAAGAGAGTTTTGAGAGTGTTAACTTAGTAATTTCATGAATTTGTTCATGAATTTGCTTTAATGATTCTTTTTTATTATTTTCAATAACTTTAGCGGATTCTTCAATTTTTTTATTCAGATCATTATCAAGTTTTGATAACTCTTCTGAAGCCTTATTTTGTAAATTAAGTGCTGAATTTTTTATCAAGCTAAAATTTTGTTCTTTAGAATCATGTAATTTTTGCTCAATTTGATCTTGTATTTTTTCTGCTTCAATCTGTAACTGTTTTGCCATTTTAATATCATTGTTAATTTTATTTTCCCTTTTTTCTAAAACAGAGCCTATACGGGGAAGTGACACTCTCCATAAGAACAAGAACAAAAAAGAAAATGTAACAACAAGCCAAAAAAGCTGTGAAACAAAGAATTCAGGATCTAATTGAGGCACAAAAAACGACTTTTTTAACCAAATAAGATAACAAGTGCAATAACTAGTGCAAAAAGTGCAATTGCTTCAACAAGTGCAAATCCAAGCATAGTCATTGTAAACACTTCGCCACGAGCTGCTGGGTTGCGACCTACGGCTTCGATAAAAGATGAGAATATGTTTCCAATACCAATTCCGGAACCAATTACTCCAATTACGGCAAGGCCTGCCCCGATAACTTTTGCTGCTTCTATTTCCATAACTCCTCCTATAATTTAATGTAAATGTAATGCGTCATTTATGTATAAACACGTTAAAATCGCAAATACATAAGCTTGCAAAAAAGCGATTAATATTTCTAAGCCGGTAAGAGCAACAATGAATGCTAGAGGTAAGAAACCTGCAAAGCCCAATGATACGACAAAGCCAGCAAAGACTTTGAGCAATGTATGACCTGCCAACATATTGGCAAAAAGTCGTACAGACAAACTGATAGGTCGCGATAGATATGAGATTACTTCAATTGGAATTAACAAAGGAAGCATGTACCATGGTAAACCTGGGATAACAAAAAAAGAAAAAAAACGTAGGCCATGTTTTACAAAGCCTAAAACAGTAACGCCAATAAAAACAATCGACGCCAAAGCAAAGGTGACAATAATATGGCTTGTAAACGTAAAACTATAAGGAATCATTCCCACCATATTACCAATTAAAACAAACATGAATATTGTGAATACAAAAGGAAAATATTTTCGGCCTTCACTGCCAACAGTATCTTTTAATAACTGAACAATAAAGTTGTAACTTAATTCAGAGAGTAGTTGTAATCGCGAGGGAACAATTGAACGTGTGTTCACTGAGAAAGTTAAAAAAAGAGTTATTAGTGCAACAGTAGTCGTCATTGCCAGGGATGAATTTGTAAAAGAAATATCAATGCCTTTTGAATCAATATGAATAAAAGGAACAATCTCAAACTGTTCAAGAGGACTATGTTTTTCGCCTGAAGATGACATTATCAATCTTTGATATTAAAACTTTTTTGTTTTTCTATGCGACGCATTACACGATAAACATTTAAAAATCCAGCAAATGCGCCAAGAATGAAAAAAATAATTAGACCAAAAGGTTTGGTGTTAAAGTAATTATCCACAAGTAGACCAATACCCACCCCTACAATGAGTGCCGCAACTATTTCTGTACTTATCTTAAAACCAAATCCAGCCCCACTATTTCTTTTGGGACTTACAGATTTCTTCTCTTTATGATGCTGCAAATGGTCAATTTCTTCTTTCAAATTTTCAAGTTGTTTCTTTGGATTATTCATCTTCTTTTAATTGAACAGCGCGTTCTAAATCAACAGACACAAGCTGAGAGATGCCTTGCTCTGGCATAGTTACACCAAATAATCTGTTAACTCTTGCCATAGTCATACGATGATGTGTGATTATAAGAAATTTTGTTTGTGATGATTTAGCAATTTCCTCAACCAAAGAACAAAAGCGGTCAACGTTGGTATCGTCAAGAGGAGCATCCACCTCATCTAGAACACAAATGGGCGCAGGATTTGAAAGGAATACAGCAAATAAAAGCGATAACGACGTGAGTGCTTGTTCACCACCTGATAATAAACTTAGATGTTGTAATTTTTTTCCTGGGGGGCTTGCAAAAATTTCTAACCCTGCTTGTAATGGATCATTTTCATCAGTGAATTTTAGATAAGCTTTGCCGCCTCCAAATAACTTAACAAATAAGTTCTGGAAATTTTCATTAACTACTCCATAAGCTGCTAGGAGACGTTGTCGACCTTCCGTATTAAGTTTGTCAATTGCCTCTCTTAATTTTGCAATGGCCGCCAGTAGATCAGATTGATTTTTTTTAATAGAATCAACTTTTTCTCCTAATTCTTTTGCTTCTTGTTCGGCTAATAAATTCACCCCTCCCAGTCTTTCTTGTTCTGCAATAAGACGCTCTAATTTTTTTTCTAGATCTTCTATAGAGGAATGGGCTTTATTAGGATTAATTTTAGCCAGATCAAACAAACCATCTAATGTAATACCCAAGCGCTCTTTTACTTGATCGGTTAATTGCTTAATTGCTTCTTCAATAGTTCCAATGATACCTTCAATTCGAATTTTTTCTTCACGTAACTCATTTAATTTAACTTCTTCTAGTTTTAATTTTTTATTTATTTCATTGGCTTGTTTCTCTTCATCTTGTAATTTTTTAGCTATTAATTCATACGCTTTTTTATTTTCATTAATTAAATTTACTAAATTTTTTTTCTCCAAAGATATATTTTCTGGCATGGATCGCATTTTTTCAAGTTCATTTATTAAATTTTGTTGACGTTCACGCAATTCATCAATTCTTTTTTGGGCGGTTGTCATAATATCCATCCATTTTTTTTCTTCAGCGGATAATTGTTTTAACCTTCTATTTTTTAGTTGTTCTAGAACAGCTTTTGTTGAAGCACTTTCTTTTCCTTTAGATGTAAAACCGTCCCAGCGCCAAATCTCACCTGTTACACTAACGAGCACTTGGCCATCAGATAAATTATTTTGTAATTCATGAATATTTTCCTTGTTTTTTATAAGTCCAATGAAATCAAGACATTTTTTAAGATTGTCAGGGGCCTTAATAATTGATGAAAAAGGAATTACATTTTCCGGAAAAACCGACTTATATTTTTTTGCATTTAATATTTTCCAATAAGAAGATTGTTCTTCATTAATGGAGGCCATCAGTTCATCCGAAAAAACAGATGCTAACGCCTTTTCATATCCATCTTCAAAATCCAAGTAATCAATCATTGGGTTGTTATTTTTTTGTGGTTTTGGTTTTGAGAAGAGATCATCATTTTCTTCCACGAATAAATCACCTTGCTCCTTCTCCAATAAAGATTTTTCATCACGAACTCTAGTGAGATTTTCCTTAGTGTCATCTAGTAAAAACTGCTCTCTGCTAATATCATCTTTTATTTGTCCTATACGAATTTGAGTTTCTTCAACAGCTGCATTAGCACGCTCAATCTCTTTTTCCTGATTGTTCAAATTAATGGAATTTTTTTGTAGTTCAGATGCGATTTTATTTTCTTCAAAGCGCAGGTTAGGCAATATTTGTAAAATATTTTCATGTTGCACATTAACAGAAGCAACAGCTTGAGTTTGGTTTACAACTAATTTATCTTGTTCATTGAAATTTTTATTAGTTTCTTCCAACTTTTCTTTTTCCAATATCCATTTTTGATAAAAAACAGCCGCCCTAGCTTTAGTTATATAATTTTGAATATTTTTATAACGTTCTGCTTGTTTTGATTGTTTTTTTAGAACTTCTAATTGTTCTTCTTGTGTTATTAGAACATCTTTTACGCGTTCCAAATTGTTTTCTGTTGAGTTTAATCGTAACTCAGCGTCATGCCTTCTTGAGTGTAATCCTGTTATGCCAGCAGCTTCTTCCAAGAGTGTGCGACGTTGTTCTGGTTTTGCAACTATTATAGCACCTATACGACCCTGACTTACCATTGATGTTGATCTTGCTCCAGTGGAGGCGTCTGCAAATAGGAGTTGCACATCTTTTAATCTCACTTCCTTACCATTAACGCGATATTCTGATCCTTCGCCACGCCAAATGCGTCTTGTGACTTCAATTTCATCAGATTGATTAAAAAGACTAGGCGCTCTTCTCTCACTGTTATCAAGATCTATTGTAACTTCTGCGATGTCCCAGGCAGGACGATCAGTTGTGCCATTGAAAATAACATCATCAAGCTCACTTCCACGCATTTGTTTAGGAGATAATTCTCCCATGACAAAACGGAAAGCTTCGACCAGGTTGGATTTACCACATCCATTTGGACCAACAATACCAGTTAGTCCTTTTTCTATTATGATGTCTGTAGGTTCAACAAATGATTTAAACCCCTTTAGCTTAAGATTTTTAAAATTTATCATCTATTGTTCTGATAATATTTTATCAATGATTTGTCTAAAATCTTTTATTGTCTTGTTTCCTTCAATCAATGTGCTGTTAACCAAAAAAGAAGGTGTTGATTTGATGTTAAATTCACTTTGAGCAGCCATTATCCCTTGAAGAATTTCGTTTTCTAGATCAATATTATCAATACACTCATTAAATCTTTCTTTAGTCATACCTCCGCTTTGCATGATCTTATACAGTTCCTGTGTGGTTTTAGCATTTTCTCGTAAAACCCATTTGGATTGCAGATGGTATAGGGCGTTAGAATATTCGTATCGAATGTCTTCGGGAACACATCTTAGCACCATGCTGCCTAAGAGTGCGGGATAATTAAACGGAAAATCTCTGAAAACTATTTTTGCCTTTCCCGTGTCAACAAATTCTTTTATTAATTCTGGCAATGTATTGATATGAAAATCAGCGCAATGACTGCAGGATAAGGATGCGTATTCGATAATCGTTATGGGTGCATTTTCATCTCCAATAATGAAATCTTTCTCTGTAACATCAAGAACAGATTCTGCAGAAGCTAGGGTTGAAAATATAAGAAAAAAACTAAAGAAGTATGAAAGCAGATTATTTAAAATGTATTTTTTCACTTTTCTTCTTCGTTTGTAATAGATAATCCTAAATTGACAATAGATTGTTCTAAATTCTTATCATCAATTTTTGATATTGTATTTTTTATTTCACGAGTTTTTTGTTTGATGTTTATAAAATTCACGTTGCTCTTTTTAGTTGTTATGTTTTCTCGTTTTATTAATTGTTGATGAATTTTTATTCCTTTAATCGCCTTGTAACCAAAATACGAATTTATTTTTTCTACGATTTTATTATGAAAATGTTGAAATTCAACAGCAGCAGAAGGCGTAACATTTACATGGAGATATTTCCCGTAAATAGTCTCACCTTTCTCATTGGTTGATTGTGGTATGGAGCTAATCTTTAGAGGTTCTGAATGCTGAACAAAGAATGAACCCACAATTTTAGCCCATTTAGCATGTATGATGTAGTCCAGTTTTCCAAATTTGTACAAAAATTTTCGGTTAATCCCCCGAAGTGAATCACTGATTTTTACAGGTTTGAATTTCCGGTTACTTTTTGGGGGAGCATTTGTCATTAAACTGACAATATTATATTATCAAATTATGATAGCAATAAGTAATGCCTAAATTAACAAGCAAAGAATTAACAATCCAATCCAAACTTCTAGATTGGTATAAAAAGAATAAGAGGATACTTCCATGGCGTGAATTAGATAAAAAAAATTTATCCAATCCCTACTATGTTTTGGTGAGTGAATTTATGTTGCAACAAACAACAGTAAATACCGTTGTATCAAGATTTAAGGATTTTATAAAAATATGGCCGAGTTTAAAAAAATTGAGTGTGATTAATGAAAACCAAATTTTACAATTTTGGTCTGGACTGGGATATTACGCAAGGGCAAAAAATTTATTAAATTCAGCGAAAATTATTTCACTTAAATTTAACAACATCGTTCCGGATAATTACAATGATCTGATTGATTTGCCAGGAGTAGGGGATTATACAGCAAAAGCTATTTTGGGAATTGGGTATAATAAATCTGTTATGCCTGTAGATGCAAACATCAAGCGCATCCTTGCAAGACTTTATGGATTGGAGAAGTTAATTAATTTAATTAATAAAAAAATTACATCTCTATCTAAATTTTATGCCTCTAAAAAGCAATCCAGTAATTTAATACAAGCTTTCATGGATTATGGATCGATAATTTGCGTACCTAGAAATCCAAAGTGCGGCGCTTGTATCATTGCAAAAGAATGCATTGCAAATCAAAAAAAAATAACAAACATTATTCCAAAAAAAATTAAATCTAAAAAAACAAGAATGAAAAAATACACCAGGGCGTATATTATTATAAATGGTTCAAAAGAAATTCTTGTTCGTAGGCGTGCCACCAAAGGAATGTTGCCATCAATGTTAGAAATACCTAATGATAAATGGGTTGCTGAAAAAAAATTATTGGTAAAAGATAGTTCAGTTAGTTTATTCCAAAAAAAATTTACAAAGTGTAAACCTTTTATATATTCTTTTAGTCACTTTGATCTTGCAATAGAAATTTATTTTACAAAAGAACGTAAGAGAAAGATAAAGAAACATGATTGGATCTTATTAAATAATATTGATAAAATTGGTATGCCAACTGTAATGAAAAAAATTGTGGAGGTAGCAAAACTTAATTAATTTCCAGTTTTTTGTTTCTGTAATAACCTCTAACTTCATCAAGAAGCAGATTTGTTTTTTTATCTTTAATATGCCAAAAATCCCATCCGTTACAACTTGGCAGACCTTGCACTTTTGCGCCCACTTGGTGAATCGATCCTGACAGATTGTTAATTCTTACACTTCCATCAATTTTTACTATCGCTTCATAGCGTCCTTTGGAATCAGTGAGAACCGCTCCAGGAGGAATCACTCCTTGTTCAACTAATTCACCAAATGGAACTTTAGGCAAATCTTTTCTGCTTTTAGTTAAATTTACTACATCATTTTTTAGAGTTTTGGTTGTAGCTAATCGTTTTCTGGCTAAAGCAATGTATTCAGGGTTTTGTTCTATACCAATAAAACTTCTTTGTAATTTTTTTGCTACTACAGCCGTTGTTCCTGATCCTAAAAAAGGATCAAGTATAAGATCATTTTTATTAGTTGATGCGAGAATTATTCTGTAAAGCAAAGCTTCTGGTTTTTGAGTGGGATGGGATCGTTGATTATTATCTTTTCTTAATCGTTCTTTGCCGTTGCAAATAGGAATATACCAATCACTGCGCATTTGTTTTCCTTCATTTAGTTCCTTTAAATTTTGATAATTGAATGTATATTTGGAGCTTCGTGAAGTTGTACACCACAGTAAGGTTTCGTGAGCATTGGTAAAACGCGTCCCTCTGAAGTTAGGCATAGGATTTGTTTTGTGCCAAATGATATCATTAAGTATCCAATAACCAAGATTTTGAATGCAAGTTCCAAGTCTCAATATATTATGATAACTTCCTATTACCCATAGGGCACCATCAATTTTTAAAACACGTTTGCACTCTTTCAGCCAGATTAAACTAAATTGATCATATGTTGCAAAAGTATCAAATTTATCCCAATCATTATTCACAGCCTCTACCGTTGTTTGATCTGGTCGATATAAAGTATCACTGAGTTGTAAGTTGTATGGTGGATCAGCAAACACTAGATCAATAGACTTATCAGGAATTTTTTTTAGTATATCAAGACTATTTCCTTGAAGAATTTGATTTTTCTTTTGCATAAAAAAGAATCTTTATTCAAGAATAATAATAGGTCAATACAACTTATCAACAGCAAGAATCATTATATATGGATAAGTGACTTTATTGGTTCAAAACTTTTACGATGATGATCAGTTACTCCTTTTTTGTTAATTTGCTCAATATGTTTTTTTGTTCCATAACCAGCATTTTTATCCCAATCATAACAAGGATGTTGTAAGGACAGATGCCGCATATAGCGATCTCGATGAATTTTTGCGATGATAGAAGCAGTAGCAATTGAGTATGATTTTTGATCACCTTTTATGATCCCATTGCTTTTGTGTTGAGACAACTGCAAATCAATTCTACCATCAATAATTAAATTAGCTTTTTCATAATGTAATTTTTGAACTGCTCTCCTCATAGAAATTTTTGCAGCTTCTAAAATATTAAATTTATCAATCTCAAAAACATTAGCAAAGCCTAGAGCAAATTGGAGTTTATTATCGTTTTTAAGTTGATAAACTTTATGAAATGCATCACATCGTTTTTTTATAGTAAGTTTTTTTGAATCATCAAAAAGAGATAATTGAAATTTCTCAATTGAATAATCAAAAAAAATACAGGCACAGCTAACTACAGGACCTGCTAAAGGTCCTCGCCCAACTTCATCAATTCCAATTACAGTTCCTCCAATCTTTTTTTCTATATTAAAATTTGGATAGGACAAGATATGTATTATTTACGACTAAGAAACTGCAGTAAATCCATCTTCAAATCCATCTCTATTAGTAGCACAAATCACATAGGGAGAAATGTTAGGATATTTAACTTTAAATTTTGATATGATCTTTTCCCATTCTTTGGGATTTTTGACAGAAATATGAACATTTCTTCCGTCTGGTAGCTGTTTTTTGGCTTCGTAACAAGAAATTACAATGAATACAAATTTCTTTGCAAGATTAAAAATTTCATCAATAAAATTAATAACGTCCTCTGGAGGTACGTGTTCTACTACATCAATACAAACAACCCCATCCATTTTTATGTTAGGATAGGTTGAAAATTCTTCTACTCCAGGATCATAAAGAGAATAATCTTGAATGTTCCAAAATTCAATTACATTTTTATATTCAATTTTATTAATTTTAATCTTATTAAAATAAAATTTTGCTTTTCCACATCCAAAATCTATTAATGATTTACTTTTTGTTAAATCAATAACTTGTTTAATTGGTGAAAAAAAGTATTTAAGAGATTTTCCATCAAAAGTACTTTCTGCATTGTCCCAAATAGTTCCATTATTATGCATATCAGCATAAATTTTTATAAGATTTTGATAATTTTTTGAAAATTTATTTTTCATTTAAACGATGCATAATTTCTATCAAGTTGCAGGGACGATGACGAATGTCTAATTGATACTGTAAAAGATCATCCCATCCATCTTTGCAAGCATTAGGAGATCCAGGTAAACAAAATATATATGTGTGGTTAACCACAGCTCCTATAGCGCGTGATTGAATGGTGGATGTAGCAATTTTATTAAAACTTATTTGACGAAATAGTTCTCCAAATCCATCAATTGTTTTATCAGCTATTGCCATTACTGCTTCAGGTGTTGAGTCTCTTCCCGTTAAACCAGTTCCTCCAGTAGATATAATGACATCTATTACGGGATCACTTGATAGATTAAGAAATGTCTGCTTAATTAATTCAACATCTTCTTTAATAATCAATCTTTTTTTGACAGTATGACCAAAATTTGTAATGCGTTCATTCAGCAAATTTCCCGATTCATCTTCATTTTCTGAACGTGAATCAGAAATAGTTAATAAAGCGATATTAATTGATGCAAATTTTACTGACGCGTCAATGTTTGTCATATTAAACTAATAAATAGGATTTTCTCCATTGGCTAATTTTCTTAAAGAATTTGATTTATTACCAATTTTATCTTCGTAGATCCAATATTTTGCAAGCACTTTTTCAATAAACCATCTTGTTTCTCTTGAAGGAATACTTTCCATAAAAAAAAGAGCGTCATTTAGGTGATTTATTTTTTCTAACCATTTTTCTAAATTGCCTGGTCCGCCATTATATGCAGCAGCTAAATATATTAAGTTATTATTAACAAGCTTTAAATTAAGCAAGTATTCTATATACTCTTGTCCCACATCAAGATTTATCTCAGGTATTTTTAATATGTTGGAATTATTTCTTTTAACCTCTCTGTTTGAAGAAATGAACTTTGCTGTAGCAGGCATTACTTGCATTAAACCCACAGCCCCCTTATGACTTTTCGCATTTGTGTTGAACATCGACTCTTGATGCATGAAGGCATATAATAGCGAAGGATCTAATGTAAAACCATTCAGTGGTTGCCAGATAGGAGTTGGATAATAATATTTTGTAGGAAGAAAGACATCGTATCGCTTTAGTTTTCCTGCAATTTTTATCTGAGTGTAAGCTAAATTAAAATGCTGGGCTATATCAAGTGACCACATTGCAATATCCTTATTCATGAAAGAATTAATTTTTATTATTTCATTTTCCAATTCATTTAATAAACCAATTTGAATTAAGGCCTGAATTCTTTTTCTAGCTGGTAGAGAAAGAATCACTTTTTCATCAGCACCCAGTTTATTTGGAGTCCAATTAATAGGATTTTTTATTCCTAAAATTTGTGAAGCAAGAAAGCCATAAAAACTCTCAGGATTATCAGCAGCACGTTTTAACCAGAAATTAATATCTTCATATTGATTTAATTTTGCATAAGCTCGAGCCGCCCAGAAACTTCCGGATGCTTGGTGCCATACATCCTCTTTAAGAGAAATAGCAAAGTTTGAAAAAAAATCTGCCGCTTGCTCATAATTTTTCATACGCCAAGATGATAATCCAGCTGTCCAACCAGCGTAGGGAACATGCGAAGCAGATTTTTCTAATGCTTCACTAGCATACTTTATTGCCAATTTATTTTTATCGGCTAAAAAATATCCTTTGGCTATAAGTTCTTTTTGTTGATCAATCTCGACTTGATCAAGGAGAATTGTTACATCGCGTTGTTTTAATAGCTTAATAGCTCCTGTGGGCCATCCCTTATTGACTCGTGATTTTATTGCGTTTAATAATTTCTTTTTTTCTTTTCTTTGGTTTTTAGATAATTTTTTTTGGCTTACATATTTTGTATTTTTTTTTGGCTCTAAAATTGTATTTTTAATGCCGACGACTTTTGAAGGAAGAGAAGGGCTTTTATACCCCTGAGGCATTCTCCGAACTGCTAAGCGGTAAACTTTTCTTGCTTGTGGATGATCATTATATTTTTTAAGCCAGTTGTACAGTTCCAAATATTTTGAGCGATAACATTTAGGATGAAGATAACGTTGAGCTAAAATATGACCCATTAGAATGTTGTTTTCAATTTCAAGAATATACTTATTCGCTTTTTTCCATTCGCAAGCTTCTTGATACTCAAATACTTTTTTATAATTATCAATGTCTGCATCATTTAAGATATTCTGAGAAAAAATTTGAATATATTTTTTTGAAATTTCATCATTAATCACAGTAGCTTTTACTAAAACAGAGCCAAACAAAAATATAGTTATGAACAGTAAAAAACTAAATATTTTCATTACTAATAATTGTAATTTTTTTCTGTATTTTTTGTAAGTCTACCCATGCTTCTTTTTTATTTCCGGGTGAGCGCAGTAAAAATGCAGGATGGTACATTGGCATTGTTGAAATAGGTTCTTTGATGTTTAGACTGTTATATTCATGCCACTTACCACGTAATTTAGTTATACTAAGAGTTGTTGAAAGTATTGCCTTTGTTGCAGTTCCGCCCAATAAAATCATTATAGATGGTTGAATAATTTCGATATGTTTTTGGATAAAAGGAAGGCATTCCAAAATTTCCTCCGTGTTTGGAGCGCGGTTATTGGGAGGGCGCCAGGGAACAATATTAGTAATATAAACAGAATTGCGATCTAAACTTATTGCTGCTAACATTTTATTAAGTAACTGACCCGCTGCTCCAACAAAGGGTTTGCCCAATTTGTCTTCTTCTGCTCCAGGAGCTTCTCCAATTAGCATTATTTTGGAAGAGGGATTTCCATCTGCGAAGACGGTATTTAGTGCTTGATTTTTTAGAGGACAATTATTTGATGTTTTAATGAATCCCTCTAAATGATTTAGAGATTCAATGTTTTGAATATTATTAGGATGAGAAACTCTATCCAGAGGAGCATTGTTTTTGGTTGCTTTATAGTGTTTATTAGGAGAATTTTGCAAAAAGCTATTTATACCCGAATCTTTTAAAAAAAAAAGATAAGAGAAATTTGAATTTATTGACATGATACTCAAAAAGTTATTAATTATTAATACCTTTGGTATAGGAAGTAAATTTATAAATGCATAAACTGTCTGTTATTATCCAGTACATAGCAATTTTCTTAATACCTTCGGCAGCATATTCTTTTTCTTCATCTTCATATCTTATTGCAAATTCGGCTATGTCTTTTTTTGATTATGAAGAGGCTAATACTTACTATGAAAATAGTGATATAGAAAATCTTAATGATAGTGATTTAGAAAAAAAGCTCTTAGCTTATGTTAATACAAATTCACTTAATAAAGCATCCAAGGTTGCAAAAGAAATTTTACAAAATAATAATTCGAATCAAGATGCTTGGTTAGTTTATCTAACGCATGCAAAATTAAATAATATTAGCGAACCTTTTTATGAGTTGAAAAAACAGCATGGAGTAGAAGAGTTATCAATAATAAAATTCGTTTTTTATAATAATTATCAAATAAAAAAGAGCAATGATGAAATCGCACAATCTTTGTTAGATATTGTTCAAGCATCTAATGCAAATAATAATAAATTGCAGGGCTTTGATTATCTTTTATTTTACTTATCACTAAGTTTAAACCTTAATCCAAAATTCAATGAGTCATTTTTTATAACCGCTCAATTATATCAAATGATGAAGAATTATGAAGAGGCAGAAAAATTTTATAATAAGGTTTACAAGGATCATAGTTTATATTTAGAAAGTCGAAAAAATATCGCTATTAATAAAAAACACCAAAATAATACGAAAGAAGCTGAAGAAAAACTTATTTCTTTAATTGACTTGTATCCAAAAAATGAAAATCTTTTTGTATCACTGGCTGATTTATACAAGTCAACTAAACAATATAAAAAAGCTATTCCCTATTATTCTATAGTATTGAACAATCAGGATTTAGATGAGAATCATAGGTGGCAATTGCTATATATGCGAGGAATTTGTTATGAGAGAATTAATAACTGGAAATCTGCTGAAGAAGATTTACTTAAATCGCTAGAAATCAATCCTGAATCACCAAAGGTGTTAAATTATTTAGCTTATAGTTGGATTGAAAAAAATGTTTTTCTGAATGAATCATTAAAAATGCTAAAAAAAGCTTATGAGAAAAATCCTAAGAGCCATTACATTTTAGACAGTCTTGCATGGGCGCATTTCAAAAAAAATAATTTAATAATCGCTTCTAAACTTATGGAAGAAGTCATAATTAGAGCTCCAGGCGAAGCAATATCACTTGATCATTTGGGTGATATTTATTTTGCTATGGGCCGCAAGAGAGAGGCATTGTATATGTGGAGACAGGCAAAAGATTTGGTAGAACCTGAAGATAATATCATTGATAAAATATTAATAAAACTCAATAAGTATGACGCAGGATAAAATTATTATTAAAGCGCCGGCAAAAATTAATCTGTTTCTCCATGTTTTGAACAAGAGAGATGATGGTTATCATAATATAAAATCAGGAATTACTTTTATTAATTTATTTGATGAAATTTGTATTAAGAAAAGTAATTCAACGATTATTCAGTATTCCGGAACTTTTAAACCAGATCAAGATTTTTTTAAAGACTGCATAATCATGAAAACTTTAAAATTTTTGAATTTAGATAATAAAGTTAATTTAAAAGTTAATATTAACAAAAATATTCCCATACAGTCGGGTTTAGGATCCGCATCATCAAATGCAGCGTCTTTAATAAAAGGATTAGAAAAATTAGAAATAATAAAAATGAACGAAGACTATAAAATCTATTCTAAGCTAGGAGCGGATATCCCTGTTTTTTTATATGGAAAAAACGCTCTTGTGGAAGGGATTGGAGAGAAAGTCTTTAAGCATGAGTTTCCTAAATATTTTTTTTTGGTCGTTAAACCTGAGATTGGTTTTTCTACAAAAAAAATGTATGACAAGATAAGCAGGAGTCTTCAAGAAGATGAAACAGCTAATCACAGTAGGAATATACTCAATGATGATAGTTATGGAAATGACTTTAAAAATATTGCGATTAAGGAAAATGAAGAAATAAATCAAATACTAAAATATTTATCTAGCAGTGAAAAGTGCATTATCTCACAAATGACAGGAAGTGGTTCATGCTGTTTTGCAGCATATGAAAAAAAAGAATATGCCAATAAAGCTCAAATAAATTTCAAAAAATATTTTCCAAAACTTTGGTCATTTGTTGGTGAAAATAACATTAACAATACTCTTTCCTCAATGATTTTATAAATTAAATCTAATAAGTTTTTACATGTTAAATCATGGCTA
>Ga0187833_10001843_pt1 | contig 23558 bp, 28 predicted proteins | sample ETNtaG_37_FD_167968 | JGI IMG/M metagenome (GOLD analysis project Ga0187833, IMG submission 167968) | Marine microbial and viral communities from oxygen minimum zone, Eastern Pacific Ocean - ETNP2014_SV_400_PacBio MetaG (Illumina Assembly) | ecosystem: Environmental > Aquatic > Marine > Hypoxic...
CCGAAACTAGGGGATGTATTAGCCAAACCAAACTTTAGAATAATTGCAACACAAAATCCAGAAGAATTTGTCGGTACTGCACCTTTAAGCGAGGCTATTAAAGATAGATTCATTTTAATAAGACTTGAATATCAGACAGAAGAGGAAGAGAAAAAAATAGTAAAAAAGGAGACCGATTGTAAGGATGACGCACTTATAGACTTAGCTGTAGGAATTATTAGAAAAACCAGAGAACATCCTGATATCAGCAGGGGATCTTCGATTCGAGGGGCTATTGATTTGATAAAGATGGTACAGAAATTTAAGGATAAGTTCTCTCTGAATAACGATAAATTGTTAGAGCTTACAAAAATGGCTTTGGCAACTAAGATAGAGATGCATGACAGGTCATTTATGCAACTAGAGCAAGTGATTAAACAGATTGTTTCAGAAGTGCAAGGAGTAAAAGAGAAATCCGGTTCTAAAAAAAAAAAAATGAACCTGTAAAACAAGCTCAATATATTGGTATAGAACTGGAAAAAAAAGAATATTTAGACAAAGCTTTTCTAAAATTTATTAAACAAAACAATTCGGGAGATGAAGAAAACAGTGACACCGGGCCTTTACTTTTTACTGAAAAAAAAGAACTGATAAAATGGCCCATGATAAAATTTTACAGCAAAATTGGTGCTACATTAGATAAAAATACAAAAGAAACAGTAAAGTGGGCTGTAATTAGATCAATATTAGCTCTTTCTAGAGGAATAGTTGGAACTGGACTTAGGCCATCAATTACAATTAGAAAACCATTCAACCCAGGCATGAATGAAATCGATCTGGAGATGACCTTAGAAAACTATTATGGAAAGAAGCATTTAGACTATAATGATATTATATCCCTCGAAAAAAAACCTAAGAAATTTGCGGTTACTTTGATGCTTGATGTAAGCAATTCTATGAATTTTGAAAAAATATCGATTGCTGCAATTGCAATTGCAAGTCTATCTTACAAGCTTCAAAATGATTATTATTCAATTATTTCTTTTAATGAAAATGCAGAAATTATAAAGCCAATTAACAAAGACTGGAGAGTAGAAAAATTAGTTGATAAAATTCTGAATCTCAAAACCGGAGGATTGACAAACATAAATCAAGCTTTAGAAAAAGGTCTAGAAGAACTGAATGCTTCGAGCATATCTAAAAATGCTCGACGACGAACAGGAATCCTTGTAACAGATGGATGGGTAACAGAAGGCCCTGATCCAAAAGAAACGGCCAAGAAATTCGAGAGGCTCCATGTAATAGAGATACCACCTGGATGTGTAGATGATGAATTGTGTTACAAAATGGCAAAGCTAGGTAAAGGACGGTATATTAAGGTGAGAGATTTTTTTGAACTAACTAGAATTGCAAAGATCGTTTAAGATACTTAATTAACGATTCTAATTTACCCAAAAGCCAATCAAATCAAACTTTACCAAATTCCTTAGTTGCATTAACAAATGCAAGCATGTTATCTTTAGAAATCTCGGGCCAAATATCACAACCAGGCATTATTCCATCTACTCCTGCCTCAATAGCTTTCTGTACATTTTCTTTAATGACATCGGGTTTAGATTGAACAAGCACGTTGTATGCATCGATGTTTCCAAGGATTATAGCATCTTTTCCGAGCTTTTCTCTTGATGCAGAGATGTCATTTCTTTGTTCTACACTAAGAGCTTCTGCTCCACAAGTCTGCATCATCTCTATTATAGGATTGGTATCTCCACACATATGTAATATTCTAGGACTTGGAAGCCCTTCAATAAGTTTCTTTAATGGGGGTACAATAAGACTATTAAACATCCTTGGACTTATTATATCTGAAGGGGCACCCATTTCACGTACAGTAATATAATCCGCACCAGCATCTTTGTAATGCTTAGCTAAAGCGGTGAGGGGTGGGATTAATCCTTCTAATATTTCTGTTACTGCTTCTTTTTGCTTAAATGAGTTTTTCAAAAGATCATTAAGATCCATAAGCTGTCCGGCCATGGTGTATGGACCTAAAATATATGTGCCAATTGCTATTTTATCACCCCAATTTTTTTGAAGCAATCGTAAAGCATCAGCGACCACCGGAATCCTACCTCTTTCCAAAAAATCGTCAGGAACAGATACCTTATCCCCTGTCTTTAATATCTTAGACTTAACAGTTGGATAAAGGATCCCCTCAACATGTTCATAATAATTTATATCACATCCAAATGCTTCAGCCTCAACACCCAAGTCAAAAGGAACTACTGCTGTCTCGTATCCATATAAATCATACGATGAACTAGCCGCATTCGCCATTTGCTCAGCATTTTTATGAACTTCTTGAAAAGCTACACCATATTTCTCTAAACCTGGAACAGTTATATTCCCCATTCCACTAAAGCACGGTACTCTATCAACTTTCTCTCCATTTAACAATCCTAAAACCCTTTTTTTGGAAGACCATTCATTTGACATATTAGACCTCATTTATCTTTTTTTTGTTTTCACATAATTATCAGTATCTTATATACTTTTTCCATTGAAGTATACTAATCACTGTCGATGAAATTTATTTTATAATTTACTCAACAATATTATTCTACTTTACTTTAAAAAAAAACTTAACTTTATAAAATATTATTTATTGATATTTAAAGTTTTAATAGTGGTTTTATCCTCTTTCTCGCATATTTGATAATTTATTATTAGAATGGAATTTAAAAAATTGTTCCGATTAGTAAAATATAAATATCATTATAGAGAATTTATCTAAAATACTATTTAAAATTTAAAAAAAATTTTGGATTTTAGTTCAAAAAATTGGAGGATAGATAGAAATGGGAGAAGAAAAGTTAATTCCTACAACAATGGTGGGGGCATATCCAAGACCGAAATGGTATCGTCAAGATATGGGTGACAAAGACCCAATAGACGCATTGCGAGACATCGGTTATAGAGAAGCATTTGAAGATTCCGTAGGCCTTGCAGTTCAAGATATGGACCTTGCCGGCCTTGATAGTATCCCTGATCCAAGACAGTGGTATGATGGATCACACATCGAATCGTTTTTTTGGTATGCGCCTCAAAGAATTAATGGGTACAAAGGATGGGGAACAACTCCAGATATACTAGTCAAAGCGGTTGAAGCAAATTCTGTAAAGAAAGAATTCCTTGACCTAGTTTTAGAGTACCATAGCTTCCCGAACGTAGTAGAAAAGGTTACACGTGGTCCTTTAAGAATGGCAGAGATGTATAAGATAGCTCAGAAGTTTACTAAAAAGCCAATTAGGATGCCAGCTCCAGGATGTGGTCCGGCTCACTTAGCTTTAGTGACCAGTGGCCCAGGTTACGATAGAATTGAGGATCTTGCTATGGATTTGGCGAAAATATTTAATGCCGAATTTAAAGACTGTGCTGATGCAGGTGCTCAGCAAATTCAGATTGATGACCTGACACTTTTCCTTGCTACGGTTATTGGAACAGACAACATTGATTGGGTAGTAGAGGCTTTGAATAGGGCTTTCAAAGGAATTGATGCTAAGAAAACGTTTCATATATGCTTTGGAACCTGGTGGGCGAACATTGGTTTTCCAGGATCTCGTGATGGTTATGGACCTATCTTTGAGAAAATGCTTGACATTAAATGTGATGAATTCATGTTAGAATTTCCCCCACAAGGAGATAGAGGGTGGGGAGCAGACCTCAAGCTCTTCTCAGAATATAGTGTAGATCAAGACTTAGCAGTAGGTACGTATGGTCCTAGATCGCTAGTGGTTGAATCTCCTGAGCAACAGGCTGATAAATTGCGTGCAGCCTTAAAACATGTAGACGCAGGTAAACTTTCGTTAAGCTCAGATTGTGGAATGCGGATAGTACCGAAGGCAATAACGAGAAATCAAGTAAAATCATCCGTTGAAGCAGCTCAAATAGTTAGGGCGGAACTCAGTGGGAAAGGCTGACTCTTTCCCATCTCCCTATTTTTTTTTATATATGACTAGTGACTTAGTTTTTATTAGACTCTAGATTATTAGTATTAAATTAAACAATATCTTGATGAAAAAAGATATGATAGAACTTTCATCATAAAATACGATAATACCAGAAGGGGGGGAAACTGAAAAACCGTATTTTTTTGGGGTTATCTGCGATTTTCAGATAGATTACGAGAGAGTTTTAATACTAACATTGGGAATATAAAGACGAAGGGTTTTTTTTATAAATATTAATTTTTTCTTTTATTAAAGGACTTAACGGCATTTGACATTTCACGGATGTTTTCTATTGGAGCTCTAGGCGGAATTCCACATGCAGGAGCGAGGATATCAACACCGTCTGCTAAGGCTTTGAGAGACATCTCATTAACATCCTTAGGACTTCCGAATAGGAGGGTAGAAGTAGGTATATTTCCGACAGCAACCATATTATTATTTAAAACTTCCTTAACTCCTTTCACATCAACAGTAGGCCCTTCAAAAGAAAAACTCTCTAAACCAGTTTTTGATAGCATTTTAAGAAAGTGAGTAGTACTCCCACAGATATGAAGGATGATAGGACTTTTTATTTGACTATGCATTTGCTTATAAGCTGGAATAAGGAACTTTTTGAAACTTCTTGCGCTAAGCATGTCACCAGAAGCAACGGGATCTAGGATACATATGACATCTGCCCCATTTTCAAGGAGTGTGTTTGCATATTCAATACTAAAATCCACAAGTGACTCAATGACCTCATTTAAATCATTTGGATACTTGATAGTTGATTTTAGAATCCATTCGGTGCGGAGGATATGTCCTGCCAAGGTAATAGGACCAACTATCCCGCCATAAATTGGAATATCGTTATATTTTTGACTTAATAAATTACAAGCCGAAAGAACGTTGGGTATTCTACCCCGTTCCAAGAGATTCTTTGAAACAGAAAAATCTTTAAGATCCTTAAAAGCCGGTTCCAATATTGAAGGTGGTCTATCAATAGTTCCATCCTTAATTTTACATCCGAAGGCTTCACCTTCAACACAAAGATCAAAGGGGATTCTTATACCATCAAAATCAAGGATTTTATGAGCCGCCCCGGCCAAGGTTGCCATTTTTTCAGCTTCTATTTGGGCTTCCGGCCAAAAGGCATCTTCTAATTCCATTTGCTCAACTGTAGGGGTTGCTAATGGACATGAGCAGATTTTCTCATCCATATGTTTTCCCTTTAGCAAAGAAAGAACTTTTTTTCTTTTTGTCATTGTAATACTCTTCAAAAAAATTCTATTAAAAGGAAAGGGTGGATATCTGTTAATTATTGAACCTTTCAGTTGTTATATCCTTATTCTTTAACTAAGAAAAACCTATTGTAAATTGAACAAACAAACACATATAAGTTATAATATTTTACCTTCTTTAGTGATTTTTCCATTTCTTATTCCTGTTGAAGATATTCGTTTCCCATTGTCAGCCTTAACCAAGGGGACTACAATAATTTCCAGAGAATCTAAACCATGATTCTGACGATAAAAATTAATTTCTAGGGCCTTCTCCTTGGTTTCAGAGGAAACCACTATAGCATCGATTTCTTTATCTGAAATTGCTGGTCCATATGGATCTTCAAGTTTAAATATCTCGTAATTTTTTCCCTTAAGGTACTTCTCAAGGCTACTCTTTCTAATATTGTACTCTTGAGATTTATTAACAGAATAAGAATCTGATGTCAGACCTACAATCACCTTATATCCCGATTCAAAAGCTCTATTTAGAAGTGCCTTATGCCCTTTATGGAAATGATCAAAAGTTCCTCCAACAGCAACTTTATTGTATTTCATAAGCAAAAGGATTTATCTCCAAAGTGGATAATATTAATTTCTATGACAAGTAGGATTAATATTGCACTAAATAAATTAAATTCCAAGGGAATAGAATGTGGTATTCTATTAAAACCTGAGAATATTTACTACCTAACAGATTTCTTTCCCACTTCAAAAGCTGCCCTTATTCTGAAAGAAAATCCTATTCTTCTTGTTTCTAGAATGGATTATCAACTTGCAGAAGAATCGGAAGTGGAAGTCGAAGTGACTGAAAACTTCGGAGATAAATTAAACTTAAAAGTCAAAAAAGTAGCAGTAGAAAAAAAATATGCCTCAATAGAGTTTTGTGAAAAGCATTTAAAAGATAAGAAAATATATGATTTGAATTTTATTCAAGAGATGAGAAAGTTGAAGGATAAAGGGGAGATAAAGACAATAAAAAGAGCGGCAAGAATTACAGAAGGCGTTATAAAAACCGTTGAAGGCGAACTTAATGGAAAGCTTGAAAGAGAAATTGCTGCTCTAGCTGAATATAAAATAAGAGAGAAAACTGAACTTGCCTTCAACGCTATTGTTGCATCCGATGAGAACTCAGCAATCCCACACCACCAACCAGGGGGGAAAAAAATAACTGGAAAGGTAATTATTCTTGATATTGGAGCTAAAGTAAATGGATACCATTCGGATATTACCCGGACTTTTTTTCTAGATAAAGAACCAGAATTATATCCCATTGTATTGGAAGCACAAAAAGCAGGAATAAAAGAATGCTATGCTGGGAATAACGTGAAAAACGTAGATTTAGCTACAAGGAAAGTAATTAGAGAGTATGGCTATGAGGATTATTTCCTTCACTCCACAGGACATGGTATTGGATTAGAAATACATGAACCTCCAATTCTACACAAAAAAATAGATGGAACATTAGAGAAGGGGATGGTTGTTACAGTTGAACCAGGGATATACAAGGACTATGGAGTAAGAATGGAAGATATGATATTAGTTGGTTCTAAAGCTAAACTTTTAACCAGAATGAAGAAGTGTTGAGATGTTGATATATATCGATGCCTCAGTAGCAGGAATAAGTGGCGATATGATCATCGGTTCCCTACTTGATCTTGGGACAAAAGAAGAAAGCATCTATGTCATTGAAAGAGAAATATCTAAAGTATTAGGTCATCCAGTTAAGATTGAAGTTAAAGATGTCAAAAAGCATGGAATGGCATCAAAAGGAGTGACTGTTGATACATTTGAAGAAAGTATATCCACAAAAAAATTGAAAGAGGATATTACCTCACTAACTAAAATCCTAAAATTCGATATAGAAGCCAAAAAGTTTTCTATTGAAACTCTGATGACCCTACTTAGGGCAGAAGAAAAAGTTCATGGTGAAAAAGAAGAACCGCATCTTCATGAACTAGGCTCAGCTGACACTCTAGTAGATATTTTAGGTACAGCTAAACTAATGCAAGAATTGGATTTTTTCGATAAGGATGTAAATGTTTATTCTTCATCAGTAGCGGTAGGAAATGGGACCATTGAGACTTCCCATGGTATTCTATCAATACCCACTCCTGTTACTACTGAAATTCTAAGGAGATTCAAGATTCCATTTAAGTTTTCCCCTGAAGAAGGGGAACTAGCAACGCCAACTGGAGTAGCCATTCTCGGCAATATTGTCCATTCTTTTAAGTACCCATTCTATCCAGTTAAAGTTGAGAATACTGGTAGGGGATCTGGCAGATCTGACTTTAAATCCTTCCCTAATATATTGAGGATAATGAAGCTATCTTCAAAAAAGGGAATTGAAGAAGTTTCGATTGTTGAAACTAGTGTGGACGACGTAACTGGTGAAGTTTTAGGATATGTTATTAAGAAACTTTATGACAAAGGTGCTTTTGACGTTCAGGTTATACCTACAATTTCAAAGAAAAATCGCCCAAGTTACATAATTTTTGTTCTTGGAAAAGTAGGAAGTGAAGAGGAACTTGCAAGAATTCTTATGGAAGAGATTGGAACCCTTGGTGTTAGAATACTCCCCGCTCAAATGCGAATGGTATCTAAAAGAAAAATAGAAAATATCAAAATATCTATAAATGGGTTTAAAGAAACTGCTAGAGTTAAAGTTTCATATTCAAGAGGAAAAAAACATGTAAAAGCTGAATTTGAAGACGCAAAAAAAATAGCTATTAAGACGGGGATTCCTCTGAAAGATGTGATAAAAGAGATTGAAAAGCGGACTACCTAAACTTCGCTACTCTGTTAGCAATGATAGCAGCTATCATACCCGCTCCTAACCCATTATCAATATTAACAGCAGCTAACCCTGGTGCACAACTCTGTAACATCGAGTATAGGGCTGCCTTACCTTCCCCTCCAATACCATAACCCGTAGACGTTGGAAGACCTACAACAGGAATATCTACTAAACCAGCTACAACACTAGGAAGTGCACCTTCCATACCTGCAGCGACTATAATCACATCTACATCTTCATTTACTGAACTTTCAATGGCAGGGATTAATCTATGAATGCCTGCTACACCAATATCATAAAAAGAATAAACTTGGCACCCCATTTCTTTTGCAATGGTTACTGCTTCTTCAGCACTGGGAATATCTAATGTGCCTGCCGAGAAGACCGCAATCTTACCACCCGTATTATGATTCTGATATTTCTTATCTTTGATTACAAGAAGAGCAGCCTTACTGTTTTTATGAACTAATTTATTTCGAAACCGATTTGCAAGAAAATTCTGTTTGTCATCTGATAATCGAGTAATTATACATCTACCTTTCTCCTTTAACAGGGAGACAACTAACTGAACTAATTCATCTTCAGTTTTACCTTCGCCATAAACTACCTCTGGAGCTCCTGCTCTACATTCACGTTGTAAATCAATGTTCCCCCAATTTGATATCTTTGAAAGACTTATAAGACGAAGCTCCTTTTCCGCATCTTTAATGGAAATAAATCCATCTTTAAAATTATTTAATATCTGTTTAATTGACATTCAAGGTCCTTTGATTTTATCAGTTAAAAAAATTTTGTTCCTACGTCCATATTGTTCCTTTCTAATTGCCCCCCTTTTTTCAAGTTCTGCTAGGATTTTACTAACCTTTGCCTTTGAGAATCCAGTTGATCTTGTTATTTCTCTTTGGTCTATACCATTATTCTCTATAATTATCCTTAGAATACTTTGCTCATCCTCCTTTAAGATATCTATTTTATCAAATACTTCATTATTTTCTAATATCCCTGAATCGTGTCCTTTTCTTTTTTTATAAAAAAGGAATGCAACTATCCCGATGCTTAATAAAAATAAAAATACGTGTAGAATGGTAGGATACCATCCAACTCGTTCATAAAAAATAACCACTTTAAAGTTCCCTTTTAACTCTGCGGGTATCGGTTCTAACATCTCCCAAATTAAAATCATGCTTCGACCGTCAGATAGAATGTCTTTTGAAGTAGGAACCGTTCCCTCTTCTGATAACACATACCCTGCAGGGAGAAATACCACCATCTTAAAGTTTTTAACGTTAGCCAGAATGAATTGAGCAGACGTTAAAATAAATGTATTACCAGCTTTACCTTGGATAGATTTTTCATTTTTATAATGATAAATAAGAGTTTGGTTATCATCAGGTTGAAGGGGCTCTCTGAAATGAACAGTTACATAAGTTGTTCCACTCCGAATAGCGGTAGAAAAAGATATCTCTCCTTTAGTATCTGATACTCTAAGATCTACTAATTCAGCAGAAAAGGGATAGCTTACTTCTATTAGGGGATTATCCTGAGAGTTTCTAAAAATCATAGTTATCTTTTCTTCTATTTCCCCAGGATTGCCAAAAAATAACAGACCCCCATTCATCGTTAGCGATGCATCATACTGGATTACTTCTTGTGAAAATACCGGCGGGAGAGTTGATAACAATATAACTAAAACTATAAATCCTTTCATCAGTAAACCTCAAAACATTTTCTCGAGCGCATCCCTCACTAGCATTCCATTTTTTACACCGATTTTTCGAGCATCTAATGTCAAATCCACAACCCTTGCATTAAGCATATCATCAAAAGATGATACACCAGTTACTTTTGCTGCGACATCCCCTAGAGAAGAGGCAGCATCAACATTAAGGTACCCACACATTATAAAACCCTTTTCTGCCTTTATTAATAAAAGGGGGGCATTAGACATTGGCACTTTTATACCAGTAGCAACTCCGCTGTTTAGTTTAATGAGTTTTATTTGGATTTCTTTACCCCCCCTTTCTTTATAACTGAAATCCCATATAATATTTTCTAAATTAAAATTATATTAAATCATGTAAATGGATACTAACCTTTCCAAGGGAACCACCATAATTACCCGCAGATATGCGCTTTATCCCACTCACGCTTTGGATTGATTTAATTCCTTCTGCCATTGCCTCTCTCACCTTTTCTTCAGAAATTCCGTCTATCACTATCTCAGTTACACCACCAAAATCTTTTACCTTAGTATCTTTGACTTTATCTGCAAGTGTTGGGCAATATATCTGATTTGTAGTTGCTCGCATAAATTTATATTTATCCGATCCAACTTTTGAACCTGCTCCACATACTCCACCAGGAAAAGGCGTTATAACTCCACCAACCTTGTGAATTGCGTCTAATGCTTTCTCTGCAGCGAGAAGTGCTCTGTTTTGGGTATCTGTAAAAATAAACAAATTACCCCCCATTACTCCTTTCGACACCCCAAATTCGCATTCTATTAAAAACTCACCAGACATAACAGGTATAGCAACCATCTTGCGATTAGCTATATTTTTAATTTCTTCATAACCATCACCAAAATAACGCATTTTATATCCTATATCTAGCATTTCTTCGGATTCGCAATGGTTCCAAACAGCTGCGGCTGGTGCAGTAAGGATACATTGCCCTATTCTACTTAAAAGTTCATTCTTCATCCTTTTTTTAGCAGCCCAAATTTGTATTATATACCCTGATCTACCGTCAGGGTTATTAAAAGAAGCATTTTCAATTCCTGCCTCAGATGAACAACCAATCATTGAAGTTGCATAACCTGTAACTTCGCGAACAGCTACCTTAGCCCACTTTTCACTTGGGCCTGTAACTATCATCCTTGAATAATAACCATCGAATGCTTCGGCGTAGGTATCTTCAATTTCCAACTAACTTTTTCCCCCAAATATCTTATCCCAGTTCTTATCAATTTCAGCTTGAATCTGCTCGATAGCAGGTTCATCTAAATGTTTAAATCTTTTCTGCATTTTGAGATAGCTCTTGACTGACTGCTTTTTAGCTGGTTTATAAGTTACACGTGTGTCCCCATTAACTATCTCATAGAGCACCCACATACCACTATCAACTGCAAGCCTGGGAATTTCTATTCCTTTATCACTAGGTATCCCCCAACCAGGAGTACAAGAGGCATGGATATGGATATAGCTAGGGCCTTTAACCTGCAGTGCTTTTTCAACCTTCGCCATATAGTCAAGGGGAAAAGCAATGGAGGCAGTTGCAACGTAAGGTACATTATGAGCTGCGATTATTTGTGGCATATCTTTCTTAGGGCGATCGTTTCCAATTGATTGGCTCCCTGGTGGAGATGTAGTAGTGCTAGCCCCATAAGGAGTTGCCCCGCTGCGTTGTACTCCCGTATTCATATAAGCCTCATTATCGTAACATATATAGAGCATATCATGACCACGCTCCATAGCACCACTAAGTGCTTGTAAACCAATATCAACTGTACCCCCATCACCACCAAAAGCAATAACATTAACTTTATCTTTCTTCCCCAAAGCCTTGAGAGCAGCCTCAACACCACTTGCAACTGCTGCACTATTCTCGAATGCAACGTGTATCCATGGGATACGCCAAGCTGTCTCGGGGTATGGGCTAGAAATAACTTCCATACACCCAGTTGCATGAGTAGCAACAGTGTTATCTCCAGCTACTTTAAGAGCAAGGCGCATTGCAACTGTACATCCACATCCAGCGCAACCTCTATGACCAGGAGCAAAAAGTTCATCATTGCTTACCTCTTTCATATTTTTTCTGAACTTGAAGCACCGTAAGGCTGAAAGATTTGATTTGCATACACGCCTACATTTTACAAATGCAGGAACATTTTCAGTAACTAGCATTATCCTTCCTCCTTTAGACCAACCCAAGTTACTTCTTGGACTTTACTATCTAATGCTTTATTAGAATTGTAAATTATTTCTTTTACATATTTTGAAGTTACATCACGTCCACCTAGACCAACAATGAAATTTAGAGCCTTAGGCTTATTATTTGAATTATAAAGTAGACCTTTTATTTCGCTATACAGTGCCCCCTCTCCAAGTCCCAAGGAAATATCTTTCTCAATGACAGCTACTACTTTAGCTTTAGATAGTGCTTTAAGAAGCTCATTTTTTGGAAATGGACGATAGCATTTAACTCGTATTAAACCAGTTGATCCATATTCACTTTCATCTATAACTTCTTTGATAGTACCTGCCACAGAACCTAGAGTAATTAGGATAACATCAGCATTATCCGTCTTGTACTCTTCAATTAACCCGTAACCTCTTCCAATAAGTTTTCCATATTCTTTATCTACATCTTTTATGACTTTTAATGACCTCTGGATTGCTTCCTCATTCTCATGTCTAAATTCAGTATAACTATCAGATCCTGCAAATGCACCAATAGTCATGGGTTTCTTAGGATTCAGAAAAATCTTTGAATCGAAATCTGGTAAAAATTTTTTTATAGTATCTTTACCTGGCACATCCACCGGCTCAACTGTATGTGTTAGTACAAAACCATCCAAACATACCATAACAGGAAGCATGACAGAAGGATTCTCTGCAATTTTATACGCTTGAACAGTGGTATCTAGAGATTCCTGAGCTGTTTCACAATAAAGTTGAATCCAACCAGAATCTCGCTCAGTTATTGAATCCTGCTGATCGTTCTGTATGTTCAAAGGGGCTGAAAGGGCACGATTACAGTTAACTAGAACAATTGGCAAACGTAGTCCAGCAGCAGCAAACAACATCTCATGCATTAGGGCTAGACCTTGTGAAGCCGTGGCAGAAAAAACACGGGTACCTGTTGCACTTGCACCTATACACGCACTCATCGCACTATGTTCACTCTCAACTTTTATATATTCTGAATCAATTTCTCCATTAGCTGCAGCCTTTGCTAAACCTTCACTTATATGAGATTGGGGAGTAATAGGATAGGCCGCTATAACCTGGACATCACACAATCTAACAGCTTCTACTACTGCACCATTTCCATCCATTACTCCCCTATACGGTTTATCTCGTTCAAGCTTTTGCATTACTTTTCCTCCAAAATCATTTCAATAGCATCAGTTGGACATTCATTAGCGCAAATCCCACAACCTTTACAAAAATCCAGATCAACTTCAAACTTATCACCTACCTTGTAAATACAAGGTTCTGGGCAGAAAATCCAGCAGTTCCCACACTCAATGCACTTATCCGGGTCAATAACTGCTCTATAAGTCCGCCAACCGGCTGTTTTATTCTGTACTGAATTCCCGAAATCTGTTATTATACTACCATATCTCATAGATTATCCACTACTGTGTTATATGCTACTTCTATTGCCTTAACGTTCTTCATTGCAAGCTTATTCGGAAAGCGTCTATTAATTGCATCTTTCAAAGATTTAAGAGTCACCAAATTTGTAATGGCAGCAAATCCTCCAAGCATGGTTGTGTTCACAATTGGAACTCCTAAGATATCAATTGCAATTTTTGTAGCATTCATAGTATATGTCTCCACATTTTTTTTTATATTTAATTCCTCTGCCTTTTTTTCTGTATTAATTAAGATGATACCTCCAGGTACCAACCCATCAGCAACATCTATTACATCAATAAGTGATGAATCTTGAACAACGACATAATCTGGCGAATATATCTGAGAACGGATCCGAATGAAACTGTCAGATATCCTTACAAAAGCAGCTACAGGGGCACCTCTTCTCTCTGTTCCAAATACTGGAAATGCTTGACAAAACTTTCCATCTTTAAAGGATGCTACTGCAAGAATATCAGCGGCCGTAACAGCTCCTTGACCACCTCTTCCATGAAAACGAATTTCTTTAATTAGTATCACCCTTTTTAACTAACTGGATAGTACTAGCATATGCATAATACGTTCCAATAGCTTTTATTAGATCTTCCTTGGATTTAGATAATGTAGGTATAGGTTCCCAAAGATTATCTCCCTCCTTAACCGATACAACCCCATCCAAAATATTATTATCTAGGGCACATTTCATAAGAGCCGTTACAGCTCCACCATCCTGACCTTTTTCTAATATCTCTCCATCCTTTGCTCTAACGGCAACTATTTCAAGAAAATCCCCTAATCCCTCTTCATATGTTTGACCATTTTTAAAAATCTCTTTCTTAATCAATTTAATAGGTAGGGCAACCCTAGGACAAACAAGATAACATAAATTACATTCTTCTTTACATTCCTCAGAAAGAGTAGGAGTTTCATCAATCATGGTAATATACCCCTCTGGACATGCAGTACTACAAGTACCACAGGAAGAGCACAACCCAGTTTCTATAATCTCAGAATTCAATTCTTTGAATCCCTTTCCATCTGCCTCATCCTTGATATTTTCAAGGGTTTTATCAGCTGAATGTATATGGGGTACATTTATACCATCAACTTTCTTGGATTCTTCCTCCGTCAAAGCCTCATCCAATTTAGACTTAGAGAGTTTTTTTACCAACATAGTTCCTGGTTTGACATTTTCTATGGGATTAACTTCAAGGTAACCACCATCTTCAGCACTCTTTAGAAGTTCAGCTCCGGCTTTAGTCCTGACAATAACAGTGCTCCATTTAGGGGGCGAACCTACTGCCCCAACCGCTAAGTCAACAAGCTCGCAAGAAAAGTCCATACATACCATACAACCAGTCCTTACATAAGCTTTAGATGATTTTAAAGGAAGCTCCAATTTGGTAACTTTTCCTTGAAGACCTATAATGTTCGCTTTTTTAATATCAAATTTAGAAATGTCTTCAAATTTAAAGTTAAATTCATCCTCAATTAAAGCCTTAAAACATGAGTATGCCCAATTCTCCCTACAAAAAAGTCCAATGGTTAAAGATACTTTTTTTGACCAAGATTGATTAATTTCCTTAGAAAGTAAATCAATGCTCCTCAAGCCTTCCATCTGACATGGCAGTCCAACATATCCGAGTTTCATTTTCTAATTCCTAAGCTGAATATTTTTTAGCATTTATGATCTTGTATCTGAAAAGATTATTTGGTAGATTTGCATAAACGAGAAACATAACGTTGTAAATTAAAAGTCAACTTTAATGCCTAAAAAACTTTTTTGCCCTTGAAGAATATCTCTAGCAATTTCAGCACTGCCCTTTGCTGCAGCATAATTTCCTAGCTTATAAACAGGGGCAAACTTTTCAAAGGATGCCTGAATATCCTTGAATATACTGTCATTTAAACCAGCCCAACCAGTTAAAACAAAAGCATTTGGATTTATTAAAGCACGGAACCCGTTAATTTCCATCTTAATACTCATAATCAGAGATTCCAGAATAAGTTTTTGTTTGTCATTTTTAGGTGTTAAAATGTTGGCAGGAACATCATTTTCCGAAGCCTTCATTATTCCAGAAGAATAAAAAGCTTCATTTGCAGTTGTATAACCCTCATCCACCATCCTCAAAGCCTTCAAATCAAGGGGCCCATGAATAAAACCAGGGGCTCCAATACATGCATCCATGGCTCCGAAGAAACACTTGTTTTTAATCCCGATGGTTACGGTATTTGAACTTATATCAGATATAATAATATTATCAGCCTTTATTTTTAAATATGAATGGTATCCTAAACTCACTTTCTCAGCACTCGCACAGTGGGAATATAGCGCGCGAAAACGAGGGTCAAGAGCCATGATATTTCTGTGTAATCCCGGAATAACTACGGTGTTTATACCAGATGAAACTATCTCGTCATAAATAATCTTACCTACCCCAACTTCCTTTCCTGCTTTACCACGAAACACACCCCGATTATTTACCTTCTCAATATTGGTTATCTTGTTAATACCATCCCCCATGGCATAAGTCAACCCGATTAACTCGATTTCTTCTTTAGGTACGTATTTTTCTATCTCTTTAATTGCTGAAATATCCTTGTTAATAACTCGAGGAATTTCAAAAGAAATATTATCTGGATGAATATGAAATCTAATTGCTTGAGTTCCGTGATCTATACCAAGAGTAGAAAATATTCTCCCCCCTAAATCCTGTTTGTTTTACAAAGAAGTTCTGCATTAAGAATGGAAGCACCTGCAGCACCTCGTATCGTATTATGCCCCATAACAGTGTATTTAAAATCCATAATCGAACATTTCCTTATCTGCCCGACAGATACGGCCATTCCCCCATCAACAAGACGATCTAATCTAGGCTGAGGACGATCTACCTCATCCTTAACAATTATCGGATTAGCAGGAGAAGTTGGAAGGTTCAACTCTTGGGGTAAACCTTTAAAATTCTGCATTACTTTCTTAATTTCCGCAATATTCCAACTTCTTTTGGTTTTTATAAAAATTGATTCTGTATGCCCATCTAAAACCGCTACCCTGTTACATGAGGCGGAAATATTTAAATCTGCTTCTTCAATAACTGATCCATTAAATTCTCCAAATATTTTACGACTTTCTTCTTCAACTTTCTCTTCTTCTCCCTTTATGTATGGAATTACATTATCAACAATGGACATAGAAGGAATCCCAGAATAACCTGCACCACTTAGTGCTTGCATTGAAGTTAAAATTACATTTTCTATCCCAAAGTTATCTTGGATGGGTTTCATCGAGAGAGCACCCATAATAACGGTACAATTAGGATTTGTTATGATTGCTCCATCCCAACCTCGACGTTCGCGTTGAACCTCAATCAAGTTTAAGTGATCTGGATTAACTTCCGGTATTATAAGGGGCACATCTTCATCCATCCTAAAAGAGGAGGCGTTTGAGGCAACTATTGACCCTTCTTCGGCAAATTTGGGTTCGACCTCTTTTGCTATTGCTGATGGAAGTGCAGAAAAAACTATGTCTGCTCTAATTTTCTTTGGATCAACTTCAACAACAACCGTGTCCTTTACTTCAGATGGCATTTCCCCTTGCAAATACCATTTTGCAACCTTACTATAACGCTTCCCTGCAGATTTGGACGAAGCTGCAAGAGTTGTAAGATTGAAGGAAGGATGGTTTAAAAGTCCCTCTATGAACCTCTGTCCAACCATTCCAGTTGCACCTAAAACAGCTACATCCATACAAAATACCCTAAATTAGATTGTAATATATACTATTTAATACATTTTACCTTAAGATCATCTATAGTAACCTTTCAGGTTCCCTATTATAACTATTTTTTTCTAATAATTCCCCTTCAATTACAATAGAATTTTGAAAATGGATTGTAATTTTTTTACCTATCCCTTTTAAATAATTTTATTAAAGATTAAAACTTATTATTCCTTGAAGGTTGGTCAAATGGAGGATAATGAAAGGGATAAAGAGGCTCGTATAGCTGAATTAGAAAAAAGACTTACAGAAATGGAAGAAAATTGCCAAGGTGTAATGAGAAGGTTAGAAACTTTAGAGAATAGATTAGAAGGTTGGGACTTACCAACCCTTTGGAAATCTGTGGCAGAAATAAGTAAGAAAGTGTATATCTTGGAGAAAAAGGGTTGAACAATTCTGAGTCTTACTAATTTAATTTTGTGATTCTACGAATCATTGTCAAGTTTCTAATCAAAAAAACATTAGAGAAATTAATTTATTAAAAGAAACCAAGGCTCCACCACCTCAAATATATTAACAGCGGGATTGAAAAATAGGATTATGAGATTTATTGATGACGAAACTGCCTATAGAATAATTGAATATATCCTTCTTGCAATAGGAATTGTAGTTGCAGTAATAGTTATTTTATCCGTATATAACACGCTTGCTAATGGTCTATCAAATACAATCAATGAGTTGAAGAATCTATTAGCGAGTAAAATGTAATCTATAATTAATCGATTTCAATCTGTTTAACTAAGACCCACAATTTAATAGGATGTATCCAAGAGTGAGTGGGAAGAATACGAGAAACATTGCTACTGGGTTAAAGGTGAGGGCGGCACCCTTGAAGAAGCTGTTCAGGATTTTAAGAGGAAAAGCAACAGCATGCTGGTTAAGTGACGACTGGGCGAGGTGATTAAGATATGGCGTGTAATGTCTTTGTGTACGGGACCCTGATGAGCAGGTACATAAACCCAAAAAAGGGACTGAATCAAATCGAAACTCATCATAAGAGTGCGGTGCTGGAGGGATACGAAAAGGCAGATGGGGTGCTAGAGGGTTATTCTTTGCACTGGCCAGATGGCCTCTCGTATCCATTTATACTGTCAAATGAAGATGGCGAGGTTCTGGGTGAAACTTACTATGACGTGGAGGATGAGAAGGTAAAGGAGCTTGATGAGATTGAACGTGTGAAGTCAGGTCTTTTTCAGAGGAGGCAAGTGAATGTGAAAACGCCTAAGGGGCGGGTTGATGCTTTCACATATATCGGTGGCGATGGTCTTCGTGAAGAATATAGGAACCCGCTGATTTACCGTACTCTGGTACCGGAGGAGTGAGGGGCACTATGAGTAGGAAACCCTATCAGCAGTTCAAATGCCTCAAGTGCGACTTGGAGTTCGTGGGCGGACCCCGGGATTGCCTTTTCCCTGAGGTTGATTATTGGCTGAACTATTGTCCTCGATGTGATGCACATGACTATTGCACTGATTTATTAACCCATACCACCAATCGGGATCAACAGCACAACACATCCTGGTGTATGAAAATTTTCAAAGTGGATGAATTAGACGGACTGCATGTAATCACCAAAGAAGAGGACAAAAAATCAGAGTACATAATCAGGTATGTGATAGACGGTAAAATGAACGTAGAGGCGGACTGTGAAAAGGATGCCATAGAGATGTTTAAGTTCAAATTGTACAAAGCACGTTTCTCATCTAAGGATGCTCGAATTAAAAATATCAGGGAAACGGAGAGGCCCAGCATCGTGATCGACGAGCACATGAATAAGGTAAGGTGCAGGAAATGCGACTTCGTTTTCTACACAAAGAACCCCGCCGATGTCAAGAGATGCCCCAAATGCGGCGAATAGACGGAGCGTTTCAATATTAAGGGGATGAATATTGAGAATTTTTCAAGCAGAACACGTCAAAATCATAAACGGAGAAAATGGTTTTGTGGTGATAGATAGCTCAAAAGCCGATTATATGATACGAGACGTGAGCGAAATTCAGGGCATTGTGGGGGGGAATATAATTTAGGAGAGTGATGCGGAATAACTACTTTTTCAAAAACTTTCGTATTAATTTGACAATGGTAAATGAGTGAGAAAAAGGTGACTCGATGTGTCGGTGTAGTCCATCCCCTATTTTACCTATTTTACCTTCTAAATCCTTTATTTGTAATTCCAAATCTTCAATTTTATCGTCATCACACATTTTCTATCTTCCTCCAAAAAAAAAATGTTAATCCTCAATCACAACAATCTTGAAGGATGTCATTGGATTAACCTCAGCCCGAAAAGCCTTGGTTTGTTCTCTAAGATTGTGCATCCGCCAATAAAACCATAACCGCAGCTACAGTGCCCGCAGTTCCAGCCATCTTAGCTACTGCACTAATTATTTGGTCAACAATTCCGCCTAGTCCAGCTACAAAAAATTGTAAGCCAATTGCAAGTAATAACATTCCAATCATAAAATTTGCTGGAGGTCCTGCTCGAGTCAAGTTCAACAGACCGGCTGCAAGACCGATTATCAATGCTACGAGACTAACCATGCTAGCTCCCAATCCAACGAAGTTAACGGCCACAACAATTAGTAGACCAATTAATAGACCACCAGGAAATATCATTGAAGCTGTGGCTGGTGTGTCAGGTGTTCCTTCATCCGCCATCTTATATCACCTCCTTATAAATTCCAATTCACTGATAAGTTTATTTTTGATATAACTAATACTTATATTATTCTAATTTGAAGAAGGGAGAAATCATAAAATTAATATAATTAAATTTGGGCTCAATTCATTAGAACCGAAAACAATATATAAGCATGAATTGTGAAAATATTTTATGGAAAAAGAAAAACTGGTCTTACCCGAAAATTGGAATACGATGAACTTCGGTGAACGTTGGATTTGGATTTTAGACAGACAAGAAGAAAGGACTCATCAATCCATTAGTAAGTGATGAGTAAACAAAGTCTCGTCATAGTTAAAATTTAAATACCTTTATGCTAATTTAATTTTTTATGAATCTCCTAGTTGTTATTCCAGCATATAACGAGGCTTTTACCATAGGAAAAGTGGTACGAAGGACAATCAAAATTGCTAATCACGTTATTGTTATAGACGACGGTTCTAATGATGAAACTGCTCAAATCGCAAAGTCTGCAGGAGCTGAAGTCATAGTTCTGAAAAAAAATATGGGAAAAGCGTTTGCAATCAAAAGCGGAATCAAGGATTGTGCAGAATTTGAAGTAACCGTCATCATGGATGGAGACCTTCAGCATTTACCCAATGAAATACCCTTATTATTAGATGAAATAAAAAGGGGCGCTGATATCTGCATTGGCAGTAGATTATTAAAAAACAATAATATTATGCCAAGAATGAATAGAATTTCAAACAAAATAGCCTCCAGGTTAATTAGCTCTCTAATAGGGAAGAAGATAACTGACCCTCAGTCTGGATTCAGAGCGATAAAGAGTAACAAACTCCAACTCCTTGATCTGGAGGCTGATAGATATGCAATAGACCATATCATGCTACTAGAAGCTGGTAGAAAAAAATTTAAAATAAAAGAAATTCCTACATCATGCATTTACGGAGAAGAAAAATCAAATATCAGACCTATCCTAGATCCATTGTTTGTAATATACCAGGTTTGCAGGTTCTTAACAAAAAATCTCTGAAATAAAGTGGATTATTATGATAATATATTCTGAGCAATATAAAGAACATGATTTAATGAATCATCCAGAGAATAGTCTCAGACTAAATGCAATAATGAAGGTTCTATCTGAAAATAATGTATTTGAGAAAATACCAATTATGGAACCCAAACTTGCTAAGCGTAAAGATATTCTAAGAGTCCATTTACCTGAACATCTAGAGACAATTAAGTCTCTTGCTGATAATGGTGGAGGAGATATCGGAATGGATACTTATATTAATTCAAGCAGTTATAAAATTGGGCTTTTATCTGCAGGAAGCATCTTAACCTGCGTTGATAAATACCATGAAGGATTTAATAACACCTTTTCAATTAACCGTCCTCCAGGACATCATGCAGATATTAACCAAGTAATGGGATTTTGTTTATTCAATAATATTGCAATCGGAGCCAAGTACGCAATTGAAAAGTATAAACTAAAAAGATTACTTATCCTTGATTTAGATGTCCATCATGGAAATGGAACGCAGAATATTTTTTATACTGATCCAAGGGTATTCTATATTTCACTACACCAACATCCCCATTATCCTGGAACCGGCATGATTGAAGAGATTGGTGAAGGCAAAGGAGAGGGATTCAATCTTAATGTTCCACTCATAAACAAAACATGTGATAAAAGTTACTTAAAAGTTATAGATGAAATCGTGATTCCCATAATTAAATCATTTAAACCAGAGCTCATATTAGTGTCAGCAGGCTACGATACTCACCATCGAGATCCACTTGGTGGAATTAATCTATCTGAGGCAAGTTACTATTCTATAACAACGAAGCTAAAGAAAAGCAGCACCGCTGGTATAATCTTCTGTCTTGAAGGAGGCTATAATCTTGATGCATTATCCCAAAGCGTATACGCGACAATGCTAGCACTATTTGACTTAGGAAAGAAAAAATTTGAGTCACCAATAATTGAAGATAGAGAAGTAACTAAATTTATCGATGCAAGAATAGAGTATATAAAGAATATTTGAATTATTTATATGGAAATTAATAGACAAATCTTTCTCTAACTTTCTCAATCCTCTCCCCTACAACCTCGATTTTATTAATCAATGATTCACCAAGATTCATGAACCCCGCCGAAACAATATGTTCTACAACAAGAGGATTAATTCCCATAACTTTACAGCTAATTGTATCCAAAGCAACTGGATCTTCACTAGCAAGTATGAGATTCATTTTTTTTGGATTATTATCTTCAATCGCTGTAATTCCATCTACTATATTTAAATCTGGTTTTCTAAATTGTAGGATATCACAAATTGCATTCTCGATTTCGGATTTATATATCGAATTCCCTTTTGGTACAAAATCTAGGAGGTTCATTAGACTAAGTGATACATCTGTAAGTCTACTAGTTTTCATAACAGATATATTTACAAGCGTATCTGCTTTTAATAGAGTCTTAGGTAACTTTAGATTCCTTAAAACATTAAAATTTCTTTTAACTGGAATATGGATATCTTCGAGCAGATTTATTAATGATGCATTGTAGTTATTACAGATATTCAATGCTTCAGATTTCTTGAAAAAATCATTAAAACCTTTATCTGGACATTGATCATCAACTACAATTATTTCATCGAATAAGCCCTCAGCTAGGTCCAGTAATTGCGTTAATATATCCAAATGCATTGGAGAACCATCCATCCCATAATAAGAGGGACATAAATTAGTTTTAATGACAATTGTATCTTGATTTGAAAATGAAAAGTCTATTCTTTCAATAGCATCTTTCACATTTGGTTTCTCTGCCTGGAGAATGCTTACTTTAACCATTGTGTAATATAATTAGCTTGCATGTTCATTTAAACTTTTTTAATATTATGTTATAGAACTCGGCTCTTTTTTTATCTGATTTTTCTAATCTTTCAACAATTAATTCCGGGGTAGATCTAGCTATTTTATTAAGCACCGGATTTCTATTTACAATCAGATTCAAATCTTTACCTATACCTTTAGCTTCTATACCATCTATTCTAACATCAGAAGAAGGACAATTGATATCAGAACCTAGATGAGTAACAACTCCTGCAATGCAATTTTTTTCTTTTCTAAATAACTCAAGGAGAACTGAAAGAATTTTAGCAGCTGCCCCAGGCTCGGTAATTGCCTCGATTTCATCAGCCAAAATCAATCTTCTGCCATTTCTCTTGTAAATTTTAGCTAGCGATGTCAGTAGAGCCTCAAATGCTCCTGCACTATTATTGCTTGGCCTCCTACCATAATAATAAATTTCATCCAATATAGAAATCTCACCTTTATCTGTTAGGATTGGAAGTCCTGATTGCGCCATAATTTGAATCTGTGCAATAGTTTCTAGGAGAGTGGTCTTTCCACCAGAGTTCGCACCTGTTAAAACAGTGATTCTCTCCCCCTTAGAACCATTAAAATCAAAGCGAGATTTTCCAATGATATAATCAATTGGTTGGGGATTTATCTCCCCTTTAATCTCCTTCCCTCGAAGAAATATGTGTTTAGCACCTTTAAAAGCGATACATAAATCTTTAGTTATTTTAGCCGGATGGCCATCATATTTAATTGTAAATTCTCCCAAAGCAAGAAGAAAATCAAGTTCAAACACATGCAAGATAGTTTCACTTAAAAAATTAGTATATTTATCTAAAAGAGCAGATGCTATTTGTTTTTCTCTG
>Ga0187833_10001845_pt1 | contig 23533 bp, 25 predicted proteins | sample ETNtaG_37_FD_167968 | JGI IMG/M metagenome (GOLD analysis project Ga0187833, IMG submission 167968) | Marine microbial and viral communities from oxygen minimum zone, Eastern Pacific Ocean - ETNP2014_SV_400_PacBio MetaG (Illumina Assembly) | ecosystem: Environmental > Aquatic > Marine > Hypoxic...
ACGCAAAGTTGGGCGTGCTGTGCTCTTACGGCGCGGGGGATGCGAGCCGTCGGATCGTGGTAACATCGACGATATTGACCGATCACGGTTGGCTCGTGTGCCGATTGCGCCAACCGAACGCGATTGATTGCGAGTCGGCAACATCATGCGTGCGCCGAAGCCCGAGGCCGCGTACGCCGACCCTTGATCGCCTGGCATTGGCTTGTGTAAGTGGAGCGCAGAAATGACACTCAGAGCCTTGGTCGAATACGATCCCGAGGTCGGCAGCTTCGCCGTCTATTGCCCCGAGCTGCCGGGCTGCGCCAGCGCGGGAGACACTGAAGAGGAAGCGTTGACCAACATCCGCGAAGCGATTGCTCTTTACCTGGAACCCTCCCCAATCGACGTCACGCTGCACGGCAAAGTGTTCGAGGTCGAAGTCCCGGCCTGATGTCGCAGAGAGCGCCACAATTGACCGAGGATGAGGTCACCCGCGTGTTGCGGCGTCGCGGCTTCGTCCTGATATCCCAGCGCGGAAGCAACCAGAAATGGCGACATCCAGAGGCTGGCAGACAGGTGATCGTTCCATATCACGCGGGCAAGCAATTGCCTACCGGCACACTCAAGAGCATCATCGAAGGCAGCGGTATTCCAGAGCGAGACTTTCGCCGGTAGCCTGACTTCCCCAAATCTAACGGCGTGAAATTGTACGGCCTGGTCGAAGAAATCGGCCGGGGTCTCGTGACGCGTGAGTAACCGAACGTCGAGTAGGCTGCCCAAACGGCAGAGATTCAGAAGGGTCAGCCGGATTCGTCCGCATCGCAAGACCCAAACGTCCGATCAGTCCGGCAACAATCTCAACGCGTCAACGTGTCGAGGTCTCAGCATGCCGAAGTGGCGATGGTCCAACGTAGCCAGTTTGGGTTCGTTCAATCGTTCTACGACAGCCAAAACAGCGTCGTCGACGAAACCGATGTCGGAATCAGAGTAGAGGTCACATAGTTCACGGACGCGCCGATAATCCTCGGCACGCAATTCCTCGATGCTGTATGCGTTTTCGACCACGTCATCCAAGAATGAAATCATGACGCCGGCGTGCAAGCGGATTCGGACCAGGTAGTCGACTTCGACCAATACGGGAGCGGGGATCACTAAGGGCTCAACGGCAGACTCGATTAATTGACGTGACGCCGCGTGATCCAAGTCGTCACGATCAAGCAACGCGTAGACGGGGCCCGTATCCAGGATCAGCGCCAAGATCGCGGCGCCGGACGTATCTCTCCTGCCCTGCGCGCAGTATCCGTGTGCCCGGAAGCGCCGATCCCGATAGCTTTTGGTTTCGGACGATTGTTTCTTGTTTTCTCGTCAAGCGCCTTTCGGACAAGTGAAGCCATGGATGTCTGCCGTTCTGCGGCCATAATACGCAGACGCTGAAATAACTCGTCTGGGATCGAAATAGTGGTGCGTGTCATGACATCATGATAGCACAGGCGATGACGGGGGCCGCATGCGCCAATGGCGACGGAGAGACGTGCGTACGTCCATGCGACGCCCCAATTCCTGTCGAAGCTTCGCTCACCTCGCGTGAGCCTGAGCCGTTGTCATCGTTGCCGTCGCCCGGCCGCTCCGGATGCGGATCCGGGCGATATTTCGGAAGGGCGATCTCGACCGTTTGTCTCCCCTGTTGTTTACTTATTCTTCAGGCGCCTAGATCCGTTCTTTCAGGATCTCGAGCGCAACGTGGAAGTCCGAGGGCACAAACCCCAGGGCATCGGCTGGGAGAGCATCCGTGATATCGATGAAGGTCGGCGCCAGGGACGAATCCATCAGTCTGTCTTCCAGCCAATCTCTGGCTTCGGGGGTGGATGTGAACCTCGCCACGACCTGGCCTGGCGTCCCGGTATCTTGGAGCTCGAAGTTGTATGTCAGCCTGGCCAAGCCGGTGATCAGCGCCCCAGAAATGGCGGCGCCGACCAGAAGGCCCAGAGCCAAACCCCCCAGCTTGTTGGCCCAGCCCAACAGAACGATATTAATGGCCAAGCTCAGAATGTCACCGAGGATCTTACCCGCCACCAATGCACCTCCGACAACGATGGCGTAGGAAATGACGGTCACCACGCTGTCGTTCGAAACGGAATCGGTGAACCAGGCGCCAACGTCGTCGCTGAGTTGGCCTGCGAGAAGCACTCCCACGACGACTCCGGCAGCAGTGAAGGCCGCCTTGATCAACCCCGTCTTCTGACCGTAATAGCCCGCCACGACGATGACAGTAATTAGGACGATGTCCAGCATACCCATGACCTCACGCATTCCCTTCGAACTTCCGACATAGCCTTCGCCCAGTTACGGTTTCCGGTCGAGGTCCAGCGATGTGCACATCCATCTTTGGTTGCAGTGCAAAATGCGTCGCCCGACGGCAGGCAGCACCACGAGGCAAAATCGTCTTGTTCGCTGACTCGGACCAAGGCAAGACGCCCACGTCTCAGACGGGTTTCAGGGTCAAGGTCTTTGGCACGGGGGCGCGAGCTTCCTAGGGCCCCCCTAGTACCACTTCGACTTGTCGACTACGTTCGTGAGCTCGTCGTTGGCGACGAAGCGGCGGGCGTTGTCTAGGATGACATGGAAGCGGCGTTCGGGGATGTTTTCGGCATCGACGATCGCCACGTGGGGGGTCAGCAGGACGTTTGGGAGTCCCCAGAGCTTGTGGTCGGCGGGGAGGGGCTCTTGCTCGAAGACGTCGAGGCCGCAACCGGCGATCTCGCCGCTTTCGATAGCGTCGGCCAGGTCATCGATCTTGCAGACTTTGCCGCGGCCGATGTTGATGAAGTAGGAGCTGCTTTTCATCAGGCGAAATCTGGCGGCGTTGAATGTCGCCTCCGTTTCGGGGGTGTGCGGGACCGTCGAGACGACGAAGTCCGCCTTCGGCAGTTGGTCGTCGATCTCGTCGGGGAGGTGGAACTCGACGTACGGGCTGTCGTATTCGCGGCGGGGCTCGATGCCGATGACCTTCATGCCGAGCTCATTGCAGATGCGCGCGATCTCGTGGCCGATGCCGCCGACTCCGTTGATCAGGATCGTCGCTTCGGTCAGATCGATGTATGCCGATTTGCGAGCTTTGTTGTCCCAGACTCGGTTGCGTTGGGCGTCGAAGTACCAAGGCAGTCCGCGCGACAGGGCAAAGACGAACATCATCACGTGATGGCTGATGTGGTCGAAGTAGATCCCGCGCGGGTTGGTCACGACCACTTCGTGCGCCGTCAGTTCCGGATAGTACCAGCCGAAGAACGAGCCAGAGTCCGGGTTATGCAGCCACTTGAGCTTGGTCGCGCCTTCCAGGGCGGCCGGTGGCACCCAACCGCAGGCGGCGTCGGCGTCGCGGATCGCCTCCAGCGCCTCTTCGTCGGTGACGGGCGACTCGACGTCGTACTCGGGCATGGTGTCCACCAGTCGGGTGGCGAACATTTTCTTGAGGTCGTTTTGTGGTGGCATGAACACGAATTTCGGCATCGGTATTCCTCTCGAGCAAGCATCCCGGTCTCGACTGGGTCAGCGCGAGGATAGCAAGGGCGGGCTGAGCGGTCAACCGGATGTCGGCGGTGGTATATTAGCTTCGACGGCGGGACGAGTTACGCCAAAGGGGCGCGCCCCTCCGGACTCCCCACATTTTTCAGATAGCCGGTCACGGAGATTTGCGATGAGGATTATCGATACGCATTGCCACGCTGGGCTCAATTGGTTCGAGCCGATCGAGTTGCTGATCCATCAGATGAACCTGAACTTGGTGGAGAAGGCGGTCTTGATCCAGCACGGTTTGCCTCAGACAGGCGGTTACGATCACACGTACCTCTTCGAGTGCGTCGAGCGGTTTCCGGGCAGGTTCGCCGTCGTCGTGATCGTCGATCTCTCGCAGCCCGACGCCCTCGAGACGCTGGAGCGATACGCGGAATGCGGTGCCGCCGGCATCCGGCTCAATCCGAAGCAGCGATCTCTCGGCGACGACCCGTTGGCGATCTGGCGTAAGGCGAATGAGCTCGGGCTCGTGGTCAGCTCGATGGGCGGCGTCGACGACACGTCGTCGGACGAGTTCAGCGAGCTCGTGGCGCAGTTCCCGTCGCTGCCTATCGTGATCGAGCACATGGCCGGTGGCGGCGAGGGCGCGGCGTTTCCGGCCAACGGACCGGGACCCGAAGCGCCGTATGCCAAGTTCAAGAAAGCGCTCGAACTGGCGAAGTACCCGAACACCTACCTCAAAGTCCACGGCATCGGTGAGTTGATCCGTCGACCTCAGGCGCTGGCGACACGGTACGACGGCGACTTCTTCGGCCCAGTGCCCCCGCTGATCGAGCTCGCTCGCGAGGCGTTCGGCGCGAAACGCATGATGTGGGGCAGCGACTACCCGCCGGTCAGCCAGCGCGAAGGCTACCGCAATGCGTTGCGCGGCGTCATCGATCACCCGGCCTTCGACTCGCAGGAGGAGCGCGATTGGGTGATGGGCGGGACCGCGCTCAGCGTGTTCGACCCCGACTAACCGGTCGCGCAACTGGCAAACAACTTCAGACAAACGGAGGACCCATGCCGATCACCTTAGCTGACCTGGACGCGATGAGCATCGACGCGGCGAACGCGCTGTCGTTCGCAGAGCGAGATGGGCTGTTGGACCTGATCATCGCCGACGGCCGCCGTCAGTCCACCGACTCGACATCCTACCGGACGGGCTTGTACGGCGACTACTTCGAGGAAGATCAGATTCGGATTCTCAAGGTGCGCGCGATCAAGGTGCTGCCTCGCGGAATCACGTCGTCCGGATTCGACGGCGTCATCGTCGGCGACACGGACGAAGAGCAGTATCGCGCGGCGTTCCGACATCTACAGACCACGCTTGAAGCGGCCGGCACTAGCTACGATCGGGTCGTCAGCCTGCAGATATACTTGACGGACATGGACAAGTGGCAGCTTCTGAACGAAGTCTACCGCGAGTTCATATCCAACTCGCCGTGCCGAGCGGTCCTGGGCACGACCGGCCTGGCCCAGAAGCCGCTAACGATCGAGATCGTCGCGGTCATAGCATACAAGGTTGCCGGATAGCAGGTTCAGCGTTCGGCGATCAACGGTCAGCGAAATCACGCGCCAATGCCTTTCGTCCCTGTAGTCCCTTACGTCCCTTGCTTCTTCGCATCTGACGAGTGCCCTGCGCCCTCAGATGGCATGGCTTGAAGGTCGAACGCCCTTGGCGAATCTCCCGTAGCCGAAGGCGGTCGGGTCGTAGTCGCCAACGAACTCCACGCTGCTTTCGGCCTGGATGCGGTCCTCCATCTCCATGCCCCAGTAGCAGCCGTTGACCAGCAATCGGCGCAATCCGGCGTTCTCGAGATCGACCGACGCGCCCATCGTGGTGCAGAACACTCGAGACGGGTTTCCTTCATCGCCCGTGTAGCTCTTGGTCCACGCGACGGGCATCCGCGACTTGTCAGGATTGGGGCTGTCGTTCGGGTCCATTCCCGAGAGCACCTGACCCCAAGCCAGGATCCGCGGATCGCCCGTGATGTCGTTGACGGCGTAGACGTCGGTCGGGCACCAGAGATCCTGCATCCCTTTCAGCACGGGATGTGCCGCGTTGCTTTCGTCGACCACGCCGCGCGTGCTCTCTACTCCGTGATCGCCATGATGGGCTACCCACGTCTCGCCAAGAACCTGGCGACCGAATCCGCCTTCGAACGCTTCGTCCTCGCAGCTATATTTGGCGTACGGACTCTCCGGATTCTTGACGTACTGGAACGCGTGGGTCGCGGTTCGCAGTCCCATCAAGGGTTTCCCGCGATTCACGAAATCGATGATGTGTTTCATCTGCTCGTCGGGCAGCTCCCGGAAACGGATGAGCATGACCATCATGTCCACCGTGTCGAGGTGGTGTAGTCCGGGGATGTTGTCCAGCGTGTCCGGGTCGATTGCGCCGGTCTCGGGGTCGATCGCGAAGAGCACCGTGCACGTGAACCCGTGGCGCACGGCGAGTATCTTAGCCAGCATCGGCAAGCCTTCTTCCGACCGATATTCCTCGTCGCCGCTGATGAAGACGATGTGTTTGCCGGCCCCGGGTCCAGCTTCGCCTTCATACGTAATCCAACAATCTTCGCGTTGTGTGTTCATGATCTGTGTTCCTTGCTGACGGCTATTGGCTTCAAAGCTTCACGCCCAAGGATTCAAGATGACCTTTCCGCATTCAAGCGTTGCCTGCAATTCCCAAGCTTGCTGAACCTGACTCATCGGGAAACTGTGCGTGATGAGTTTGTCGATTTGCTCCGACGACCGCTCGATGACCCGCATCAGCGTCGGGTAATCTGCCAGGTTGTAGTGCCAGGATCCTCGTAAGATCAGCCCTTTGCGGATCATGTCTCGGCTCGCGGCGAGCGGAAATTCGCCGCCTTCGCCGATGAAACTCGCCTGGCCTTTGCTTCGAGTCGCGTTAATCATCAGCCGGTGAGCTCGGGGATTTCCGGAGCAGTCCATCGCCTTGTCGACGCCCACGCCGCCGGTCAGGTCCATGATCTGCTCTAACGCATCGGCGTCGTCCGGATTAAGGACGACCTCTGCGCCCAGCTCCTGGGCTAGGTTGGCGCGATACGGGTTGCGCTCGACGCAGATGACACGCGCTCCGAGATAGGTCGCGTTGATCACCCCGCCCAGTCCAACGGGACCGAGCCCGGTGGTCAGCACCGTGTCATGCGCGGTGACGCCCATTTGCCGGACGGCGCCAAACGTCGGACCCAATCCGCAGCACGCCATGCCCGCATGTTCGTAGCTGACGCCATCGGGTACGGGACTGAGAAGCCAGTCCGCCTTCAGCAGATATTGGGCATATGCGGCGGTCCCAGTGGTGGACCCCGTAATTTCTTGGACGTCTCTTGGACTCTGACAGTGGATGTGATCTCCGGCGAGACAAAGCGAGCACCGTCCACACGGGTAACCGGGTTGGACGACCACGCGGTCTCCGACCTTCACGCGTCCCGGCTGAGCAACCTCAACCACTTCGCCCGCCGCTTCATGGCCGAAGCGATCTCCCTGGCGACCTGCCTCGAAGGCTTTGTACTCGGTGCACATCGGGACGGCGTGGACTTTGACCAGCGCAAAGTCCTCGATCGGTTGTGGCTGTGCCCGATCCACAACACCTGCATCGCGCTCGCCGAAAATGGCGGCTGTTTTCACTGTCGGACCCTCCTCGATGCGGAACGAGCGATAGAGACCACGATCCAACACAGTGTTCTCTCTGCCGAGTTCAGCGAGAAGTGTACCACCGAAGCGGGTGGGATCTACTCCACTCACCGCGACCACGCGTATCGCTGACCGTCATCGTCCGCAGCCATAGTCTGCCGCGTTCATTTCCTCAGAGCAGGATTCGTCGTTAATCGGAATACGCTGCGCTCGTGATTACTTGCATCGCTTGTATCCGCACATTGTCAGTAAGTGCGACGCTTGACATGCATGTAAGTGTGTAATATACTTTTCGCAGTTTACAACCCCGCCAAGGAGAACACCATGCCAGAAGAAGGACCGCGAAGAGCAAGGCTTGCAGAGGGCCTCGAAAACTTCGTAGACGAGGCCGAAGCAGCGGTGAAGTCGGCGCTGCGCAAATCCGACACCATCGGCGAGAACCTGAAAGAGACCCTCCAGGGCGCGCTGTCGTCTCGGAAAAACGTCGTGATGGTCAGGCTAAACGAGGAAAGTCTGGACCGAGTGGACGAGCTCGTCGAATCGGGCGTGGTCAAGAGCCGCTCCGAAGCGTCCGCGTTTCTCATCGCCGAGGGGATCAAGGCGCGCGACGATCTGTTCTCTCGAATCGGAGAGAAGATCGACACGATCCGGGCCGCCAGGCAAGAACTCCGCGACCTGATGGGCAACAGTCTAGAAGACCAAGATGAGCCGGAAGACGACAAAGAAGGCGCAGATCAGGCGGACGCGAACGAAACGCCGAAGCCACAAGAGTAGCCTGCCCAGCTCAGAATCACGCGCGGCGGTTGTCACCACGGAGTGAACACTGAGCTTGGCCCTGAAGGGCCAGAGCACCACTCGGAGCGATGGGCTCAGCTACAGGCCAACCTCAACCACCTACGAGCAGGTTGACCGCTCGACGGGATGCTGGACCCGAAATTCCCAGCCATCATCACAAACAGACCCCAAGCCGAAGAAGCGAAATACGATGGAGAAGATTGGAGCCGAGGGCCTTATCCTGATCGCTGCAGTCATGTTGGTTACGGGCCTGGTTTTGCGGATGGACCTAATAGACTGGCTGATCGACGCGATCGGGTTCATATTCATCGCAGGTGGATCGATTGCCGGTGGGCTCGGCCTGATCAAGCTGTTCACGGGTGGCCGCAGAGGTGGCGCGGAAGCGTTCTAGCCTCATCTACCCCGCGCCGGCCACCAAGCCCTTCGCGTAAGAGCGCCGTCCGTGTATGCGGAGGCGCTCTTTTTATTGCGCCAAGGTGCGGAGTCGCTAATTGCCGGTACGCCGCGCAGGCAGATCTTTCGGCACAGATATGGCCGATCTTCAATCGGGCAGACCCGCGTACAGGTCCGCTCTTGTTAGCGGCAAACCGGTCGCGCCGTCGGGTCCGGACTTCGCCAGCAACGCCTGGTAGACGTTCAGATTTCCGACGGCGAATCCATGGGCCGATCCTGACATGAACAATCTCCAAACCCGATAGATTGGCTCGTTGACAACCTGCAGAGCTCGGTCGTGCGTTGCTTCCAGACGACGAACCCAGTGCCGTAGCGTCAACGCGTAGTGCTCTCGCAGACTCTCAACGTCGCGAACTTCAAAACCGGCCGACTCTGCAACGTCCAGCGATGTGCTGATGGGGACGAGTTCTCCGTCGGGGAACACATAGGTGTCCGAGAATGATGGCCCTCGGCCGAGTGGATTCGTAGTGTTTCGTGCGATGCCATGGTTCAGTAATAAACCGCCTGGGCGGAGCACATCCATCGCTTTGTCGAAGTACGTCGACAACACGGCTTTGCCGACGTGCTCGAACATGCCAACGCTGGCCACGGCGTCGTAGGCTTCCGGCCCGTCGAGCTCACGGTAATCCCGAACGTCGACGCGGCACCGGGCCGCCAACCCCGCCTCCGCGATGCGTTCGTTTGCGAGTAACGCCTGCGGCTCGCTGAGCGTCATGCCTTCCGCTTGGACGCCGTAGTGCTGAGCGGCATAAATGACCAGCCCGCCCCATCCGCAGCCGATGTCTAGCAGGCGTTGTCCGGGACGCAACCGTAGCTTTCGGCAGATGTGATCCAGCTTGCGTTCTTGCGCGGTGTCGAGGTCTGCGTCCGAAGTTGGAAAGTAGGCGCAGGAGTAGACCATGCGCTTGTCGAGCCACAGGGCGTAGAAGTCATTGGATACGTCGTAGTGGCGCCTAACGGCCTGGCGGTCGCGTTGGATCGAGTGCCGCTTTCCCGTGAGCCTGACACGTACACTCGAATCGACGTCGCGGTGCGATTCCGAAGGCAATCTCCGCAGTTCGCGAGCCAGTCGCAGTCTGTCCAGCTTGCCGCCGAGATTTGCAGTCAACTCGTCCGATGCCGCAAACACCGCCTCAATGTCGCCCTCGATGTCGAAGTCGTCGTAAAGGTACGCTTCAGCCAGGCCGACCTCGGTGCCCGGCAGGAACATCCGGCGAAGCGATCCCGGATGGTTGAGCGACAATGTCACACGCCGGGCGCGGTCGTCGGGCTCGCGAGTGCCGTCCCAAAGTCGCACACTGACGTCTCGGGCCGCGGCGCCCGTCAGCAGCCTTTCGAGTAAGCCCACCGTTGTTCGAACGGATTTGTCAGTCGAAATTGTCTCTGGGGGGGGGCATCTCACGCGCCTAGCCGATTCGACTCCGGTGTTCAGTCACTTGCCCTGCCGTCGGGGATGGGCCGTCCGGTTTTGCCGACCACTTTTTCTCGAAAACAGACTCTTCGATCCCCGGTTGTCCTTCAACATCTCGGACTGTCTAGCCTACTTGAGGCGGTGCAATACGACTCAAGATTGGCTTACAACCTACATCATCACCGAAAACGGTCGAGGTACCCTCAAAAGGTCGTGCTCTCGGTCGGCCAACCTGCGAGACAACTTCGGTAACGTTCAGACAGCCGCTGATAACTGGACAGAAAGAACCTTCGCAACATACTGTTTGAATGCATTCTCATCTGTAAAAACGAGAAACCCTCTTTGGTTAACCCGTTCTACTAACTGAACTGCCTCGTCGACCATTAACGCAACCGGTCGCGTCAACCCTTCCTGGAGACCTTCATGCCATGCCAGGCCCAACACGGCTATCTCCTCTCCGGTGTCTTCGTCAGTGAGGTCGTAGAGGATCTCACCAGAAAAAAGGCCTAGGGCGACGGCCCACGAGTTTATCTCAAAGAGAAGCTCCTCCTCTTCCTCGTTGGCGACACCCCCTAGTGACATTGAATCCGTGTCATGCACAGAAAGAGTCAACGGTTCCTGATCAGCAGTCCCGGCATACAACCTTCCCATGAATTCATTGGCGGCGGCGGCAAGCAGTTGCCCGTCTAGTATGAGCTTTACCGTTCCGAACGTCGGGGCATTATCCCCTCGGTAAGCGGCTTCCTCGGTCCGTGTCGCCCACAAAAGTAAACTGCCGACAGGATGCTGTTTGTAAAGTGAGTCCATAAGGCTCCTGACCTGAACCCTGTTCCACACATATCCTCGTTGGAATTCAGGCAGCGCCCGGGCTCCTTGATCGATCTGGCTGAGAATCGTCGTACGTTCACGATCTGCTCCCGTTATCGCCAACGTGTTATGACACAGCGGCTGAGCTATCAATGTTTCGGTGTCGCTGAGATTCAATGAGCGCGCCAAATCGCGCCAGACATCCCTGCGTCTTGAGAGACGACTGGCTCTTGGATTAATCGCGATCTCAGGCCGATCGGCCTGTCGTTCACTCCGTCCCTTCGCCGCCCTACAACATGTACTGGTCGATGCCGACCGTTGCCGGGCTGGGCCCGCTTGGCATCACTAGGGTCTTCGCCCTGTCAGCGCCGATGACCAGGATGTACCAGCGCTGAGCGCTCTCGAGGACTGGCACCGTGGTGTCTAGGCGCTGTTCCTCGGTGAGTCGTTCCAGCCACTTCCAGTTGGCGGCCACCCTGGCCTCGCCTTCGAGCGGCATGTACTGGATCATCTTGCCGAGGCTTCCATTGGCGTGGTAGTGGATGAACTCTTTGGCCGCGTTTTTCGAGAATCCTTCGTTCCCGACAGGACGCGCCACGTCGGGAGGCATGAAGATCAGCCGCTCCGCTGTGTGTCGCTCCCCGAGTCCGCGAGTGCCGAACGTGGACCCGTACGCTAGGTTCTTCAGCAGACCTTCAGCGGTCGTGTTGCCCTGGTCTTGGACATCGAGCTCGCCGTCTGTGACGAATACGCTGATCGCGCTCTCATCGAGTTTGAAGCCCTGGTCCACGTGGAAGGGCTCCCACGGGCTCATCTCTTCGTTTTCGGCGACGCAGTGCACGAACTTGCGCGTTGTGCCGATAGTGTCCATGTCCATCTTGTTCGGATACCAGTAGCCGAGGTTGCGCAGGCAAAGCGAGAACGCTCGTCCAATGGTGATGTTCACCTGGTTGTCGCGCCCGGGACCAAGGCCGGATCTGGGATTGATGCCCAGCTCCTTGGCGATCGGTCCGTTCACCACGAGCATCGGCGCGTGGGGACTGGTGGACATCAGCAGTGACTTTCCGCCATGAGGTCCAACTTCGGACAGCGCTTTCACCGCGGCGATGATGACCGGCATGTGCTCTGGTTTCGCGCCCGCCATCGCGGCGTTCGTCGCGATCTTCTCGACGGTGGCCAGTCCGAATCCGGGCGGCATGTCGCACACCAGGTCGTCCGCCGACAGTTTCGTGCCCACGATCAGGTCGTCGACGGCTTCCCGCGTCGCGGGATAAAGCGGGAACGCGTCGCCCCAGTCTCGCATGATGAAGTCGTCGTTCATTCGAGCGACGGCGTCGTAGCGATCCTCGCCTTCGAATCGCTCGCCTCCGGCGGTGTCAGTTCCGTCGCCGTCACGGGCGTCTGCGTCCGCGGTCAGCGTCTGGACCAGGCTGTCTATCGCGAGCTCAGTCTGGCTGATGCACTCGGGAATGGGCAGGTTTCGGTATATCCTGGGTACAAGAACGAATTGCAGGCTGGGCATGCCGAAGGCGTTGGACGATGCGATGGCGTCGTCCTCGAACCGGCCCGATACGATGGGAACCGCTGGCTTGCCCATCTTCTCGATCTCGATCATGTCGTGGACCATCCACGACGCGCACGTCCCTCAATCGGCTGTGGCGCCGATAACGACGTCGCACTCCTCCGCTGCTTGCTTGACGATGGGAGGCGGCGCGGGATAGTTGCCGCCTGTATAAAAGTTCACGTTGACGTTCGAGAACCTCTCCTGGATCATCTCGCCGGCTCGCTTCAACGCAACGTCGCCGCCGTGGGTGCCGCTCCATAGCAGGCCGACGGTCTTGTCGTCGAGCGTGTCCGGGCGCTCGGTCGCCGTTAAGACGTTGAGCAGGCCCCGTTGCTCCGCCACCGGATTTAGAACCTCAAGCAGATGCATCTGCACAACCTCCTGATATCGCCGCATAAAAGTTGGGTTCAATCCTATCGTAAGCCGGCAAGATGCGCCAGAGGTTGTGCGCCCGACCCTTGGAAATGCAAGTAGCCCTTCCCCCGATGCAATCGAGGGAAGGGCCGCCGGGGACTCGACGCCGAATCGAGGATCGGGCAGTTTACGGGTAGACGCCGCTCTGGAAGCCCGCGCACGAGGGCAGGAAGGCGTACAAGCCCTGCGCGTTGCCTTGGTGATCGACGTACCAGATGTACGAGCCGTCGTATGTGTTCGAAGAGTCCTCTGGCTTGTTGTCGGCGGGGGCCGAATCGGGAACCTCGTTCAAGATCTCACCATTTACCAACGCCGCGAAGTCGATGAAGCAGTACCGTGTATCGACGTACTAGATGTTGTTGCCCTTCGTGACCGAGACGTTGGTCCAGGCATCCGTCGAGCTGGCGCCGACATCGCGGAAGCCGTCGGCGTTGGTGTCGACCCAAGCGGCGCTGAGGTCCGCGCCCTGGAATCCGCCCAGAGGGTTCCACAACTCGGTGGTCGTGCCTGAGGACGGGTTCTGGTCATCGATCTTCGTGCCGGAGGTCGTTGAGTTCACGAGAGCCTGGTCGGTCTGCCCGCGCCCGATGATCGGGTACTGGCGTTTGCCGAGATACCGGGTGTTGCTGGTGGAGCTGATCCAGGAGTCGACTGCGGTCTGTAGACGGCCCTTCTCTGCATTGAAGGAGCGTTCTTTTGAGCTGCTCAGGTAGCTGCCGACCGTGGGGACTGCGATCGCCGCGAGCACGCCCAGGATGGCGATGACGACGATCAGATCAATGAGTGTGAAGCCTGCCTGTTTGTTGATGTTCTTGTTCATTTCATTCCTCTTCCGTAGGGTTGTCATTTCTTCACCTGGGAGTGGTGGGCGGACCTGATCAGCGATCCCGTTCCGCCCTGCCGTTTTACGCTTCGTTGGTTGGTCTCCAGCTAGAAGATCTGTCGGTAGGTCAACACGACCGCGTCGAGGGACTCGTCTTCGTCGACTTTCACAAGCTTGAACGCTACGACCTTCCTGCCGTCGTCGTCTGTCTGCTTCGAAGAGGTTTTCTTGAACAGCCACAGGAAGTTGTGGAACTCGCTGTCGCTTACGAGGTCGACGCCCTTCGGCTCTTTGGTCAGATACTCGTCTGCTCTTGCATCGGTTGAGACGCCAGTCAACAGGTCGAACTCGACGGATGTGTACGTGGTGAGCAGATCCGAGCGCGTAATGTCGGCGCCGTCAATGTCTTGGATGACAACCGCTCTCACGTTTGAGCCAGTCGTAGCCGTTGCGGACCTAAATTCCAAGGCGTATGAGGTCGTGGAGGCGCTGGTCCCTGTCAGGTAGGTCTCTGGCCAGCGAGAGCTTTTCTTCTGGATGAACGTGTTAGTAGTGCTTGCGTCGCTGTTGATGTCCGCGTTGATGTCGGCGGTCAGCGGAGCGATAATCTCCGCCGCGGTCTGGTCCGCGAAGAAATCTGCCGAGTTGCTCTCCACCGTGAAAGCGCCTTCTTTGACTTCCGCGTCGGTGCTGGCCTCTCGTGTGCCGGACACTGCCGGAACCACGATCGCGGCCAGGATTCCGATGATGGCCATGACGGCCAGCAACTCGATCAGCGTAAAACCGTTCTGAGACCTTGGGGTTAACTTTCTCATCGTTGTTCCTCTCATGGCTTTCTGCCCTCGACAGAGCCCGTGTGACCCTGTGTGTGTCTCGTAATTTAGTTTGGACCCGATTCGGCCTGAGGGCATCATTCGACCGGGTGAGGAGAAGGGTGATTCGCGGGTGAGACGGTGATGAGATTAGGCGTCAGACCGCCGACGAGACGCGCCGCGCGACAACCGATGACTGCCCCAAAGTTGACCCTTGTGCATTCCGGTCTCAGGCTTTATCGTTGTCCTTGGAAGCTGGAGTCGGGCGTCGCCTGGATAACACGCCTGGAATCGCAAACAAGCCGTCTCGCGTAACATCCTTTGATGAACTCGGGACGAACGGACCCCGATTAGTGCCCCGAATAACTAAGGAGGAAGATGATGCACGATGCCGTAATCGTTAGCGGTGTAAGGACCCCAGTCGGTAGGTTTGGCGGTTCGTTCAAGGATGTGTCAGCCCCCGATCTCGGCGCGGTGGCCATCAAAGCCGCGCTGGAACGCGCTGGGATCTCTCCTGACATGGTCGGCGAGGTGGTTCTCGGCAATGCTCTGCAAGCCACCGAGGCTGGCTATGCCGCTCGGCTCTCCTCGTTGCGAGCCGGTGTTCCCGAAGAAGTGCCGACTATCGCAATCAACCGCCAGTGCTCATCTGGCCTCGAAGCCATAAACATGGCGGCCCAGTTGGTGCGGACCGGCGAGGTCGACATCGCGGTGGCGGGCGGAACCGAGAACATGAGCCAGGCGCCGTACTTGCTCGACTACAAAGTCCGATTTGACGGCCTGCGCATGGGTGACGGTTCCTTGGTCGACGGGCTGACCGAAGGTTTGGGCTGCCCGGTCAACCGCTACCACATGGGGGTGACCGCCGAAAACGTGGCCGAACGTTTCGGCGTAAACCGCGAAGACCAGGACGAGATGGCTCTGATGAGCCACAGTCGAGCAGTTGCGGCCATCGAGAGCGGACGATTCAAGGGCCAGATTGAGTCGGTCTCGGTGCCCCAGCGCAGAGGCGACCCGGTCGTAGTCGACACCGACGAAGGGCCGAGGGCGGACACCACGCTGGAGCGTCTGGGACAGCTCAGACCCGTCTTCAAGAAAGATGGCTCCGTGACGGCGGGCAACGCCTCCGGCATCAATGACGGCGCGGCGGCGGTCGTGCTCATGTCTGCCGAAAAGGCCGCCGAGCTCGGATTGCAGCCCAAGCTCAAGTGGCATACGCGCGGCGTCGCGGGAGTTGAGCCGGCAATCATGGGAATCGGTCCCGTGCCCGCGGTTCGAAAAGCCCTCGGCAAAGCAGGGATGGAGTTGAGCGACATCGACCTCATCGAGCTCAACGAAGCGTTCGCCTCTCAGGCCCTCTACTGCATCCGCGAGCTGGGCATGGACATCGACAAGACCAACGTCAACGGCAGCGGCATCAGCCTCGGGCATCCGGTCGGCGCGACCGGCGCCATCATGACCGTCAAGCTGCTGGACGAGATCGAGCAGCGCGACCAGTCCCTCGGTTTGGTCACCATGTGCGTGGGCGGAGGCCAGGGCGTCGCGACGATCTTCGAGCGCATCGGCTAGCCCTTTAACCGCATCAAATCGTCGTTGGCTGACGATCGATCCAAGATACTGAACTTTTCGGACCCGGCGCAACCGCTCCGGGTCCGATGGTCTGTGACGCATGATTGACCCCACTAGCTATCTCAAAGATATGCTCACGCCCTCTCGAAGGGAACTCGCTCGCCTTGTCGAACTGTTCCAACGCGAGATTGGTCGTGGTCTCGCCGGTGAAGAGAGCACCATAGCAATGCACCCGTCCTTCGTCAGCCGGCCGTCCGGCGGCGAGACGGGGCGGTTCGTGGCGCTCGACCTTGGCGGGAGCAACGTTCGCGTGACCATCGTCGAGCCCAACGGTCGCGGATCCGCGGCTGTGAAACGCCAAGAATCGTTCCGGCTGACTACGACGGCCGGAGACGCCCGCGACCTGTTTGGACCCGTGGCCGAGTTCATCGGTACGGTTCTGGGATCTGACAGTTCGCACGAATTGGGCTTCATCTTCTCGTTCCCGGTGCAACAAGATAGCGTCAGAAGCGGCCGCTTGGAGAAATGGACCAAGGAATTCGCATTCGACGGTGTCGAGGGCGAAGACGTCGTAACGCTGCTCGAAGATGCGCTCACGTCGAAGTCCGCCGACGTCCCGGCGCTGCAGAACCTGTCTGTAAGCGCTCTGGCCAACGACACCGTATCGACGTTGGCCTGGGGCGCTTACCTTGATCGGCGTTGCGACATGGGACTGATCGTCGCAACGGGCATGAACATGGCGGTAGCGATCGACCGGAACCTGGTGTCGAAGCCTCTGCCGCCGACAGTCGGTGCCCTGGACGAGATGATCTTCAACATGGAATGCGGCAACTTCGTCGGAGTCGAAGCCATCCACACGGTCTTGGACAAACGGCTCGATTCGGAATCCGATACGCAGGGCCAACTCCTCGAAAAGATGATCTCAGGTCGCTACCTGGGCGAGCTCGTCAGACTGGCGGTCGCTGATCTGGAGTCGAGAGGCGACGCTTTCTCAGGGTGGACGACAACCGGCTCGGCGTTCGCTCGCGAATTCGGATTCACGGCGGAGCACCTGTCGGACATCGTGTACGACGAATCACCAGAGTTGGTCGGCGTCGGAATGCTGCTGCGCAAACTCGGGGTAGCCGCCGCGACGGTCGACGACAGACATCTGCTGAAGCACGCCTGCCGCCTCATGGCGACGCGCTCTGCGCGCCTGGTGGCGACAGGCATCGCCGCCACAACGCTGTACGCTGACCCCGAGCTCGAATCAGAGCACGTCGTGGCCGTGGACGGCAGTCTGTTCCGAGGCTACCCCGGCTACCAAGTCGAAGTTCAAGCCGGACTGCGCGAGCTAATCGGCGAGATCCGGTCCGACCAAGTGCAGGTCACTTACCTCAGAGACGCTTCAGGCGTCGGCGCAGCGATCATCGCTGCCGTTGCGTCGGAGTGAGTGCGGCTTTTAGGGAATCGATTCCCATGACGAGCATGGATGCATGATATTGGTCATTCAGTGCGACACATCATCGACTTCGCGGATCCGGAGGGCACTTTGCATCGAACGTTGGTCAGAACCGGATTCTCGCCGCGTGTCGGTTTCATGCGTTCGCAATCGACTGCCGAAGGCTAGCGAACTTGTCCAAGAATTGATCGAGTGTCTCTTCGTCGAATCCGAGCTCCAGCGCTTTGACGGCGTCTCGAACGGACATTTCCCGGTTGTCCAGATACGCGTACACGCGAGCTCGAGTCGCGAACGAGTCCGCGTGGGTCGGGTTCATGTCGATCGACGTGTCGAGATCGCCCACCGCTAGGCCTTACTCACCGATGTACAACCGAACGCCCCCGCGAAAGAAGAACGCTGAAGGAAAAGAAAACGCAGCGACGGCGGTCGGCCATCGCTGCGTTTATTAGGCTGCTGGACTGTCGGCTACAGGCCTTTGTCGACGAGGAAAGCGGCCAGGTCCGCCGTGCGGCAAGAGTAGCCCCACTCGTTGTCGTACCAGCCCACGACCTTGACGAGATCTCCGCCCATCGACATGGTCGACAGGCCGTCGATGATCGAACTGTGGGTGTTCTGCTTGAAGTCGGTGCTCACCAACGGCTCGTCGGTGTATTCGAGGATGCCGTCAAGCGACGAGGAGGCGGCCTCTTTGTACGCGTCGTTGATGTCGTCAACGAAGGCGGACTTGCCCAGATTGGCGACAAAGTCGGTGACCGAAACAGTGGCCGTTGGCACGCGCATGGCCATGCCGTGGATCTTGCCGTCGAGCTCGGGCAGCACCAGGCCTACCGCGCGGGCCGCGCCCGTCGACGTGGGGATGATATTTTGCGCGGCGGCTCGCGCCCTGCGCAGGTCCTCGTGAACTTGGTCCAGGATCTTCTGGTCGTTGGTGTAGGCGTGCACCGTCGTCATCAGGCCGCGCTCGACGCCGAAGTTGTCGTTGAGCACCTTCACCATCGTTGCGATGCAGTTGGTCGTGCACGACGCGTTGGAGAGGATGTTGTGGCTGTCCGGGTCATAGCTGCCTTCGTTGACTCCCAGTACAATCGTGATGTCTTCCCCCTTGGCGGGCGCGGAGATGATGACCTTCTTGGCGCCGCCGTTGATGTGGCCGCCGGCGGAACCTGCATCGGTGAAGAAACCGGTCGACTCGACGACCACGTCCGCCCCCAGGTCGCCCCAAGGGAGCTTGGCCGGATCGCGCTCGGAAAGCACCCGAATCGAATCGCCGTCGATCTCGATGGTGTTGTCTGTGGCGGAGACCTCGCCCGGGTACACGCCGTAGGTCGAGTCGTACTTGAACAGGTGGGCGTTGTCCGAGGGCTTGCCCAGGTCGTTGACTGCCACGACATTCAACTTGTCGGGGTGTCGTTCTCGAATGGCCCTCAGGACCTGCCTGCCAATCCTGCCGAAGCCGTTGATTCCTACGTTGGTCGCCATACGCTGTCCTCCTGCCGTAAATTCCATTGCCGTGGGTGCGGTCGCTCGAACCAGTATTGGTGAGTTTCTGAACGTTCCCCAATCTTACCGCAGGTGACGTTCGTTGGGTACTCGCATATGTGATGAATCTGCGGCGGTTGTCGCGCCCAACGAAGGTCTGAGGTTGGGCATTCGACGCTTACCGCGACGTGAACTGCGAGTACACGCTTGCGCCGGCGTAGACGGCGTCGTCGCCGAGCTCTTCTTCGATGCGGAGAAGCTGGTTGTACTTGGCCGTCCGCTCTGCACGAGCTGGCGCGCCTGCCTTGATCTGACCCGCGGCGACGCCCACGGCGAGGTCGGCGATCGACGTGTCCTCGGTCTCGCCCGATCGGTGGCTGATCACCATGCCCCATCCCGCGTCGTGAGCGATCCGGATCGCCTCCAGCGTCTCGGTTAGCGTGCCGATTTGGTTCAGCTTGATCAGCGCGGCGTTGCCCGCCCTGGCCTCGACGCCTCGGCGGATGATCTCCGGGTTAGTGACGAGCAGGTCGTCGCCCACGAGTTGGACCCGCGAGCCGATGCGGTCAGTCATCTTCACCCAGCCCGTCCAATCAACCTCGGTTAAGCCGTCCTCGATCGACACAATGGCAGGGTACTTGTCCAACCATTCTTCGTATCGGTCGATGAGCCCGTCAGTCGTCAGCATCTTGTTTTCTCGGGCGAGGTTGTATCCGCCGTCTTTAGTCGCGAACTCCGATGCCGCGACGTCCATCGCCAGAAAGACATGCTCGCCGGGGATGTAGCCAGCCGCCTCGATCGCCTCGATCAGAACCTCGACCGGCGCCTCGTTGGTCGCGAGGGTCGGGGCGAAGCCACCCTCGTCGCCGATAAGGGTGCTCAGACCGCGATCGCTGAGGATGCCTCTGAGAGCGTGATACACCTCGACGCCAGCTCGCAGCGCCCGCGAGAACGAGTCGAAGCCAGCCGGGACGACCATGAATTCCTGGAAGTCGGCGGAGTTCGCGGCGTGCCTGCCGCCGTTGATGACGTTGAGCATCGGGACAGGCAACGTTACCGGATTGCCCCGTGCCAGATAGGCGTACAGAGGCTGGCCCGCACTCTGTGCCGCGGCGCGCGCCACGGCTAGTGACACGCCCAGGACCGCATTCGCGCCCAGGCGGCTCTTGTCAGGTGTGCCGTCGAGCTCGATCAGCGTCTTGTCGATGGCGGCCTGATCCGATGCGTCGGCGCCGACGATCGCTTCGGCGATTTCGGCGCCAACGTTGTCGACGGCCTTGAGCACGCCTCGGTTGCTGAATCGCTGAGGATCGCCGTCGCGGAGCTCAAGCGCCTCGGCCGATCCGGTCGAAGCGCCGGAGGGGACCAGCGAACGGCTCGTGGCGCCGTCAGAGAGAACAATGTCCACCTCGACGGTCGGGTTCGCTCGCGAGTCGAGAACCTCGCGAGCCATGATCTCGGTGATCTTCGTCATGACTGTTATGCCTCGTCGCGAAGCCTGGCGGCCTCGAGCGCCTTCTCTACCGCGTCCACCGGATCCGACGCGACGATGATCGCCTTGTCGACGCCACCGTTGCGATGCAGCTCCCACGTGCCGAGCCCGACCACGGGTATGTTCTCGCCCAGCGCGTGCCCGATCTCGGACAGCGTGCCGAACGCGCCGCCCACCGCAATCGTCGCGCGGCCAGTCTTCACGATTATTACATTCCGGGCGTAACCCAAGCCGGTGCATATGGGGATATCCACCCACTGGTTCGCAGCTCGCGGGTCATTCCAAGGCAGTATCCCGATGGTCGTCCCACCCCCGAGCTTCGCGCCAAAGCAAGCGCCCTGCATCACGCCTCCGAGCCCGCCGCACACGACCGTCGCGCCACGCCTGGCAAGCTCAAACCCAACACGCTCCGCCGCCAGCGTCACGTCCGCCGTAGGCCTGCCCGCACCAATAACCGAAATAATCACTCTACGCACGCACTCCGTAGCCGAATATAAAGAAGATTCGATTATAGCAAAGGGTGCGGTGAGTCGAGGGCATCCGTATCGTTCGTTCGTTTTCACGGCAATGCGGGCACAGGATCCGAATTTCAACGGCCGAATTTGGATCAGGCATTCTGCAATCCTTCAGAGATTTGCTGTCAGCCTTGCCGAATACGTGGCCAGATTCTCGATTCCCCTTTTTGATCACCGTCAATGGCTCATTCGCGCGATGCTTGTGCTTGACCGTGATCGCACTCGTGCTAAACTGCCCCCAATTACATTGGGAGTCACTCATGATCAGCGACCGCATTCAGCGCCAAATAGATCGCCTGCTCGATGAGGCCGAAGTCGCGGTCACACAACTGGATTAGCAGGCAGTGCGAGATCGTGTCAAACAGTTTTGAGGCTCGATCCCGGCAACAGCGATGCGATCGCGTACCAGTCCGCCGCCAACCGCGACGAGGACGACGCGACTCCGTCGAACAACGGCGACTCAGAGCCTGCGACACCTGCGCCGACTGCCCATGATATTCCCGCCTCGTTCGCCGACGGGCGATACGAGGTTCTCGGGTACCTGGGCGAGGGCGCAAAGAAGATGGTCTATCTCGCTCGTGACACGCTCCTGGACCGTGACGTCGCATTCGCCCTCATCAAGACCGACGAACTCGACGTCGAGTCCCGTGCTCGCATCGGTCGCGAGGCTCAGGCGATGGGCAGGCTTGGAGCCCACGCGAACATCGTCACCGTATTCGATGTCGGCGAACATGACGGACGACCGTACCTTGTTAAAGAGTTCATGGCCGGAGCAGACGTCGAAGGCCTGATCGAGAGGGCTGGGAACCGCGGCCTGCCCTTGAAAGAGGCGGTCGTGATTGCCATCGCAGCTCGTCGAGGTCTGGAGTTCGTCCACTCCAACGGCATCGTCCACCGTGACCTCAAGCCCGGAAACGTGTGGCTCAGCGCCGACGTCGTTGCCAAGATCGGCGACTTCGGTCTCGCAATGGCGATAGACCGGTCCCGCTTCACAGTCGAGGGCATGGTCGTCGGCACGGCGTCCTACCTCCCGACTGAGCAGGCTATGGGGGGTGATGTGACGCCGAAGGCCGGCCTTTACTCACTGGGCGCGATGCTCTACGACATGGTTTGCGGGCGACCGCCATTCCCGGGCGACGACAACATCGCGATAGTCGGACAGCACATCAACACGCCCCCGGTGTCGCCGATGTGGCACAACTCCGAGTGCCCTTCCGCCCTCGAATCCATCATCATGCGACTGCTGGAGAAGGACGCGTCGAAAAAACCCGAGTCCGCTTCGCACGTGATTCAAGCGCTTGAGTCCATCGAATTCGGCGACACAGAGCAGCTCGCCGATTCACAGGTCGAAACTCGAGTCTAGCCCGAAGGTCAGAACCCTATCTATCGCCACACCTTCATCGGCAGAGAACCCGAGGTCGAACAGCTCCACGCCGCTTTCGAGTCCACCCTCTCGGGAAACGGCGGGTTGGTGATGGTGGTCGGTGAGCCCGGCATCGGCAAGACCACGATCACGAAGCAACTTGCCACATACGTGACTCTCAGAAGCGGCAAGACGGTCGCCTGGCAGGCTCCAATCGAGTGAGGGCCCGTGGGTTGGAAGTCGAGAGCGCGCCTTCGGCAAATCTCAACTTCCACATCAAGCTGAGGACTGGAATGGCCGAGGCTGGATGAAAACACTCTGCTCTCGGATATAATATCTTCGCGCACGCGCGACCCCATTCCGAAAGGCAACATGGCCGCGAATCACAAGACCGGCACGGTCCTCATCACAGGTGCGTCGTCGGGCATCGGCAGAGCAACTTGCCTGTACCTCGCTCAGCGCGGGTACACGGTTATCGGAACCAGCCGGGTAGCGTCCCGCTTGGATGGCTTGCGCGAGGATGCCCGCAATAGCGAGGTCGTAGTGCACGGCGTCGAGGTCGACATCAATTCCGACTCCGAGGTGGAGCGCGCGATGCCCGAGGTGATCTCCGAGCACGGGATCATCGACGCCCTAGTCAACAACGCGGGCTACGGATTGTGGGGTCCCGTGGAGAGCCTGTCCATCGACGAGCTGCGCGCCCAGTTCGAGACCAACGTCTTCGCCGCGGTGCGAATGACGAAGGCGGTGCTTCCGGGCATGTTGGCTCAGCGCCGGGGCAAGATAGTCAACGTGAGTTCGGTCCTCGGCAGGCTGGCGACGCCGTTCAACGGAGCGTACGCGTCCAGCAAATTCGCGTTGGAGGGGCTGAGCGAGTCGATGAGGACGGAGCTCTGGCCGTTCGGGGTTCACGTCTCGGTGGTCGAGCCGGGGCTGTTCGAGACCGATTTTCAGGCGAACCAGGTGAAGGCCGAACGTTCGCAAGACCCCGCGCTGGCCTACAGCGCGTATGTCCAACGATACAATTCCACGCATCGCCGATACGAAAAACTCTCCTCCGACCCGGTCAAAGTGTCGAAGGTCATCCACAAGATCATCCGATCAAGGCGGCCCGGTTTCCGATATCCGGTCAGCATCGAGGCCAGGGCCGGCATCCTCGGCGCGAGATTCCTGCCGGAGCGACTGTTCCGATGGCTTCTGAGCCGCGCCACGATGCGTTGACCCGTCTGCTAAGATTATCCGTGGTCAAGGCAACTGGGCGACCGCTGTTCCGGCGCGGCTCTGAATCGCTCGTTACGACTAACCCTGTCCCAGCGGGCCGGGGTCGGATGAGCGTTCAGAGCCGCGGCGGAAGAGAGGAAAGTCCGAGCTCCAACGGGCAGGATGCCCGCTAACGGCGGGGCGGGGTGA
>Ga0187833_10001849_pt1 | contig 23500 bp, 16 predicted proteins | sample ETNtaG_37_FD_167968 | JGI IMG/M metagenome (GOLD analysis project Ga0187833, IMG submission 167968) | Marine microbial and viral communities from oxygen minimum zone, Eastern Pacific Ocean - ETNP2014_SV_400_PacBio MetaG (Illumina Assembly) | ecosystem: Environmental > Aquatic > Marine > Hypoxic...
CGACTACCAGGGACGGAAAACCGCACTTGCGTTTTGACTACAACGAATGGCGTCGCACCATAACGATGCTGGTGTACGATACGGATACCAGCGAGTGGCGATCACTCACGACCTATAAAGTACACCTGACGAGTGATGACGCACGCCAGAATATGGCTGCCTTCGAGGGTGGTAACACTCTGTTGGCGCTGGTGAGGAAGGATGGTGACGAGTATACCCGGCTCTACAGGTACGATACCAAGCGAGACGAGTATACAGGCGTCGTACATGCTGTCGATGGCTATGACCTTTCCGGTACCATCTCAAATCCCCATACCGGTGAACTGCTGGGAGTGACCTACATCGCAAGCAGACCGGAGCACTTGTTCTTCGATGAACGGCACCAGGCGGTACAGGATCTGCTGGAACAGGCATTCCCTAACGGAGAGGTGAAAATCACGGCGATATCAGACGACAGCAGACGTTTTCTCTTTATCAACAGGGAGCCCTGGCATCCGGGCTCGTACAACCTCTATGATGCGCGGGCCCGGCGCGTCACCAAGCTTGCTGATATCAACGTCACGCTCGCATCCAGGGAAACGACACGTGTGGACGAGATTCGGTACCTCGCGGAGGATGGCATGCCGATCTATGCCTATCTTACGCGCCCGGCGCCGATCCCGGATGGAAAGCTGGCACTGATTGTGTTTCCCCACGGCGGGCCGTTGGCGAGAGATTACCTCGGCTACAATCGCGCAGTCCAGTATTGGGCGTCCCGCGGCTACGCGGTGTTGCAGCCGAACTTCCGTGGTTCATCCGGCTACGGCAGGACGTTCGAGGAAGCAGGCCATCATGAGTACGGCGGCGCCATGATCGGCGATATACGCGGGGCGGTCCGGGCAGTCGTCAAGCTGGGGTACGTGGATTCGGAGCGCGTCTGCTCGGCTGGGTTCAGCTATGGTGGCTACGCTACGCTGATGCTTGCACTCGAACCCGGCCTGCTTCGTTGCGGCGTCAGCGTTAACGCCCCAGTGGACTATAGGGACCGCATAGAAAGCACGGTGAAAGGCACGTCGACTACACAATACAGGCGCGAGTACCGGGCCTGGGCGGACGAAACCATTGGCAACATAGACACACAGCAAAGCATGCTTCGGTCCATGTCGCCTCTGCATCGCTACAGGGAGTTCGATATCCCGTTGCTGCTGATCAACGCCGAGGACGATCGCAATGTCTCACCCCGGCACTCCCGTGGCCTTCGTAAGAAACTGCGTAAAGCGCACAAGGATGTAGAGGTACTAACGCTGAAACAGGGGGGGCATGGGCTGCGAGGCCAGGCGTACAGGAAGGTGGTCGAGCGCGCCACCGAATTCCTTTCCGAGCACCTACAGGATTAATTAAGGAACGCGTTTGTCACCGCATCCAGCCTTGGCTCTTTCCAGGTCGAAGTAATAGATTCAGAACAGGAACGCTCTCTGTGGGTGGGAAAATCCTCTCAACATGTAGAGCGAATACCGGGCATTCTGTAATACTCTCATACTAACCTTTCCGTTAATCGCCAATGGCGACCACTCAGGAATCTTAGGCGTTCCCATCCTTACCTTCTTCGGTTTGTTGCGATACTCTCGCAGTTCCCTCCCTGTGTCGAGCGTCGTCGTTAAACACCATCGAGTGAACCTTCAGACTATTGCGGGCTCGAATAACGCATGGTTCAGCGATTCCCGAAACGCACCCTATTCCTGTCCGTCGTGCTGGCAACCATCTTGCACGCGGGATTTCTGCTGGTGCCTTTACTACCATCGATTCCAACCAGCCGGATTGCACGTGACCCGATCCAGGTCACGCTGGTATCGCGAACTGTGGCACCGGCCGTTGATGTAGATGCAACAACTGCAACTGCCGTTCCTGACAGCGCTGGTGTCAAACCCACGGTCGATCGGGAAACTGACCAGAACGCACACCTTCGCCCTGCTACACCAAGTCCTGAAGAGAAAGAGCACGTTAGCGCTCCGAACGAATCAGCAAGGGATGCTAACCGGGACAATACGGTGAAGGTCGTCAGACCTCCGCCTTCGTCGGTGCGGGCAATGGCCAGAACCTACCTGGCTCAGAAAACGACCGAATCTGAACAATCGCCAAGCCAAACCTGTGATCTGGCGCAGCGTGCATCAAAATTTCGTCACTGCGATGAAGGTGATGAGGATGTCTGGCGCGATATCAGCAACCAGCCATATGAGGAGACCTTCGACGTAGCATTTGCGCCCCAAACGTATGCTGACTATTTTCGTAGTCAGAAAGTTCGCGTGGATCGTCTCGTGAAGCAACAGGAGTTGCTGGACGAGATTGTTAAGTTGGAAGGATTCGAGCCTGATGACATTGCACAATTGCAGAATGAAATTCGCGAAGAAATCGACCGCATCAACAGTACGTGGGCACCATACCAGGCTCCACCAATTCGGCCAAACCTTGTCATGAGCCCTGAGGTCAACCTGCTGAGCATCATTGCCCTAAGTGTAAATGTAGCTGTCGATCTGTGGAATGCAAGAAAACAAGGAATGGATCGGGCCTCAGAAAAAGAATCGCCGACAGACTCACAGTGATGTGTCAGTCGTGATCTGGGTCAGAGCGAGTGCCACCTTTTCCGGGCAGGTGGGACCAGGATTACGGTGGCCCCTCCCGATATCTCAGGTGCTGCAAGCTCTCCAGATTGCGACGTTTTCAGGCCGTTAGTACCGACTGAAAGGTCTCCAGCTCCGGATGCCCCAGGTAAGTGCCTTTGGGTGCGCTTGTCTGGCCATGCGCCTGTTTGAAATGGTCGGATTGGGTCCAGGCATTAAACGCGTCCTCGGATTCCCAGATCGTATGTGAAGCGTAGAGCACATGATCGTCACGAGCAGGACCCTTGAGCAGTGAAAACGACACGAAGCCGGGGACCTCCGATAGCTGAGAATCCCGCTCGCGCCATATCTTCTCAAAACCACCCTCAAATCCAGGAGCGATTTTGAATCGGTTCATTGCGATAAACATGCTGGTCCCTCCTCAGGGCTTGGGAACTGGCACCGGACGTCCACCTACTCGGTTTGCATCAACTCAACGATGTTACCGAACGGATCGCGACAATAGATCGCCCAGGTCGTACCGAGACGAACCGGCCCGTGGTGCATCGTGCCGCCGCCTTCGATAAGTCGGTCACAGGCTGCCTTGATGTCATCGAAGGCGAACCCAATGTGACGGATGCCCGGATCGCAAGGACGCCGAGTCGCGGGGTCGCCAGCCGGCTCCGGGGCCGAATACTCGAACAACTCGACATTGAAGCCATCTCCGCCCCACATCACATACTTGGCTGCACTGTCCTTCAGATTGATGACGTCCTCGACTACCGGGGACGTAGTATTCCACTCCTGGCGGAACTGCTCCTTCAGGTCCAGTAGATTCTGGTAGAACGCGATACCCGCATCGAGGTCGGGGACAACAATGCCCGCGTGGTGGAAGGAAGCCTTCATAGCGTCAATCCTCGTCTGTAGTTCATACAGCGGACCTCAATGGATATTCTGGGTTGAATCCAGTGCCCGTCAAGCTTTCTCCGCCGCGGCCTGTAGGTGCCGCGGCCTGTAGGTGAAGAACCATTCGATTGGCATAGCGTACATAGGTCAATAGGGCGGTTGGCAGTATTGCCACTTCAGTGGTGCAGGAATCACTTAGACAAACATCACAGGAGCAGTATGAAGACGATAACGTTTTATCATTCGGTGATCTGACCCCGCTGTCAGGTGGCAGGTCTGCTACTTTCGCAACTGGGATCTGAATTCCCTGATTTGGAAATCAACAAGGTGGAATTCCTGACGAATTTGCGCCAGTCCCGCGAAAAGGGTGTTCGTTCAATTCCTACACTTGTTTACGAAGACAGGCAACTTGGTGGCTTCATCCTCACCAAGAATAAAATCCGTCGGTTCTTACAGTCTCTCTGAAATTGGAACAGCAGCGCCGGGGATGGCACGAATAGCCGGCGAGCCCGTTTGCCGTTCATGTGGTCAGGTCGCACTTCAGCTAGGCAAAATCAGCCCATTGTTTTCTGTAGTCATAGAAATCAATCACCTTACCAAGAGCATGTGCTGCCCGGGTCATGTTGGGAAAGGTTGCCACGCCATCGTCAAAGAGCTGTTGTCGAATCTGCTTGGCAACGCTTGCCATCTCGTCTGATTCCGGCATTCTTGAAAAGCCTCCTCCGGATAACATGATCACAGGCTTGTCTGTCTTGTTGTGTAGGCTTTCTGCCATGATGCTATCGAAATCTGAATTCCCTTTGCCATCCCACCTTGGATCCGGTGTAAACGAAAGGAATGTTTGAAAATCATCATGCTCGGCCATCAATTCGATCAGCCGTGTCGTTCCACTAGAGTCCCCCATGGAGATAGAACCGTCGATGGGATTGTTGAACCAACCATAGGCTGAATTGCCTTCTGCCTTAAGTGTGTCTCGAATATCCTGAGGAATTGGAACCACATTTAACCCGGCCTCTGCAAAGAGATCCGCAGCATTAACGCTGCTGCCCCCGCTGCCACCCATAACGCCAAGATTTCGACTTGTATACGATGGCAGGTAATTGAATGCGACAGCTATGTCCACCAGTTCATCGAAGTCTCGAACAGTGACGCCACCAGCGCCATGCACCAAACCTTGAAAGACCCGGTAGGAACCAGCCAGGGACCCTGTATGAGAAGCCGTAGCTCTGGTACCCGCATCACTTCGTCCGCCTTTCAGAATAACAACTGGTTTTGTTGCAGCTGCTTTCTTCAATGCAGGGATGAATCTCCGGCCGTCCTTTATTCCTTCAATGTACATCAGGATCACATTGGTGTCCGGATCATCTGTAAAGTACTCAAGGTAGTCACATTCATTGAGGTCAATGGCATTTCCATAGCTAACAGCTTTACTGAACCTTAGGCCTCGCTGGGCTGCAGAGCCGACCATCTGCATCAACACCCCGCCACTTTGAGATGCAAGCCCGATACTGCCTGATTCTGTTGGCATACCGTTGTGCATTGAAATCCCTGCCCCCGGGCTGTACAGACCCATACAATTGGGACCTATGATTCGAACACCACCTTCTCTAGCAGTTTTCAATATTTCCTGTTCCAGTGCAGCATCTTCGGGTCTACCTGTCTCACTAAATCTGGCAGTGAAATAGTGCACACACTTAATCCCCTTCTCGACACAGTCTCTCATCAGGCCAAGGGCAGCCGTAGATGGGACAGACGAAATAACGTAATCCACACTACCGGGGATATCCTTGACGCTCGGGTAACAAGTCAATCCAGACACTTCTTGGTAATTCGGATTGACTGGGTATATTGGTCCCTCAAATCCTAAGTTCACCGGCGGAGACACAAATCCCCCTCCTCGGCCCTTATCTGATGCTCCAGCAACTGCTATGGACCCAGGATTGAGAATTTCCTTCAATTGATAAGACATAGTTGATACCCAGTTAAATCCAGCCTGTACAGGTTCTATCCCCGTTATCAAGCTAATTTCTGAGCAAGCTTGCAAGAGAATGGAAGTTGTAGACGCCCACGCCTGAACCGGGACCACCATGTGTGGTGGATGCTTCCGGCACTGCGGGCGGATACCTCAAGGCGGTAACGGGACCACGCACATGTATTCATGCGTCGGCGTCTCAGAAGAAGAATGTAATCTATGTTGGGCTCGATGTCGATGATAGCCAACATCAACCTGTACAGTAATCTCAGCCAATCGGGTCTGACCGGCAGACCGGCTCTCTGTCTTCCGGAGTGCATGGATGTTAGTCTCACCGGCTGATTCGAGAGGAGCGCTCCATGTCTGATATCGATGCCACTACAGGTCGGCACCTGCGGGGCAAGTATGCCATCGTCGGCGTTGGCGAGACCGCGTACACCCGTGGGTCCGGCCAAACAACCCGGTCCCTTGGAACAGAGGCCGTACGAAATGCCATCACCGATGCAGGCCTGACGATCGCGGATATCGATGGCATGATGTCCTACAGTGGCAATGATTCCACTCCGTCACCGACGATTGCCGGCGACTTGGGAATTCGACTCAATTTTCACATGGATGTGATCGGCGGTGGTTCTTCGACGGAAGCTCTTATCGGCATCGCCATGGGTGTGATCGAAGCCGGCATGTGTAATGCGGCCGTGGTCTATCGGGCCATGAATGGCTACTCGCAGGTAAGAATCGGCGGCACCGGACGCGGCGGTGTCGGCTTGTCGGCCGCCGGGCTGTTCGATCGCGGCATCGGACTTTCAAGCGCCGCACATATGTTCGCCCACACCTTCATGCGTCACATGTATGACTATGGGACGACGCCCGAGCAGGTTGCCATGGTCAAGGTCATCCATTCGGAACACGCCTCGAGCAATCCGAAGGCCTGTTACCGGCAGCGTGTATCCGTGGATGACGTCCTGAATTCGAGGATGATCTGCAAACCACTGCATCTTCTGGATTGTTGCGTCGAGACAGACAACGCCACGGCGTTGGTGATCACTCGAATCGATCGAGCCAGGGACTGTCGGCACACGCCGGTGGTCATTCAATCAGTAGTGGGCCGATGCTGCAAACCGAGGACTGACATGCACTATCAATCGGGCCCCATATCCACGGCGGCAGGCCAGTATGCAAAGAAGATCCTCTGGCCGAACGCCGGCATCGGGCCCGAGGACATCCAGGTGACCGGTGCATACGACGCGTTTACCTTCACCACCTTGCTGCAACTGGAGGATTACGGCTTCTGCAGGAAGGGCGAAGGCGGACAATATGTAAGTGACGGCAGCACCCGCCTCGGAGGCAAGAGGCCCAACAATACCAGTGGGGGGCACCTTTGCGAGGGGTACACCCACGGCATTGCGATGGTGATCGAAAACGTACGGCAGTTACGGCACGACGTGGATGACAGTTGTCCCTTAGGTGGGGACGGTCGCAGACAACATACGTTCGACTACAGGGAATGTGGCTGCCGCCAGGTGAAGGATGTGGAGCTTGCGGCGAACATGGGCTGGGGCACGCCGGCGTACGGATCAGCGGTGGTGATGGCCAGGGGTGTCTGATGGACAAGGTAGGCGAATACCTGGGTATGCAGATTCACTTCGACGACTTGGATCGGGACAACGTCGAGTTCTTCCGACACTGCGGCAGACACCAGCTACATCTGCAGCGATGTAGCGACTGTCTGCTCAAGCGATATCCACCGACCACCGCCTGCCCGTATTGCGGGGCTCCCGGCGTCACCTGGGAACCCGTGGCCGGCCACGGTACGCTCTACTCCTACGGGGAAATCCACCATGCAATCCAACCCGCCTTCCGACCATTCACACCCTACTTGCTGTTGCTGGTGGAACTCGATGAACAGCGGAATACTCCCGGTGAAGACGACGGTTTGAGACTGCAGGGAAATCTGGTCACCCCCGAGGGTGAACTTGGGTCCGTGGATCTCATCGAGAGAGTGGGCATCGGCACCCGATTGCGGATCGTCTACAAAGACCTTGGCGGGGAATTCGCCCTGCCGCAGTGGACCATCGACGAGGAAGCCGAGCAACCGGAACCCTGGCGATATCCAGGTTGAAGGCCCTCAGCATTGACGGCGCTGTTGCATTTGTGTAGTTGCATTTGTGTAGTTGTATTTGTGTAGTTGTATTTGTGTAGTTGGCGGCACTTTCAGCTGCAGCCAAAGGAACATTCAAAGGAGAATAATCGATGAAACCCGTCTGTTTAGTTATGGGTGCCGGCGCAGGAATCGGTGGCACTGTTGGTATGCGTTTTGCCAGAGAGGGTTATCACGCCGTACTGTGTCGACGCAGTGACCAGGATGGCCTTAGCAAAATAGTGGACAAGATTGAAGGTGAAGGCGGCTCCGCATCAGGCTTCCTGATTAACGCTGTTGAGCCCGATGTCATTGAAGAGCGTGTCGCTGCGGTTGAAGAGGAGATTGGACCAATTGAGGTCGTCGTCTTCAACCTGGGCGCCCAGATTGGTGACCGGGCGCTGAAGGATACCAGCTACAAGGCATTCGAGATGGGCTGGCGCATGGCGACCTTTGCTTTGTTCCGTATTGCGCAAGCCGTAACGCCCGGCATGGCGGAACGAGGAAAAGGTACGATCCTGGTAACTTCAGCCACCGCAGCCATGCGTGGCAATAGTGGCCAACACTCTCATGCAGCCGCAATGGGTGGGCGTCGAATGCTCTGCCAATCGCTCAATGCAGAGTTTGCTTCAAAAGGCATCCATGTCGCACATATTCTTATCGATGGAGCCGTAGACGCACCGGACACCCTTGGAAAAATGTTAGGTCCGGAGCGATTCCAGCAACTGCGGGCGACCCGCGGCATGGAACACGACGGCCTTATGCTGCCAAGCAAAATCGCTGACACTTATTTCCACTTGGCCCAGCAGCATCGATCGACCTGGTCACATGAAATCGATATGCGGTCGTTCACCGACCTGCCCTGGTGGAATCACTGATGGATTGCCGGACCGGCCTGTGCGTGCGTGATTCACGTTAACCATCTTCGTCGTCGAGGGTGCTGTTGAGACGCTCCGTTGCTTTGAGATAGTCCTCCATGAACTCGTAAACAACGGTTCGACTCGACACTCGTGCGTTCATGAGCCCAACCCCTTGGCCGACGAACGACGTCGCCAGTTGTTTGGCCCCGGCGTGTCCCGTCTCTGCCAATTGCCTGATCTTGGCCATCGGCGGACCACTGACCAGGGATTGCAGGGGCATGGGCAACGGATTCGGCGCGTCTTCCTCATCCCAGGCTTCGGTCCAGGCGGAGCGCAGATGGCGCGAGAACTTACCGGTCATGGAGCGGGCCCGCACCGTCTGGCGCGAGTTGGCCTGGAGGTACTTCTCGACGATTGCGGGTGAAGTGTCTGCCTCGGTGGTGGTCAGCCACACAGATCCCGTCCAAGCGCCCGCTGCACCGAGCGCCATGCAGGCTGCCATCTGGCGGCCGGTTACGATACCCCCCGCAGCGAGCACGGGCACGTCGTAGTCCTTGATGGCCTCGAGGATCTCTGGCACCAGCACCAGCGTGGATACCTCACCAGTATGGCCGCCGGCCTCTGACCCCGCCGCAACCAGCACGTCGACGCCCGCTTCCACTTGTTTGGCAGCATGTTCCTTTGCGCCGACCAGGGCCGCGACGACGACACCTTCAGTCTTGCCGCGCTCGAGCATGTATTGGGGTGGCACACCAAGAGCATTGGCAATCAGCTTGATGGGGTGCGAAAAGGCGATGTCCACCACGTTGGCGGCACGACCTTTGGTCAGGAAGCCGCCGCTGGTTCCCTGCTGGCCTTCGTAAAGGTCCGTGGTATCGATCTGGTGTCGGGCCAGCAGGTTGCGCGTGAACTGGCGGTGTTCGACAGGCACCATCGCGAGGATCTCTTGGCCGGTGGCGTTGTCGTCGGTCACCGCCATGCTGGTGGGGGCGATGAGATCGACACCGTACGGTTTTCCCTCGATGTTTTCGTCGATCCAGTCAAGGGCGATTTCCAGTTGTTCGGCGGAGTGACTGGCTGCCCCGAGCACGCCCATCCCTCCCGCCTTGGAGACTTCGACGACAACATCCCGGCAATGGGTGAAGGCGAGCAATGGGAATTCGATACCGAGCATATCGCAAATGGGTGATTTCATGGGTCTCTCCTAAGAAACGATGCGGTGGAACGGGGCGGAAGCCTATGGTAGAGCATTTCGCAAGGAAATTGATACAGGAGCGGCGAACGAGGACCCGTCTGATTCGGGGCCTACTGTGTAATCCAGACCACACTCAATGATCATGCATCGCCTGGCGTCATATATTGCGGGCTGATGAAAAATGTGGTTAATTCAGTTACACCCCTACGGTCCATCGAAAACTCGTCACTTCCGCTTACGCCACGGCGAACCGGCTTATGCAGATCACGAGCCCTTTACATTACGGCAGCAGTCGCAGACGACGGGCTGATAGATCGCCGCGATACCAGGTCGTACATGGCCATCGCGCTTTCAGCATGCCACAGCAACAAGGTGGAAGGTACAAAAGGCTCTGGCGCATGTAAGCGGCCCGTACGTCAGGGCTCAAATGCTCAATCGATCAGGTGATGGTATGGCGCTCTTGACAAGATGCATCCTTTTGGCAGTACTGCTCAACAGCACCGTCGTGCAAGCGCAACAGGCGCAGGTGCCGGCACACGAACGCTCGGCATTCTTCGGTGATCTGCATATCCACACCATGTACTCGTTCGACGCATTCACCAACGGACGCGTCCGCACCTCCCCGGATGATGCCTATCGATTTGCCAAGGGTGAAGTGATCGGCCATCCCGGTGGACTGAAACTCAGGCTTTCCGGCCACCCGCTCGACTTCCTGGCGGTCAGCGATCATGCTTCCTATCTCGGCGTCCAGGCTGCGCTCAGCGATCCAACCAGCCCCACCTACAATCATCCCGAGCGCGAGCGGTTTGTTCCCAACGGGAAAACGACGGTGCGCTCAGTTCGCACCAATTTGTTCGCGCTTTGGAATGTGGACAGCGACGTTGCAGGGCACGACGTGCTCGTCGATGCGTGGCAGAAGACCATTGATGCTGCAGAACGCCATAATGATCCCGGCAAGTTCACGGCCTTTGTCGCCTATGAATACACACCAACGCCCGGCAACCGGCATCTGCACCGCAACGTCATTTTCCGCAGCAAGGATGCGCCGACACGCCCTTTCAGTGCACGCGACTCCGGCAATCCCGAAGACCTCTGGAATTGGCTCGACGACCTTCGGAACAGGGGCATTGAGGCGCTCGCAATCCCGCACAATATGAATCAGAGCGACGGCCTCGCCTTTCCGTTAGAAACCTGGCAAGCCGAGCCGATCGATGCGGACTTTGCCAATAAGCGCATGCGCAATGAGCCGATCGTTGAGATCACACAGAAGAAAGGCGCCTCGGAAACGCACCCTTCACTGTCACCCAACGACGAATGGGCTGACTTTCAGATCGTGCAGTATTACCTCAACAAAGCCGAGAACAAGAATCCGATTTCGGTCTTCAAGGGCGGGTACCTGAGGGATGCCCTGAAGACGGGCCTCGAAATGCAGGTGAGCGCTGGATTCAATCCATACGAAGTCGGCGTCATCGGCTCGAGCGATTCGCATCAGTCAGCGGGATCCTACGAGGAAGATCGCATCTTCTCGGGTGGACGGAGTTCCCCCGTGGCGCGCGGCTCCGCCTATCCGAATCATGCTGACAAGGATGCGTCCTGGGAAGATTTCTGGACGCCACGTCAAGCGACCCATGGCACAGGCGGGCTCGCGGGCGTCTGGGCCGAGTCCAACACCCGCGCATCACTGTTCGATGCCATGCGACGGCGGGAGACTTTCGGCACATCAGGACCTCGTATTCGGGTACGGTTCTTCGCTGGCTTTGATTTGCCCGATGACGTGGACAACTCACCTGATCTGGTGCGTTCTGCATATGCTGGCGGCGTACCGATGGGAGGCGAGCTTAAGGGCACCAACAATGGTGCACCAAAATTCGTCGTATGGGCGCTGCGTGATCCAGTTTCGGGGTGGTTGCAGCGCGCCCAAGTCATCAAGGGTTGGGTCGAGCACGGGCGAGCCAGCGAAGCGGTTTTCGACGTGGTCTGCGCCGATGGCCTGGTCCCGGATCCCGCAACCCACCGCTGCCCCGACAACGGTGCTAAGGTGAATCTCGCAGACTGCAGTGTATCTCGCGACAGGGGGGCGGTGAGTCTGAAAACGCTCTGGCGCGACCCAACATTCGACCCGAACCAGCACGCGTTCTATTACCTGCGGGTATTGGAGAATCCAAGCTGTCGCTGGTCAACCTGGGATGCGCTCGGCCTCGGCATAGCGCCAAATCCGGATCTTCCCGCCACCATTCAGGAACGAGCCTGGAGTTCACCAATCTGGTACCGGCCGCAATGACGACAGACACCAGGTCTACACCACCCGGTGCGAATGAGCACCCGCACACTCCACGAATGGCATCAGCGAGGGCCAGTCTTCAAGCACAGCCACCACGCTGCTAGAGAATGTGAAGCTCGTCCAGTGTCTTGGAGGCCGTCTCTTTGCTGATGACACCTTCGTCGCGCAGACGACCTATGTCGTCGACAATCGACTGATATCCATCCGGCATCGGACCCTTGCGATCCATGACATCACGCCCTTCGGCGATGGCGCGGCGCATCTCGTCATCGGGGACCAGCACCCCGAAGGCCGCTTCTCGGCCACCGCCATCCTTACGCAGTAATCGCTGGGAAGATACACACCTCAGGACCTTGGCAAGGTCTTTGCGTGATACATCGCGGATGTCTTCCGGGAAAATGTCGATCAGTCGTTCGACGGCTGCCTCAGGGCTGATCCTCAGGTTCAGGACGGTCAGCACCAGATGACCTGTCACTGCGGCTGTGATGCAGGCTTGCAGTTCTTCCAGGCTCTTGATTTCCGATACGTACAGCAGGTCCGGATCCTGGTTCATGGCGGCGCTTATGCCTGTCAGGCAATCGGGTACGTCGACACCGATTTCTCGTTGCTGCACGATGGATCTCTTCGGAATCATGCGCCCGAAGACCATGGGCTCTACCGTGCAGATGTGATCGGCGCACTGGGCATTGTGGTGATCCAGAAGGCTGTACGCGCACGTATAGACTCCAGAGCCCACACCGCCACAGAGAACGACGAGACCATTGGGGGCCAGGATGGCATCGACCATGGGGGTCGGTAAGCGAAGTTCATCCACACCCATGAATGCCATACCGACCCGGGCAACCGAAATCGTATAGTCGCCGTAGGCTCGGGCCAGAGAGACTCTTCCATAGATTTGGTCATCGAGTTGGCAAGATCTACGGATTACGCCCGTTTCGTTTCCCACCCGAGTGAGATTCTCATTGCCAAAGATGGCGACGGCAATACCGGTGATCTCCTGTGCCGTAAAGGGGTCTCGTTCCAAACGCTCGATCAGGCCATTGACGCGAAACGTAGCTGGCTCGCCTGGGATCAGGAACAGGTCGCTTGCGTCCCGCTCCACTGCTTCTCGCATCAAACGTTCCAGCTCTGGGGGGATGTTCATGGTCATGGTTTGCTCCTTTGCCCAACTCGATGGGCAGTCAATACGATTTTCTTTGGATCAACCTGCTTCGATTCCATACCGATCTACGTTCCATCGTCGACATATCCCAGCAGCATGGCACGCAGGCGCTTGCGACTATCGTGCAACCGGCGTTTGACCGTGCCGACCGGAACCTGCAGCACATTGGCAACTTCCGTGCAACTGAGTTCGTCGAGATAGAATAGTTCCGAAGTCCGGCGCCCACTCTCCGGAAGGACACTAATCGCCTGGCGCACCCTTCGCTGAATCTCCTCCCTTTCCCGCCGCTGGCACAACGAAGCACCTTTCGAGGTGTGTTCGACACTCTCCGATAGCGGCACTTCACGCCGTTTTCGATTAATACGATTGACGTGGGTGCGTACGATCTGGCGCAACCATGAGGGAAAAGCGTCTGGCTGACGCAGTTCGGGCAGCCGTTCTAACGCGGTGATGAACGTCTCCTGCACCACATCCTCAGCCAAGTCGCGATCTTCGAGGAGTGCACGAGCAAGTTCGAGAGACTGGGGCTGAAACCGTCTTACTAGTAACGCGAGAGCTTTGTCATCCCTGGCTTCGCAGCGCCCAAGCAATTCTGCTAGTTCTTCACTCACGTCGGTCCTACAATTCCATGTTCCTTCTATACTAAGAGCCAACTGGTCAGAGAATGGTTCGGGAATCGATACGTTTTTTTCATATGCGCTAACTCAGATTTCTGGTTGTGATGGTGCATCGGTCTCAGGCGGTCAGCAAGAACAGGATGAAATCATGGAATTGGCTTTGTCTGCTCCCTGGCACACTCTACCATTCCCGCCAGTGAGCGCTCTGCCGCCCTTCGCCTGGTACCCAGCCATGATAAAGGAGTTTCAAGCTGATAGGGTGCAGCAGTTGGTGCGGGTCCGGGCGATGCACCCTACTCGAAATTCAATTCTGAAGTGATGAACCTGAACGGCTAACAGCTCCACAGACCAACAAGACCGCACATGTTACTTGGGTATTCACAAGAAGCTTCTCGCCCACCGTCGATTGGTCTCCCCCAACGCGTTGGGCCATCTAATATCATATTAGGCATCGGTCTCTCAGGAGGTGACGTTGGCTCTCAGTCCACCCAATCTTGGCTCCTGCAGGCGGATAGACGATATCATGTTCACAGTAACTATCGTACGCCAAAATAATTGTCAGCGGGCCCCCGCAATGGATTGAGCATCGTGGCGCAACCCTTTCCAGCCTACACGGGCGATGAACCCTATATTTTCATCTGCTATGCTCACACAGATGCTGATAGTGTTTATCACGAGCTAGCCTGGCTGAAAGAGCACGGCTGCAATATTTGGTATGACGAGGGCATCGTGCCAGGGGAGGAGTGGACCGAGGAACTGGCTCAGGCAATCAAAGGGGCCAGCCACTTCCTCTACTTCGTTACGCCGAACTCAATTCAATCCCGTAAGTGTCGTGACGAGATCCACTTCGCTCTCAACTTGGACATTCATTTGGTTTCAGTTCACCTTAGCGAAACAGAGCTGACGGATGGTCTGACTTTGTCGATTGGCCTCACGCAGGCAATTCTGAAGCATGAACTGGCATTGCAGGATTACCAGGCAAAACTCTTAGCCAGCGTTGGTGTGCCTGCTCCCCGTATATCATCCGTTAGTACTCCAAATAAGAGAAGAGGGTCAAGACTTTTCGCTGTAGTCAGTGTTGCTGCTTTGGTATCAGTGAGTATCGGGTTGTTTCTTTACGGTAGAACGTTGGATACGCCACAGGCAAACTTAGCGGAAATGGAAACAGCCGCCGACCCATCGCCCTTGCTGGGTCTCGACCAGCGACTAGGCATCGCTGTATTACCATTCGTAAATATGAGCAGCGACCCAGACAATGAGTATTTCAGTGATGGCATATCTGAAGAGATATTGGATATGATGGTGAAGACAAATACCCTACCTGTTATAGCCAGGACATCGTCTTTTCAATTCAAGGGGCAAAGTGTCGATGCCCAGACGATTGGCAAGCAACTAAACGTCAGTCACCTTCTACAAGGCAGCGTTCGTAAAGATGGCGACCGAGTACGTGTTGCCGCACAGTTGATCGATACCATGACCGGATTACATCTCTGGTCCAATAGGTACGATCGACACATTACAGATATATTCTCTATTCAGGACGACAAAGCACGGCAGATCGTCGATCAGATCGGCCTGGCATTAACCGACGGTGGAGAACCACTCGGCGCTCAACAGACATCAGGCTCTGCTAACACTGAGGCATATGAACTCTACCTTCGCGCCAAGTACCTGGCGAATGCGGATGATCCCACTGTTGTCGAGAGTGCGATTCCCCTGTTCAGGGAAGCCATCGCACTGGACAATGACTTCGCCGATGCCTGGGTTGAGCTAGGTCATACCTATGACAGACTCACCCACCACCCTTTCATGCTGCTTATCCCATCAGAATACAATCCGCTGGCGATTGAGGCATACAAGAATGCACTGCGTGTGAATCCTCGACATGCAGACGCGATGGGCAGCCTCGGCGGACTCCTGATCACGCACGAGTATGAATGGAATCGAGGTTTATCCTTGATTGCCAAGGCGGTTGGCAAGAGTCCACAAGACGCTGCTCTACAGGCCAGGTACGGCTTTTTTCTGTTTACCATCAATCATCCAGATGCTGATGATGTTATGTCAAAGGCCTACTTACTCAATCCGTTCGACACCTATGTGATCTTAGTGAGGGCCGCCCAGTTTGCGTACGCCGGTCGTCTAGTCGACGCTGTAACACTTATGGATACCGCGCTCATTCAGAATCGAGACCGTTTTGAAACCAATATCCTGTCAGCTTTATTCAACTCGGACGCCGGGAGGTTCGATAGGGCAGAACGACATCTTGCCAGGGCAAGAAAGGTTGTGGGATCTGAATACCCGTTTATAAAGATCATCGAATACCGAATAGCTGCTGGCACCGGCGACGAATCACGGTCGAGAGCGCTACGAACGCAGCTTTACGAGATCGCCAAGACCACACGTGTGGGCCACTTCCTGGATGTCTTTCAAAACGAAAAGGAAATCGTGGAGATCTATGACCTCGCATTGACGCAACGTCACGCTGAAATACTGCCGCTACTCTTCAAGGCGAAGCCGGATCGGATGCCCGAGTCCGAGTGGCTTCGTGTTCAAAAACTGACACGCATTGCTGAAGTAGATTTGAACAAGAAATGGTGAGAGACGGTCAACAAATGAATGCAAACCGCCCAACGCCTGGGCATCGGTGTCGTCTTTTGCGTATAGGTGCCAGAAGTGTGGCAATGGATTGAATTCGAGATGGCTGTATTCTGCAGGAATATGTGACAATGGGCCATCACATGGAATGGGCACAAGACCGGACCTCAGTCGGCAACATCATCAAGCAAGAACATTTATGAAATATTCCTCCCTTTTCGGAAAAACGACCCGCGGCGACCAAAGCGGCTCTACCATCAAAAGCCACCAGTTGCTGGTTCGCGGCGGATTCATTCGCGAATCCGTGGCCGGTCGCTACTTCTTCCTGCCGTTGGGCTGGCGGGTGCACCAAAAGATGGCCGCCGTCATCAAGAAACACATGGACGCGACCGGGGCGCAGGAAATGATCACGCCGACCCTGCATCCGTTAGAGCTCTGGGAGGAAACGAACCGCACATCCACCACCGGCTTCGAGTTGATGAAGGTCGAGGATCGCCGCGGCGGAAAATTCGCGCTGGGCGGCACCGCCGAGGAAATGATGGTCGACGTGGTGCGCAAGTTCCAGATCAGCTACCGGGACCTGCCCTTCAATGTCTATCAATTCAGCACGAAGTTCCGCGATGAGCAACGCGCGCGCGGCGGCTTGTTGCGCGTACGCGAATTCGTGATGAAGGACGCCTATTCCTTCCACGCCACGGCGGAGGATTTCCAAAAGGAATATGAAACGATGCGCAACACCTACACCGCCATCTTCCAGGAATTCAACCTGGACACCCATGTGGTGGAAGCGGATAACGGCTACATCGGCGGCGACTACTGCCACGAGTTCCAGGCGGAAAGCGACGTCGGCGAGGATTGCTTTTTTGTAACGGACGACGGCCAATACGCCGCCAACGACGACATCGCCTCCTTCGCCTTCACGCCGATGAACGCGGACGAGGACACGCGCGCGTTCGAAATCATCGAACAACCCCGTTGGGTGCGCACCATGGAGGAAAATATCAAACACTACGGCGAACCGCAGTGGCGCTATCTGAAAAACGTCGTCTACCGCACGATCGAGGGCGACGTGGTGATCTCCTCGATCCGTGGCGATCTGGACGTGAACAAAATCAAGTTGGAACGCCTGCTGGATCTCGTTGGGCAATTGGAAGAAGCGACTGACGAGGACTTAAAGGCTATCGGCACCAAGAGCGGTTACGTGCATTGCTGGGGACACGACTTCATCACGGAGCGCCGGGCGGCAACGCAGGATCGTGCCTGCCGCGTGATCTACGTGGCGGACGAATCCCTGAAAACCGTGAAGAACTTCATCGGCGGCCAAAAAGAGGACGCGACGGACAGCAGCAACGTGAACTATGGTCGGGATTTCAAGCACGAGATCGAGGGCGATGTGGCCATGGCCTACGACGGTGCGATCCGCGAGGACGGGCAAGTATTGCGCGCCAAAACGGGAATCGAGGTCGGCAACATCTTTTCGCTGGGTACGCACTATAGCGCCAAGATGTCCGGGGCGGCATATCACGACAGCGACGGCGTCGAAAAACCTTTTTACATGGGCTGTTACGGCATCGGGATCGGCAGGACCCTGGCGGCCATCGTCGAAAAAGACAACGACGATCGTGGAATTCTCTGGCCGGAATCCATTGCTCCGTTCCGGGTGCATCTGGTTTCCCTGCCGGGCGTTCAGGACGAGGCGGCGGCCTTGTACCAACAATTGTCGGATGCCGGCGTTGAAGTGCTTTGGGACGACCGCGACGAGCGCCCCGGCGTCAAATTCGGCGACGCCGATTTGATCGGTTGCCCATGGCGCGTGGTGATCAGTGCCAAAAGCCTCAAGGCCGGTGGCGTGGAACTCAAACGCCGCAGCGAAAAGGACGCCCCGATCGTCCCCATAGCAGGCTTGGAATCCCGCTTCGAGAACTAAGAACACTCACCCATAGGTCCCAAACGAGATCAATATGTCATCAGGCTGTGCAAATCCGTCAGGTAAGGAGTCGCTGTGAGATACCGACATTCAAAGCTCCAACACTTGCTGCTCTCAGTGGGTGCCATTTTTGTTTGCATCTCCGTACATGCAGCGGAAAGCGATGTCCCAGTGGCAGAGACCAAAGCACCCACCGATGATGGCGTAAAACTCTCCCTCGAATCCGACAAAACGCTTAGATTCAGCGTCGATGAAGCGACCTGGCTGTCACTGGATGTTTCTCCGCAAGGAGATCGCCTGGTGATCGAGGTATTGGGTGATCTCTATCTCTTGTCCATCGATGGCGGGCAGGCTAAGCCTTTGAGTACGGGAATGCACTTCGACAGCCAACCACGATTCTCTCCCGATGGATCGCGCATCGCATTTATCAGTGATCGGGATGGCCAGGATGATCTGTGGGTAATGTCTGCCACTGATGAAATCGACGAAAAACTGCCCATGCCGCTAAAGCTGACCAAGTCGGAAAGCCGAACGGATATGGCATCTCCGAGTTGGTCTCCTGATGGAAAGAGTATCGTCGTATCACAGTCGAGCTGGAAACTGCGTACTTTCGAATTGTGGGCCTACCACCTGGACGGCGGCAAAGGGGTGCAGATCACAAAGGCAATGGCGACTGCAGATACCAAGAACGATGACCGGACCAACGCCCTCGGTGCAGTGTACTCACCCGATGGCCGTTACCTCTATTACTCGAGCAAGCTGGGCGGGTTCGGCTATAACCTGCAGTTTCCTCAGTGGCAGGTCGCCCGGCGAGATCTGTTAACCGGCAGCGTTGATGTCCTTACGCAATCACAGGGCAGCGCCTTTCGTCCGGTTATTTCGCCGGATGGATCTCAGTTGGTCTACGGTACACGCTACGAGCAACAGACTGGATTGCGGATCAGAAATCTTGAGACCGGCAAAGATCAGTGGCTTGCTTATCCGGTGCAAAGAGATGACCAAGAGTCCAGATTCACCCGTGACCTGTTGCCGGGATATGCATTCACACCCGATGGGCGAACGATCATTACCACGAAGAACGGCAAACTGGTGCGCATTGATGTGCAGAGCAGCGTTGTTGGCGAGATCCCGTTCAGCGTCGATATCGAAAAACGGATTGCCACTCGACTCTATTATCCATACAGAGCGGATGTTGGTCCCGTTAAGGCACGCATCATTTCCAATCCGTCACTGTCGCCGAACGGGAAGAAACTGACGTTTTCCGCCTTCTCGCGGATCTACGTCAAGGACCTGAAAAGTGGCGAGGCAGAGGCCATCTCACCGGAAGGAATGGTAGGTGCGTTTCCCGGTTGGTCTCCAAAAGGCTCCGAGGTTGTCTATGTGAGCTGGCAAAGTGAAGGTGGCCACATATACCGCCAACGAGCAAGGAAAGGCAGCAAGCCAAAACGCATCAGCCAGCATGCCGCATACTATACGCATCCGGCTTGGTCGCCCGATGGAGCGCGTATCTTTGCCTTGCGCGGATCCGGTTATGAGCGCTTGGTTCGACAGGGGGACTATGGACCGGTCATTGGCTCAGACGTTATCTGGTTATCAGCAGATGGCAGTGAGACCCATGTGGTTATTCCTGCTCGCGGTCTGTCACGCCCACACTTTGGCACGGAACCGGATCGCATCTATTTACAGTTGTCTGCCGGAATGTTTGCCAACAAAGGGACCTCATCGCTGGTATCGATTCGAATTGATGGCACTGATCGCCGGGACATCTTGAGTTCTGCCGGACCTGGCGCTTATTCTGCGCAGGGCGAGGTACCATCAGAGCTGATGCAGATGTCACCAGATGGCCAGCACACGCTGATTCAGCACGCTAATCAGGTCTATGTTGCTGCACTGCTGAATGCCACGGCGATCACCATGAATGGCGATGAGATTATCGAAGACTGTGTCATCCTGATTAAAGACGGTCGCATTATGGAGGTCGGAGCACGATCGGATGTAGTGATTCCAGAAGAGTTCGAACGGCGTGATTTGCAGGGCAAGTTCATCATACCCGGGCTTATTGATACGCACGCTCACTATCGCGCGAGGCGCAACGTCCCCAGCTTGAGTAATGCATCCTTCCTGGCGAATCTCGCCTACGGCGTGACCACAGGTATGGATGTGCAGCCCAGCACCATTGATCTGATATCGGCTCAAGACATGGTGGATGTTGGACTGATGCTGGGCCCGCGCGTTTATTCCACCGGCCCGGGTATCTTCAGCAACAATGAATTTACGTCCCAACGACATGCCTATGGCGTTCTGAAGCGTTACCGGGATCACTATGGCGTCAAGAATCTGAAGGCCTACATTTCCGGGAACCGCAAGCAAAGACAGTGGTTACTGCAAGCCGCCCGGGATCTGCAACTGATGCCGACCACCGAGGGCTCGTTGGACATGAAGTTGGATCTGACACATATGATTGATGGTTTTAGCGGCAACGAACACAGCCTGCCGTTGCCGGACTTGTACGATGACGTCGTGCAACTGACGGCGCAAACCCGCATTGCCTACACGCCCACATTGCTGGTGAATTACGGTGGTCCCTGGACTGAAGACTACTATTACACTAACGAGTCCCCACACGATGATCCCAAGCTGAGGCGCTATACGCCCTACTACGCACTGGCGGCGCGCACCTTAAGACGTGCCTGGTTTCATGATCGTGAATATATAACCACCCGAATTGCCCAGCAGGCTAAGAAGATTGTCGACGCGGGAGGTCAGGTGGGCATCGGCGCACATGGTCAACTGCAGGGATTGGGGTACCACTGGGAACTGTGGTCGGTCGCCAGCGGCAGCACCAACATGGATGCATTGCGTTCGGCAACGCTGATGGGTGCTGAGATGATCGGCCTACATCAGGACGTGGGTTCTCTTGCGGCCGGCAAGTTTGCTGATCTGGTGGTGCTAAACAGCAATCCGCTGGATAACATTCGAAACAGTGCTGATATCCAGTTCGTCATGAAGGCGGGAGCCTTGTATGAAGGTGACACATTGGATCAGGTATGGCCTCAAGAGGAAAAACTCGCGGATCAGTGGTGGTGGCATATTGACCCGGCGGAATCACTGGGTCAGTAGGTATGGAAGTAAAGGGGTTCTGCTGAATTTCGGTCGATTCTGTATTACTATCCGACGACCCTGATCGAGAACCCACGCAACTGGGTCACCATGTGACCTCTCAAGGGAACGGTATGGCAAGAGAAGATATTCGCAGAGAAACCCTCTGCGAGATGTTGAACCAGGAACTGCGCAAATCGACCGAACCGACCGATTGCGAGATTACCCAGGTCACCTGGCAAGAGCGCGACGAGAACGACACCAACTGGCACTATCGCGCGACCTTCGGCGGCGCCAACCCCGACCTGTTCCGGGAACGGGTGGATACGCTGATTGCGGCGGCCAAAGAGAAGTACAACATTACCGAAAAGCGCTGATGGATGGGGTCGCGCCAGCCCATTTAGTTCGTGTGACCAGCAAATACGAGCCTAGGAAGTACAAGTCCTGTGTGCCATGATGGGCGTTTTTAGCTGGGGGTATGCTTTGGATCGGCTCAAAGTAATCGCGAACCACGTTGCGGCGGATACGAAGACAGTTGCGTCTGTTTATGTGCCTCCCCGCCAACTCACAGAAGGGCAGCCACCACCCATCGCTGCGAACGGAGGCCTATCCTACATGTCGTTCGATAGGGATGGGGATGCGGGAACTGCCGCGGCCACAGAGGCAGCGCTCAACCAGATTGCCGAGGGGGAGGGGCAGGCGGTCATCGACATGCTCGAAAACGCTCCCTTCGGTCCCATCAAGACCAAGTGGGGCGTTGGATTTCGTCGCTACTCAGAGTGCCTGGAACATATTCGGGCGAACAACATCGAAGCCCCCGAAGGTGGCCTGGCGCTTCCGCTGCGCTACACCATCCACGAGCAGCCGTCCTACTCCATCGTCTCGTCCAACGCACTCTGGCGGGATCCGGCGCACGAGGCCGAGGCAAAAGCGTTGCGCAAGGAAGAGCAGGACACCGCACGGCGATGCCTTTATTTTCCGCAGGTGATGCGCGACGCGCGACGAATGGAGGAGTACTACCCAGGTCTCTCTCCCAACAGTCCCGAGTGCATGGAGAAGCTTGGCCTCGCGCTGGCACACTGCAAGTCCAAGTGCGAGAACTTTTACGACGCGGCGCAGGTGGAGCATGTGTACTACCCGGAGATGGAGAAGCTCTTGCTGGAGTTTTTCCCGGGCGCGACGGATGCACTCGTGTACAACCACGACGTGTTTGACGAGGACTACGCGGGCGACCGCACGGAGGACCAGGACAACAAGAACCCGGGTGTGAACGCCAACTACGCCAACCTCGTGCACAACGACCTGAACGACAACAGCGGTCGGGTGCGCTGCCGCGAGCTGCTCACTAAGAACCTGCGCAACTTCGGGCGCGAGCAGCACTACACGGAGGACCAGGCCGACGCGAAGATGTCACGACGATTCATGTCGATCAACCTCGCCAAGCCGATGGAGACCGTGCGCCAGAACCCGTTCGTGCTCTGCGCCTGGCCCTCTTTCGCCGACCAGACGTACATCACCAACTACCGCGTCTACGACGACCGCGTCGGCGAGACCACCCGCTTCACCTACCGCCCCGACCACGAGTGGTACTGGTTTCCCGCGCAGAAGACCACCGAAGTCTCAATGCTCAAGTGCTACGACTCTGTTACCAACGGATCCGTTTCGCGCTGGTCGTTCCACACTGCCTGCATCGACCCAACCGCACCGGACGACGCTCCCTGTCGCAGGAACCTCGTGGTTCGATCCTACGTCTTCTTCTGAGAACGATTCTCACCGCAGCTGGCAGGTACTGTTAGCGAGAGCGGAACATGCACTCGTGAACTACTGCAAAAGAGCCACGATTCCTTGGCAGCCCGAACAAACTCAATGTTGGCCGCGATCGGAACACGGGGCGAATCACAATTCGGGGACTCCCGATCAAACCGCCTCACCCGGACGTAAGCATCCTCAGAGTGACCTTTGAGCTCGATTCCTTCGTACTGGTCATATTCACCATTATTATGGCCGTCCTAAGACAATCTAAAGGATTCCCTCAGGTTTCATTAAGTCGACCCGTCCACTATGGAATCGCATCGGGTAAAGACGCTGATCGTGCGATAGGCTAACAGCTAGCTCGACCGGACCACAGGAAGACGCCAAGAGCGTCCCCGCATACGAGACAAGGAGAGAG
>Ga0187833_10001850_pt1 | contig 23483 bp, 24 predicted proteins | sample ETNtaG_37_FD_167968 | JGI IMG/M metagenome (GOLD analysis project Ga0187833, IMG submission 167968) | Marine microbial and viral communities from oxygen minimum zone, Eastern Pacific Ocean - ETNP2014_SV_400_PacBio MetaG (Illumina Assembly) | ecosystem: Environmental > Aquatic > Marine > Hypoxic...
TCTACTCATCAATTTGCTTCCTGTATAACTTGCTTGGAATATTATCACTTTAGCGATTGTAGCTCCAATAGCACTGATTATTCCTATCATAGTAGGATCAAAAACCGGATTGACGCTTGCTATAACAATTAAAAAGAAATACGGCATTGGCATAAAGAGGATTAGACTACCAAGGAAACTGACGCCAAATAAACCAATATATCCGTAAGTATTCACAATTGATTCATATTCATCTTCTCCATAGTCTGCTCCATAAGCAATATACCAAAAACCAAATATTATTAGAAAAATAGTAATTAAACAAATGCCAACAATTGTTATTTTATTTTTTGGATGCATTCTAGGTTTCCTTCATAATTGCAGGATCAGTAAACCAATACCACAGACCTTCGAGGAAAAAGTTAATCATCCTACTACATCAAAGTCTAACACTTGGGAAATAAAGACTTATTCAGATAATTTTTCCTTACTAATATGATCTCGCGAAATAGACCACCTTCTTTCCTTGTTTCATGCAGTGTACACAAGGTCCAAAAACTTCTTCATCTCTAAATGGAATAACTCGAATATCAGCACCTGTCTCTTCTTTTATCTCATTTTCACATTTACTTTCAAGACACCAGTTAGCTCTTATAAAACCACCTTTCACCTTGATAGTCCTCTTAAACTCCATAAAATTCTCTACTTTTGTAATCAACTCATTTTGCAGTCGTTTAGCTTTATCAAAAAGATTATTCTGGATTTCTTCTAATAGTACTGAGATCTTTTCAACCGCATTTTTTTCCTTTATGGATATTTTTTCCTCTTTATCCCGTCTCGCTAATGTTACCTCTTCTTTTTTAATATCTCTTGGTCCAATTTCAATCCTGAGAGGAACACCCTTCATTTCCCAATCATGAAACTTCCACCCTGGTGTATAATGTTCTCTATCATCAACATACACTCTAATATTACTCTGTTTTAATTTAACAGCAAATTCTTCCACCTTTTCTCTTACAAGAATCATATCCTGTTCTTTGTAATGAATTGGAATTATCACCACTTGTATTGATGCTATTCTAGGTGGTAGTACTAGACCTTTATCGTCTCCATGCATCATTATTATTGCTCCAATGAGTCTCCATGATACTCCCCAACTTGTTTGCCAAACGAAGTGTTCTTGTTTGTCATTTCCCAGAAAATTGATCTCGAAAGGCCGAGAGAAGTTTTGTCCTAAGTTATGTGAGGTTCCCATTTGAAGAGCTAACCCATCTGGCATTATTGATTCAAGTGTTGTTGTGTAAACTGCTCCAACAAACTTTTCATTATCAGTTTTTGTTCCTGTCAAAACGGGGATAGCTAATTCTTCTTCTATCAGTTTTTTGTACATTTCTAAAATGTCTCGAACCTCTTTTTTTGCCTCATCCTCTGTAGCATGAGCTGTATGTCCTTCTTGCCATAAGAATTCTGAGTTTCTAATGAATGGCTTAGTGGACTTTATTTCTGCTCTCATTACAGTGTTCCAGAAATTCAGTAGAAGAGGTAGGTCTCTCCAACTCCTAATCCATTTAGAATATGAATCATATGCTATTGTTTCAGATGTAGGTCTTAACGCAAGTGGTTCTCCAACTTTCCGGTTACCAGCTTGAGTAACCCAGAAGACTTCTGGAACGAAGCCTTCAAAATGATCTCCTTCTTTCTTAAGTAAACCCTCTGGTATGAGTGCTGGAAAATAGGCGTTTTGGTGACCTGTCTCTTTAATTTTTTTATCTACATATTCTTTAATTGCATCCCAGATAACATATCCATATGGTCTTAAGATAATGAATCCTTTAGCACTAGCATAATCTATCAGTTCACTCTTCAAAACTACTTGTGAATACCATTCTGAGAAATCTTGATCTTTTTTAACAGTTATTCCGATTTCTTTACTCATCTAAATCTTTTCGCCTTTTTAATTGAATGTTGATTAGTCTTTGTTTGCTGAGAAGTCGACTTAAAAATCTTTAAGACCAAAATTATTTTTAAAGTCTTTCAGTCCTCTCAAATATATCTTTAGCAATATTTGTAATATCCTTAATATCCGGTATTTTTTGTACACCTAATCTATCAAGATGAATAGAAGATGAAGCAGCAGCAACAGAACCTGCCCAGACAGGATCTTTATCTTGAAGATATGCCATTGTAAAAGCCCCTGCAAAGATATCTCCTACACCAGTAACATCCAAGATCTTCACACTTTTTGAAACCGGTATTTTGAATAGTCCCCTATTGCATCGTAATAATATCCCTTGCGAACCTCTTGTATAAATAGAAACTTTAATTCCACTTTCGAAAGTTTCTTCTAAGGACTTGAAGGGATCTCTATTTCCTGTAGTATAATATGCTTCCTCTGGATCCATTTTTAATATATCTGCATACTTCAACACTTCTTTATCGATTTTATCATGAAAACATTCTCCATTGGGTTGAAACTTCCTGATAAAACCTTGTGGGTCTAGGTAAATCATCCCAAACTTATTTCTTAGTTTGGATAGAATGGTGGAACTTACTTCTCCAGCTACTGGACTTACAATAGCTGCATTCCCTTTAATATTATCTCCAATATTTTGAATATCTTCACATTTTGCTGCAAGTTGAAGATTCCGAGATTCCATCGTTCTTTCTATATGGAAGCGTGTAGTTGGATGGGTTATAGAGAGGGAATCATTTGGAATTTTTATCTGATTTTGGGTGAACCAAGCCAAGTAATCATTTGATAGATCTTTTCCATACTTTGTGAAAAGTGTGACTTCTGCACCTAATTTTTTGGCAGTTAGACCCGCATAGCTAGGTGGGCCTCCAATTGAATTAATCTTCTTATAATCTGATAGTATAGTATCGATAACGATGTGGCTAACTACTGTAATATTTTTCATTTCTTAGTATTCCTCAGTTATTATCAACTTATGCTGCGAAAGTTGGTTCTTGCATAATCTTTTAAAACAGTATGTATTTTTCAGATGCTGGCGCTCATTTTGCCTAAAAAAAGAAAGAGTCGAGGCAGATCAAAAGGTAGTAAAGGGAGTACAGATCAAGTTCAGTGTAGCAAATGTGGTACGCTTGTACCCCGTGATAAGGCAAAGAAAGTTACTTCAAGAATTAATTTGGTTGAACCAATGTTAGCTAGGGAATTGAGAGCCGCTGGTGCCTATATTGCTTCACCAAAGACAATAAAAACCTACTGTGTATCTTGTGCAGTTCATTATGGTTATGTAAAGGTTAGAGCAAAAAACGATCGTAGACGCCACTAAATAATATTTGTTATTTATTTTCTTTATTTTTCAAGTTTTTTAATAATATAAATGAAGCGTTGAATGAAGGTTAAAGAAGCTAATACAACTATCAGGATAACCCCATAATATGGAAAGCCCAAAATGCTTGCTACTGCTAGTATGAATATTCTCTCAGCTCTCTCTCCTATCCCTATCCCTGACACATTTACATTGAGAGATTCACCTTTAGACCTTGTATAGCTGACCATTATAGAGGCTGCAAGAGCTGCAAAAACAACCAATGGTTCACCAATTGCTCCTGATATTAAACCTCCGTAAACCAATATCTCCGCAATCCTGTCAAAATTTGAATCTAAGAACGCGCCTCGATTAGAAATTGTTTTAGTAACTCTGGCTACTGAGCCATCTACAATATCAAAAAAGCCTGAAAGAAGTAGAAAGCTTCCTCCCCAAATCCAATTACTCCATAAGCTTGAAAATGCAATTCCTGACAGTGCGGCAAAGAGCAGTCCCATTATACTCCACCCAGTAGGAGATATTCCTGTCTTTGCGAAGATAGAGCCTATTCTGTCTATAATAGGGACTATGGTTTCTCTTATATTGTTGAGCAACCTTCTTCTTCATTATAGTGTGAAGGAGGTTATATATACGCTGGGTGTGTAACATAAAGTGGAGATCTTCTTGGGTAAAGTATCAAAGGGGATAAATTGTTCTGCTAAAGGATGCAGTGAATCTGCTGTAAAATCGATGAGTAAGAATAAGCTTGTAGGAAGTGATATAGAAATAGTTGGTGAACGACGTGTATATCTATGTCGAAGCCACTATAAAGAATTAAAGAAGAGTTCTAAAAAGGAAGATGATATTGAACGGATCCGTTGGAAAGGTTGAGTATATTTTTCCCAGAATTCTAATATTTATTGTAAAGGTTTAGATGTTTTTTCCCACTTAGCAACTATTTGTTCACGAAGATGTAATTTTTCATTAAGCCTTTTTTTTGCGAGAGCAACATATTCATGTTGCAAATCTAACCCAATGTAATGACGTCCAAGGTGTTTTGCGACCTTCGTTGTCTGTCCGCTTCCATTGAATGGGTCCAAAACAATATCTCCTGAGTTACTGTAGAGTTGGATGAGTCTAAATGGTATCTCTTCTGGGAATGGACAGGGATGATCTATGAATCTTGGTGGAATAGGAGGAATATTCCAGATACTGTTACTAGTATCCTTCTTCATAACTTCATCTATTATTAATTTACTATTCTCATCTTTTCGATGATTAAGTTTACCTTTCCTTAGAACTAAGATATGTTCATGCATTATGTTAGCCCTATAGTAAGAAGGGTAAGGATGTTGAACTGTGCTCCCGAACCTATCTAATCCTCCTGTAACCTTACTCCAGATAATTTCCTCATGAAAACTCCATTTTTCCATAAGTCGATCAGTTAGAAGATGTGGTAAGGGAATTAAAGTTCCATTTCTTACTTCATTTCCTATAATTATGCAGCAGAAACCTCCTTCTTTAGTAACTTTGTAAACTTCTATGAAGATAGTTACCATTTCATCTAGATAATTATCAAGTGATTTACCCAAGTTCCCTCTATACCACTTCTTTTCAATATGTTTAGAATAATTAATAGCATTATGATATGGTGGAGAAGTTACAGTTAATGCAATAGATTTTCTTTTAATAAAAGACAAATCTTTTGCATCGCAACAAACGATTTCGTCAAGGTTCATGTATTTACATGGTATGTTTTCCTTATTAGATAAAAAACCTTTAGAATCATTTAATATATTATCAGGTTGAATATATTTAGTAGAAAATCTTCACTCAAGTTGGAAAGCTTTAATTTGACTTATCCCTTCCAGCATGTCAGATGAGAATTCTTCAACTACACTCTGATTTCATCGAGTACAAGCCAACGCAAAAAGAGATAACTATTGCGGAATCGACTGATCTTAGTGCAGTAAAACTCGAAGATATTGTCGTTATTTTTACTTGTGTAGAGAAAGGAGATAATAACATAACAGCAGGTAAAGCTATAATTGAACTTACAGAATCACTAAAGATAATAGGTGCAAAACGAATTATCATCTATCCATATGCTCATTTAAGCACCAATCTAGCATCTCCCCAAGAAGCCCTCAAGATATTAAAAGAAATGGAGAAGATTTCCATTGATGCAGGTCTAGAAGTCTATAGAGCTCCTTTTGGATGGACAAAGGCATTCAACATTAAGGTGAAAGGTCATCCATTAGCTGAACAATCAAAGAACATAAAGACAGACGATAAAGATGGGAAAGAATCTGTCTCAAAGGCAATAAAAGCAGAAGAGAAATTAAAATCTGATTGGTATATTTTTTCACAAGAAGGTCAGCTCATTCCTATAGAGAAATATCAATTCGCCAGGAAATCAGAACTAGAAAAATTCAAAGAATATGAAATATCAAAAGCTCGAAGTGCGCAGCAAACTCCTCCCCACGTCACATTGATGAGAAGATTAATGATTGCTGATTATGAGCCTGGTTCAGATTCTGGTAATATGCGATTTTACCCAAAAGGGCGTCTAATTAAGAGTCTTTTGGAGCAGTTTGTAAGCCATAAGGTTCGAGAATATGGAGGTGTTGAAGTTGAGACCCCTATTATGTATGACTTTGAGCATCCAAGTCTTGCAAGCTACCTTGACCGATTTCCGGCTAGACAGTATGTTGTAAAATCAGAAGACAAGGACCTATTTCTACGCTTCAGTGCTTGTTTCGGACAATTTCTAATGGCGAAAGATCTCCAAATATCTTACAAGCAACTGCCCTTTAAAATCTATGAGATGACAAGGTATAGCTTTAGGCGAGAGAAAAGTGGAGAAGTATCTGGTCTCAGAAGACTACGTGCTTTCACTATGCCTGATTGCCACGCATTATGCAAAAACCTAGATCAAGCAGAAGAAGAAGTATTGAAACGGTTTAAATTATCTATTGATGTATTAGAAGGAATCGGATTAACTAAAGACGATTATCATCTTGCAGTACGTTTCACAAAAAAATTCTATGATGAAAACAAAGAGTTTATAAAATCAATGATAAGTAATTACGGTAGACCTAGCCTAGTTGAAATTTGGGAAGAACGATTCTTCTACTTTATTTTTAAATGGGAATTCAACTTTGTAGATAATCTTGGTAAAGCTTCAGCGTTATCTACCGATCAGATAGATGTGGAAAACGCAGAAAGATATGGAATAACATATATTGATAAAGATGACAAAAGACATAACCCAATAATACTTCACAATTCGCCTAGTGGAGCAATAGAACGCCTAATTTACGCATTATTGGAAAAAGCTTACAAGATTCAGATGCTTGGAAAGCCACCTAATTTACCACTTTGGCTTTCACCAACCCAAGTAAGATTAATTCCTCTTAATTCTGACTATCAGAATTATTCTGAAGATCTTGCAAATAAACTCAAAGAGAGTCAGATTCGTGCTGATATCGACGATAGAGACGAAACTGTTTCTAAACGAATAAGATTTGCTGAACGAGAATGGATTTCCTACATAGCTGTTATTGGTGAGAAAGAAAAAGCATCAGAGAATCTCCAAATACGCGACAGAGAATCTGGTAAAATAAGAATTATGACTCTGCAAGAATTGAGTGAAGAAGTTCAAGGCAAGACTGAAGGTAAACCTTTTCAATATTTACCTCTCCCTACAAATCTATCAAGACGGCCCCAATTCCCTAACTAATCCATTTTTCTATTTCTTATTTCCTAAATACGAAAGACAGGTAAGCTCTACCATAATCTTGGCAGCTATAATGGCCGAGATGCCATTATCGTAGAGTGGAGTGACTTCAACCAAATCGAAACCACAGATTTTTTTTCCTTTCAAGACGTATAATAACTCTAGGAGCTTGGATGTGGATATACCTGCTCCTTCTGGATTTCCTACGCCTGGAGCATAAGCAGGGTCAAGTACATCCATATCTACTGAGACATAGACGCTCTTGAAATCTCTTAGGCTATCTTCTAATATCTTTTCAGATTTATCTGTAGTTAGAATTGTCTTTGTTGGTATCGTTTTTATTTTTTCTTTGGTTAGGTACAATATTTCTTTACGAGTGGCTGCCCTTAATCCAATATGTATAATATTTCTGTCACTTCTCTCCTCAATTAGTCTTCGTAACCATGTAGTGTGACTGAACTTTACATCTGCAAATTCATCACGTAGATCTGCATGAGCATCGAATATGATAAGTGCAGAGTCTTTTGGAGCAGCTTTGAAAGTTGCATATGATATAGTATGCTCGCCACCCAAAACTGCTGGTGTGTGGCCTTCAGCGATTATTTCTGATACAATTTTTTCTACAACGTCTGCCATATGTTTTGCATTACTTGTTTGGCTAAGATTACCTAGGTCCTTTATGGAGAGATCTTCAATATCTACATCGAGTTGACTTGAATACACTTCAATATTTAGTAATGCTTCACGAATGGCATTCGGTCCAAATCTCGAACCAACTCGGAACGTTGATGTTGAATCGAAAGGTACTCCAAGAACATCTATGGTATTCTTTTTACCTTTCTTGAGGTTTGATACTAATGGGTTCGATGTAAGGAAAAGATCTTTGTAACTCATATTTGTTCCACTTCTTTTGCAAGTTCTGCACTTTAGTGATGATATAGATGCATTAAATGTCTTCCTTCAAAATTTATCAACCTATTTTCCTATGTTGTTATTAAAATTGTTTAACTAACACTAATATTTTTTATATTCAAAGACAGAATATCTATGTTTTACTTGACTAATATGACATATTAGTAGACTTAATAAGGAAAGTTTGTTTCTGAAATATTGAATTCATTGGCTCATGTAGATACACATTTAGTGACTAGAGGAGACAGGAAAGTTCTCGGTCTTGTTCTAGTGCTAACTGCTGCTTACATGGTCATCGAAATGATAGGGGGTGTATTAACAAATAGTTTAGCCTTATTATCAGATGCTGGGCACATGGTTTCAGATGTAGGCGGCTTGGCGATAAGTCTAGTGGCTGTTACTCTCGCATGTCGACCATCTACAGCAGAGCGCCCATATGGATACCGTCGTCTTGAAATCTTGGCTGCAATGGTGAATGGTATTGTCCTTATTGCGATAGATATCTACATCCTATTTAATGCCTATCAACGGATGCTTGATCCTCAAGAAGTTCAGAGTTTAGAGATGCTGAGTGTAGCAATAGGTGGTCTTATTATAAACATGATCAGTGTAAAGATTCTTAGTCGAGCATCAAAAAGAAGCTTGAATATTCGGAGTGCGTTTATCCATGTAATAGCGGATGCATTGGGGTCTGTTGGCGCAATAATTGCTGGTGTGATCATGTTTTTTACAAACTTCTATTTTATAGATTCATTAGTAAGTTTCCTTATCGGAATAATGTTAATTCCAAGCATATGGCGATTACTAAAAGAGTCTTCAAACATTCTTTTAGAATCATGTCCTCTTGATGTAGGAGTACATCAGGTAAAGAATGAGTTAAAGCATGTGATTGGGGTTAAAGATGCTCACGATCTCCACATTTGGTCTATATCTTCAGGTATATTTTCTCTAAGTGTTCATCTAGTTATTGAAAACCTAAATCAAGGAACTGCAATTCTAAGAAATACTAAAGATATGCTCAAAGAAAAGTTTGGAATAGAGCATGCCACAATTCAAATTGAAGAAATCTGTGAAGACAAAATAATTCACTAGATAATATTATTTTATACCGATTCAATTATATAAAAAGGAAATTACACAACTAAACTCACTATCTATTTGGTGGGGCTCTGAATTTGGACCATATGATGGCACTCAGGACACCGTGCATATCTTTTCCTATTACCCCAATAGGTCCATTCATGACCACAATTACTACAATTCAAATACTTGCACTGAACTATCTCTATTAGCTCTATAAAATACATCCCCTTCATCAATAAAAATTCCTGTATCTATAATTCCAGCAATATTATTAATTTCATTTCGAGTAATCTCTGGCTTCTCAATCACCCCAAAATCAGTGTCAAAGATGATGTTACCATTCTCAGTGGTGAAAGGATAACCTTTTTCCAAAAGCCTCAACTTTGCCTTACCCCCTATTCTCACTAGCTCATCTGAAACAAAGGATCGAGCAAAGGAAGAGGTTTCTACGGGGACAGATCTACTTAATTGTTTGACATATTTATTTTCATCAGCTAAAATGATGCTCTTCTTTGCTGCCCTCAGCAAAATCCGTTCATGATAAAGTGCTCCACCACCGCCTTTAATCATATTATATTCTTCATCAATTTGATCTGCTCCATCAACAGTAATATCAATTTCTGGAATCATCTTCTGAGGAAATAAATTCAACCCTGATTGTTCTGCTACTAATTGAATCTGAAGAGATGATGGGATCATATTGAAGGTTAATCCTTCATCAGCTGCACGATTACCCAGCTTCTTCACAAAAACCGCAACAGCGGAGCCACTTCCCAATCCTATTATCTGACCATCTGATATTTTTTCTACTATCTGCAATGCAATATCTTCTATAGCTCTCAGAATTTTTTCCTTTTCACCCTTCAATATCCATCTGCTCCAGTCTAGCTAATGCTTCAAGAACTTCTTCTCTCAGAGCCTTCACCTTATCGTCAACTTCTGTCTCTTCTATTTTTGGTGATCTAGTTTTAACACGAGATTTCTTTTCAATATCTTCAATTGTTTTTACGGATTCAATATGCCCTTTCAATTTATTGAGCTTAACACCTGCATCTTGAAGTCTGTTATCTATTTGATGCATCTTTCTCTCAAAAAGATTCATAAGTTCATCTCTAAGGCGCTCAAGTTCACCTACCTCAATGGTTATCTCAGTATCTCCGAGTTTCTCTTCAACCTCTCCTAACCTTTTCTTATATCTGGTTGCCAATTCCTCTCGTTCTGAACGACTAATCTTTCCATCAACTTCAGCTTCATAGACTCTAGTAAGTGCGCCACTGATAAGATCTTTCTCAAGGAGGACAGTATTAATATCTCTGCGTGCTTTTTCCATCTCAGACCTATTGATACGTCTTTTAAAATCAGTGCCTAATAGTTTCGGTCCATTGGGCTGCTTTGATTCTCCTCTTCTTGTCATAATAAGATAGATAGTTAATGCCCCTACGGCCGCGCCAATCCCTCCGCCGAGGGTTATAGTCAGTGGGTCCATGGAAATACCCTAATGTAGATATCTTTCTATAAAACGTCTAGTTAAACCTTTGCTAATATATTCCAGTCTATTCTTGTCGTATCTACCTATTATGAAGATAAGTAGATTATCTCCTCCGAGCCCAGTTATATTGTCTTATTTTAGTGTCCTCGCCAAAACCACAGGAAGCACATTTCTTTTTAGTAGCGTGATAAGAATGTCTTCCGCATCTTCTACATCGTATGTGGGTTTTTCCTTTACTCTTTTTACCAAATGAAGATGTTCCTCTTGTCATAGTTATTCTGTCCTATTAGATATTGTTCTCGTCTCAAACATCTATCCTGGTGGAGGTGAAATAAGAACTACATTATCGCCTCTTAACACTATTGTTCCTAAATTATGTGTGGCTTCTTCATTTACTTCTTCTGATTTTTCTAGAAGAATATTCATATGCTGATCAAATCCTTGTAGTTCACCTCTTATGATCTTACCTCCTTTGAGTTTTATCAAAACTATCTTTCCTGCGCTCTCATCTAATACTCGTATGGCCATATCAACAGACAAGATTAATCACTGTTATCCTGAACTAGAGCCCTGCAAACCGAATATTTAAGTTAATTTGTATATTCCATATTTATCAGTTGTAATGATAATTCTTCATTTTATTTGATATTTTGACAAAATATTTTTCTTAATAGAATTCGTAATACATAAATAAGATTTTTTGGTTGACTATAATAATATTAGAATGATTCTTTTTTCAGCCACTTGTCAGTATTTCAAATAATAAACACTGGTTTTTTTATGAAATCATATATGCTTTCCAAGAAAAATGGGAATCAGGTAGTAGATATTATTAATAAAAGATGGCCTAATAATCCTCAGTTTACAACTAAAAATATCCGTACAGTAGAGTTAGATAATGGAGAATCTATACTTATTGGAAAAGAATTTACTGCAGTGAAAATTGGTAATGATATAGTTCCATTCCTCATAATGGATAAGTTTCTTGAAATTAAAGAAAAGATTGTTGTTGATAAAGGTGCTGTGAGCTTTATCTGTAATGGAGCTAATATAATGCGGCCTGGTGTTATACGTGTTGAAGGGTCTTTCAAGACTGATGATATTATTGGTGCAAAGGAGGTACAACATGGTAAAATGTTGGCGGTTGGATTTGCTCTTGTTAATTCTTCAGAAATTATGGATATGAGTAAGGGCATTGTTATGAGGAATATGCATTATATTGGAGACAAATTCTGGGAAGCTTTCAAGAGTGTAAGATAAGAGACAGTATTTAAAATCGAGGAAGGGTTTTTAGATAAATATGTCGACTTTTCTTTACACTGAATTACATTAACCAATTTAATTAAATCTACAATTAGATGCTGATTGACTCAAGTCATTACTAAAAAAGGAAATAGAACCAAAGATGAAATGATTTATCTGAAGGCTTTCCCCCTTAGAACTATCGAGGAGATCCCTAAGATAAAGGATGATGTTTCAAATAAAATGATCATCATATTAAGAGTAACTCCACTTGCGCAGAAGAATGTCGAAGATTTGAAAGAAGCCATTGAAGATTTATACGATTTTGCTACCTCTATTGGTGGAGATATAGCGCGTCTCGGTGAAGAGCGGGTGGCCATCACTCCTCCTGGCGTAAAGATCTGGCGTGGCCTAGTCTAGTTTTGGATTAGTTGACCTTAATAGCCTCTTGGACTGATGGCTGTAACGTAGGTATTCTGTAAATTCTTGAAATCATGTTAGCCATATTTTCAATTTTGCGTCGTTCACCATGATTAATTATTACATGTTGAAGTTTAGATCGTAGTTTTCCAACATATCTCATTAGTTGGTTATAGTCACTATGACCACTGAACCCTTCAACTTTGGAAACATCACAGTTTACATCAACTATCTTTATTTTACCTCTCTCATCTAGAATACTAACTTGTTTACTTCCATCTAAGACTCTTCTCCCTAAAGTTCCTGGAATCTGATAAGAAACAAAGACAACTCCGTTCTTCTCAGACGAAGCAAGTTTGGAGAAATAATCTATGATAGGTCCCCCTTCAAGCATTCCTGAAGTTGCCATAATGATTGCTGGTCCTTGCTGTAAAGCTTCATCACGATTATTTGGATGATCAATTACAGTGAAGTATTCAGAAAGGAATGGGTTTTCATCGTCCACAAGGATTTTCATCCTCAGATCCTTTGCAAGATATTCTGGATAAGCGATATGTATAGCAGTAGCTTCAGATATCATACCTTCAATAAATATTGGAGCTTCAACCATTTTCTTTTCTCTCATGTACTTGTCCAGAACAAGCATCATTTCTTGAGATCTACCAACAGCAGGAACTGGAATCACTACTTTTCCCCCTTCTTTTATGACATTGTTTATTGAATTAACAAAATTCTCTTCGACTTGGATTCGACTCGGCATCATATCTTCTTTGGCACCATATGTACTTTCCATTATTAGAGTCTCAACACGTGGATAATTCCAAACAGCACTATCTAGAAGGAGAGTTCTACCGAACTTGAAATCGCCTGTATACACTATGTTATGAGCACCTTCCCCTATATGGAGGTGTATTGTTGCTGAACCTAGTATGTGTCCTGCGTTATTCATTACTAGCTTAGTATCTGGTGATACATCTGTAACCAGACCATAGGGAAGTGTTATTGTATGTTTAATTACTTCTCTTACATCTTTAAGATCATATAATATATTGGTGCCTTCTTTCGATGCAACTTTCACGAAGTCACTTTGAAGAAGCGTCATAAGTGCCAGAGTTGGATCTGAACAGTATGTTGGGCCCTTGTATCCATACTTGTAAAGCATTGGGAGAAAACCTGTATGGTCAAGATGAGCATGGCTAATAATAACCGCATCAAGCTGATCTAGATCTAGATCCACCCAATCAAGTCGAGGATATGCGTTCCAAGTTTCTTTTACACCTGGATGAATTCCACAATCCAGAAGTATCTTACTTTCAGATGTAGCTATCAAGATACATGAACGACCGACTTGTTTAAAGCCACCAAGAGAAAAAATTGTAATATCATTTTCTGGTATTATCCGTTGTCTGAATATGTTTTCTCCGATATTTCGTAGAAATTTTTGTCTATCTTCGGCACCTGATTGCAATGCATAGTAAATGTTCTGTATACTTGAAGAAGGAATATTCGGAGTTTTCCTTACCCTAATCTTCCACCCTGACTTTTCAGTAAGATCTATGATGTTGAATTCTTTACTACTTGTTAGTGTTTTAGGTGACAACGCTTCGATTATTACTTCTCCTAAAGTAGGATCGAAGAACATTCTTTTGACTTCTGCTTCGGTTGGTATTGCATTATCGATTATGGCTTTTGCTTCTTCCTCAGGTTTACGTATTGTCTTTTCAGTTCTTACAACTACTCGTTTCTTAACATTATTGACGATATCCGATATTATGTAGCTATTTTGTTGTAAAAATTTTGGTTTTTTTGTGTAAAGAGCTATTCTTGGGCCTTCATATTCTACTCTTGTTATTTCTGCCTCTTTTGGCATGCTTGCAAGAATTGTGCCCATTAAATTATATGTAGGAACGGACTTCTGAGTCAACTAGGAATACCACAAATATTCTTCAGTGCAGCATCCTTCTCTTCCAATGAAAGTTCTCGATACTTGTCTTTCGTAATTACCACAATATCGAAACCATCTCCTGTTCCTGCATTTCTCAATATGGCTGCATTTACTGCTTTTGCAGCTATAGATGTTGCTTCATCCAAAGTTAAGTTATCTTTATATTCGCTTTCAAGTATACCGAATGCAACAGGTGAACCACTACCTGTCGAATGAAACTTATCCTTTGTTAGGGAACCAAATAGATCTATATTGTATATGGCTCCACCATCATCATCTACTCCTCCTACAATAACATCAGCCATATATGGATAGAATCGGGCTGAGAAGAATATATTCGAAGCTAGTTGAGCTAAAGCCTTAACTGGGATTGGTTTCTCTTTTTCAAGCTTGAATATGTTAGCATAATACCTTAACGTATCAATTACAGTTTGAGCATCAGCTACGCCACCAGCTATCGTTGTACCCAAATGATTAGATATTTTCTGTATTTTTTGTACAGCTTTATGCGCTATATAGTAACCTCCAGCAATAGCTCTAGTATCAGCAGCTAAGACTACACCGTCAGTGTATACTATTCCTACTGTAGTTGTCCCGTGATTTATCATTGATTTTGTTGGTTGAAAATCCGACATACTTCATTCCACCTGTCGATATACAGGTAACAAACCAGCTCACACCGGTTTCTAGGTAATAGACCTAAAATTCTTATTTAAATACATTTCCTATATCTATTTTAAGTTACTTTACTTCCTTCTGAAACTTCTTTATCAGGATTAAGTAAAGTTACTTTACTTCCATCAACGGCAGCCAGAAGCATTACTTCTGAAACCTCTCCAAATATCTTTCTGGGCTTTAGATTTACAATTACCGCTACCAACTGATTTATCAAATCTTTTGGAGAATAATGCTCGGCAAGCCCTGCTATAGCTTGACGTTTTTCTTCACCAATATTTACTTGGACTTTAAGTAACTTTTCAGAGCCTTCAAGATAATCGGCTTTTAACACTCTACCTATCCTAAAGTCAAGTCTTGTAAAGTCATCAAATGATGCCTCTGTCATTGCTTTCTTGTTAGAAGAATTTCTTACTAATAACTCCTTCTCAGAATGTTTTTCTCCCTTATCAGCTTTAGTCAGTTTATCTTTCTGCTTTTGTATCTCTATATTCTCAAGTTTCCTGAATAGAATTTTAGGTTTACCTATGATATGATCAGGTGCAATATCAATAGTTGATGCCATGTTCCATTTTCGAGTTATCTTTAAGTTAAGTTGTTTCCAAAGTGGTTCTATAGAGAAGCAAAGATAAGGGTCTAAAAGTACTGCAAGAGTTTTGACTGCGTTAATACTTAGGTATAGGCATGTTTTACTTCCTTTCTCTCCTTTCCATGGTTCTCGATGTTGAAAGTAACGATTACAGTTTGCTGAAAAGTCAATTATATTCTTTAATGCTCGATCAAATTCATTTTTTTCAAGATATTTATTCACTTTTTCCTTTATGTTAAGCAATTTATCTTCAAATTCATGGTCTATCTCATCGTACTCCTCTGGTGTAGGAACTTCTCCTTGGTATCGCGATGAAATAAAAAGAAGAGTTCTATGAATAAAATTACCAATATTCGCAACTAATTCATTATTTATTCTTGCTTGGAAATCGTCCCAATCAAAATTTACATCAGATTGACTAAATGGTGTTATTGTTGCTAAATAGTACCTTAAGTAGTCAGCTGGGAAGTTGTCAAGGTATTCCCTCAAACTTACATACCAGCCTCTGCTTTTCGAGAATTTATCTCCATGAAGCATAAGGTGCCCACGAGTTGGTATGTGGTCAGGAAGCTTATACTCCATATTTACGCCCATCCTCATGGCAGGTAGGAAAAGATAGTGATGGTAAACTATGTCTTTACCTATAAAATGGTAGATATCTGCGGAGTTCCAAAATTCTTTACCATCTATACCTTTCCTTGAGAAATAACTCATCGTGGAGGAGATATAGCAAAGATGATTATCAAACCAGCCGTAAAAAACTTTGCCTTCAGCTTCTGGGGCAGGGATAGGTATACCCCAAGATATGTCCCTTGTGATATCCCAATCCCTTAATCCATCCTTAATCCATCTTAGCACGTAATTTTTTACTTCGTCCTGAAGGTTCTTGTTATTTTCTAAATATTCTTTGAGCCTGTCTGAGAATTGAGAGAGTTTAAAGAAGAAATGCTCACTCTTTCTCTGAATAGGTGGAGTTCCACAAATCGCACATTTGGCATCTTTTATTTCACCAGGTTGGAAGGTTTGACCACATTTTTCACAGCCATCAGAATACTGGTCTTGAGAGCTGCAGTATGGACAAACACCTATCACATATCTATCTGGTAGAAATTTTTTATCGTTATCACAATAGGATTGTCTTATTATTCTTTTTTCTATATGACCATTTCTATTTAGTTTAATGAAAAAATCTTGAGTAAGATCTACGTTTTCTTTTGAATTGGTATTGTAGAAGAGATCAAATTTTATACCAAGATCCGAAAAATCTTCTAGATCCTTCTTATTCCAATAATCCACATACTCTTCAGGGGTTTTCTTTTCTTGTTCAGCTCGAATTAAAATTGGTGTACCAAAATCGTCTGTGGCACAGATGTGAACAACATTATAATCTTTAAGCTTGCAATATCTGGTGAAAATATCTGAAGGCAAGTATGTAGAAACTATATGCCCTAAATGTAATTCCCCATTTGCGTATGGTAAGGCACTTGTTACTACTATCTTCTTATCTTCGGTATTGATGCTCACTGAGTGAATATCTCTCTATATGTGGAATAAGAACTTTGCCACATAAAAAATGGATGACGAGACAAATTGCCGGAACACACCTCAACTTTTTCTTATTGAGGATTCTTTTAAATTGTATTAATTTATGTGTGATTATTATATTATTAAATCCAATGATAAGCATAGATCATATTGAATAATATTCAAACATATCTCTTATGTAACCTGCGTATGATTAATGATTCTACTTTGTAGAGTCGGTATTATCTGAGATTATTTTTATTAGATTATCCATGATTCGCCGTATTTTTGTTGTTCTTTAGTTGGGCTATCTATCTTGATATTTAGGGCCTCAAGTGTATTAGTAGCAACTTGTCTATCTATCTCTTTTGGAACATCATTTATTTTCTTCTCCATTTCCTTGCTATGCTCAGCTAAGTAGACGGCTGATAGAAGTTGATTGGAAAATGATAATGACATCACCTCAGGTGGATGCCCTTCTGCAGCAACTAAATTCACTATTCTTCCTACTGCAACAAGATATATTTTTTTTCCGTTCTTCATTAAATATTCATTCACATGTTTCCTGACTATGTTTTTCTCTTTTTTAGTATTTTCAAGTGTAGCTACGTCTATCTCTACATCAAAGTGACCAGCGTTTGCAAGAATCGCGCCATCCTTCATGACTGAATAGTGCTCGTCTCGGATAATATGGTATTGGCCAGTTGCAGTTATGAAGAGATCCCCTATTTTTGCAGCCTCTCTAATCGGCATAACTTCATATCCATCCATCCTTGCTTCTAGTGCTCTGAATGGATCAACCTCGGTAACTGTTACTAAGCCCCCCAATCCACGAGCTCGCATTGCTATACCTCTACCAACCCATCCGTAGCCACAGACGATTACCTTCTTTCCAGCTATTAAGAGACTGGTTGCTCGTAGAATTCCATCCATAGTGCTCTGCCCTGTTCCATATCGGTTATCAAATAGGAACTTTGTGAGAGCATTATTGACACCGATGATTGGGTATCGCAGCTTCCCTGATTTTTCTAAGGCCTTTAATCTAATAATTCCAGTTGTCGTTTCCTCTGCTCCGCCTAGAAGTGAAAGGTCTTTAAACTCCTTGTCTTGGTGAATAATTGCATGTGTATCTGCTCCATCATCTAAGAGTATGTCTGGTTTACTTCGCAGAATTTTTTTTACACAATCCTGATATTCTTCAGGTGATTCTCCCCTCCAAGCAAAGACGTTTACTCCTTGAGATGCAAGATACGCAGCAATATCATCTTGGGTAGATAGAGGATTTGCAGCAGCAAGATAAACTTCTGCTCCTAGTCTTTTAAGACCAATAACTAAAACAGAAGTCTCCTTGGTAACATGGAGGCAAACTGCTATTGTTTTGCCTTTCAATGGTTTTTCATCTTCAAGTTTTTTTATCGTTCTTGTAAGCGAGGGCATGTGCTCATACGCCCAGATGAACGATTTTTCTCCTTCAGCTGATAATTCTTGATCAGCTATTTGGCTCTTTAGATTCATCACATCGAACTACATTTTCTACCCACTTATACAGTTTACCGGTGAAGCATCGTTTAATATTCAAAAGTTATCTTCATAATATAATTAAAGACTTGAAGTTACCTATAAACAGGGGAGAACAAGGATGACTACCAATAGGTACATTGCAAGACTAATTAGGCATGAGAGTACCTCAATGGTTAACATCTGTGATGAAGAATTACTGGGAAAGACTGTTAAGGGCAAAGGGTTGGAGATACACATTTCAAAATCATATTTTGGTGGTGATCAAGTAAATCTTGATGAAGCTTTGGGTCTAATTCGAAAAAGTCACTCTGCAAATTTAGCAGGTACTCGAATAGTTGAACAGACCCTGAAAGCCAATCTGGGTTCTAGACTTGCTGTAAAGAAAGTTGGATCAATCTCATTCTTGATGATATTCAAATTCAATAGTTGAAAGATATATCTACATGCAGAATCACAAATAATTCAAAAGTTTGATTTGTATTAGCTGGACTGTGAGAATGACTACATGAGTGATATTAACGAATTTGATAGTGCAGCTGTGGAAAAGGCAATGAGACAATTAAAAAAATATGATAGAGAACGTCGGTTCACTACTAAACGTTCAGAAGATTATCAGGTTCTGGAAGAAGTTTTTGATCTGCCTACACTTATGACTCTCCATAAATTAATGAATTCAAGAATTTTTCACTATCTTAACGGTGTTGTGAGTTCAGGTAAAGAAGCAGGAGTATATTGGGGTGTAAGAGAAGATGGATCTAATGTGGCAGTAAAGATTTACTTGACAATTTCAGCAGAGTTCAGAAAACGTCTTCCATACATCATAGGAGATCCTAGATTTACAAGAGTAAAAAAGGATGTAAAGAGTCTTGTCACTCTTTGGGCTAGAAAAGAATATAAAAATTTGAAGATCACGTATTCAGCTTGTATTCCGTGTCCTGAACCATACACTGTGGCAAGGAATGTGCTTGTAATGCAGTTCATTGGAGAAAATGGTAAACCTGCTCAAACTTTAGCTAATGTCGATGTGGGTAAACAAGATTATCAGAGGACACTTTCCTTGATGCGGAAGTTGTATCAAGATGTTCGACTTGTTCATGCAGATCTATCTGAATATAATATTTTTAAATTTAAGAGGCGGCTTATTTTATTCGATTTTGGTTCAGCAGTGTATCATTCACATCCTCGTGCTGAAGAATTTTTAGTTCGCGACATAACTAATATTAATCGATTCTTCTCAAGACGAGATGTAGATGTTCTCTCACTTGATGACTCTTTGAAATTGGTGAAAGGAAATAAGTTTTGAACATGTTATACGGATACCGCAAGATAGGATAGGTGCACTTGTGGGAAGAGAAGGAACTGTAAAAAATCAGTTAGAAAAAAGATGCTTAGTAAATCTTGATATTGACAGCGAAACTGGAATAGTCAATATAACATCCGAAGGTGATATCGACAAAATTGAACCATTCAAGGCTGAAAACATCATCCTAGCGATATCACGAGGTTTCTCACCTGAGCGGGCCTTTAGATTAATGGATGAAGATACATTTCTAGAGGTAATAGATTTGAGAGACTATGTTGGTAAATCAAAAAGTGCTTTGAATCGAATAAGAGGGCGAATAATAGGTCTCAATGGAAAATCCAGAAGGATAATAGAAGAATTAAGTGGAGGGTTGCTTTCGGTGTATGGTCATACAGCGGCAATGATAGGTAATGCTGAAGAAATTAAAGTTGAAGGCGATGCAGTTAGACTACTTGCTTCTGGAAGTATTCATCGAACAGTTTACAAGAATCTTCAAAGGGCTCGTACAAAAGCAAAACTTGATAGATTAAAATTATGGGAGGAATAGAAAAACGGCTAAAAATCAAGTAACTTTCGCAGAAATTTCACCAAGTGAATTCTTCTATAGAAATAGAGATTTAGCAGGATTCAGCAATCCTAGTCGAGCACTATATTCAGCAACAAGAGAGCTTGTTGAAAATTCTTTAGATGCATGCGAGCTAGGAGGTGTACTTCCAGATATTTTTGTGCGAATTATGCCAAAAGAGTCTCGTAGAGAACTAGCAGATCCTAAAACATACATCTTGAAAATTCAGGATAATGGACCAGGAGTTAATCCTAAATTCATTCCTCAGGCCTTTGGGAGAGTTTTCTTTGGAAGTAAATTCAAGCTCAAACAAGCAAGAGGTATGTTTGGTATGGGTGGAACTATGTCAATACTTTATGGACAAATAACTACTCATAAACCTGTGACGGTTATAAGTTCTACAGGAGATGGAAATGCATACAAATTCGAGATGATGCTTAATATTCGTAAAAATGAACCGATAATAATGAATAAGGAGAAAATACCTGTTGAAGAAGTTACTGGGACTTCTGTGGAGATATCTTTGCAGGGTGACTACTTTAGAGCTGCTTCAAAAATTCATGAATATTTTAGGCAAACGGCAGTTGTTACGCCATATGCCAATATTGTTTTCATAGATGCTTTTGGAAGACAATTCTTTTTTGAACGTGTAACTAAGTCTATTCCTGCTCCTCCGCGAGTAACTAAGCCTCACCCGCATGGAATAGATGTCGAAGCATTACGTAGACTTCTTATCGACAAAAAGGAAAATACACTGATGCAGTTTATGCATAATAATTTCCATCGAGTAGGAGAAACTACAGCTAGGAAATTCCTAGAATATGCAAGATTGAATGGAGACATAGATACTAAGTCGTTGAAAACTCAGCAGGTCGTTACTCTTGTTGATGCATTACACCGATACAATGACTTCCTTAAGCCTGATGGAAGTTGTCTTTCACCTATCGGGAAAGAAATACTTGAAGCTGGTATCAAGAAGGAGCTTCAACCCGAATTTATTGCAACCTCGATAAGACCTCCTTCAGCTTATTCTGGCTTCCCATTCATTGTAGAAGTTGGTATAGCGTATGGAGGTAAATTTCTCTCGTCTGGTCTATCTCTATTTAGGTTTGCTAATAGGATACCTTTGCTTTATGATGAAGGAAGTGATATTTCCTATAAAATAGTTCGCCATGATGTTGATTGGAGATATTATCATATTGGATCTGAAGCACCCATTGGCATTATTACTCATGTCTGTTCAACAAAAATTCCGTATAAGACAGTAGGAAAAGAGTATCTTTCTGATAGGCCTGAGTTAGAGCGTGAACTTAAGAATGCAATAAGGGATGCATTAAGACAACTCAAAACGTATCTTTCTAGGAAAGGATCTATTGCTATGGTTGAGCGTAAGATGAATATCTACGGTAAATATCTTCCATTAATTGCTGAGTTTGTAACAGGTCTTTCAGGATTGGAGAAGAAACCAAATTATCATCTTCTCCTTAATAAGAAGGCTGGTGGTGATGTTAGGAAGAATGAAGATCTGGAAAAAAAGGTGATATCCAAACTGTCTGATAATTTGAATAAGAAAGTAAAAAAGGAGATGAATAAAGTTGAAAGACAAACGGCGATCGAAGACTTCGGCAAGCATTAGGAAGGCAGAGACTCTTAAGCTCTTGAGAGAGCTTGGTCTTTCTATGTATAATAAGATGGATAATGGTGTTTTCCCAGATATTGTCTTTCCAAGTAGATCTGTAAGAAACTTAGTCTATGATGAGGAGTTGAAGCAGTATATCTTAGGTGCTAATCGTGTTACACGGTCATCGCAGAATATCAAAGGTATTCGGCCTTTTACACATATTGTTTGGTTGGCTTTCTTCGTTGAAAAACTTTTGGGGCAGGGTAAGACTAGCACTTTACGGGATGTATACTACTCAGCTCAAGCTTATAATGTATTATTCAAAGATCAACCAGAGTCTGACGATATTATTATTGATCTTGAAGCAGTATTCTCTAGGCCTCGTGAAAGTTTCTCTATTTATCCTGAAGAAAGATCAGCAATTTTTGGAGACCTAACTATTGAATATACCGTTCCGGGGTATGAGGGGAAAAAGCTCAATCTTGCATCTCATCCAGATGGATATCTTATAGGACCTAGTCTAAGCACATCTGAGATGGTGGATACATCTGCTGAGATGGTTATTGCTGTTGAGAAGGGTGGATTATTCACACGATTTGTAGAGGAGAAGGTGCACGAAAAGTATAATGCAATAATTGTTGATACGGCTGGACAGCCTCCACGTTCTACAAGGTTTATGTTAAAAAGACTCAATCAAGAGATGAATCTTCCAGTATACATACTAACTGATGGCGATGTGTATGGGGAGCATATAGCTATGGTCATAGTATCTGGTTCAGCTAATGCAGCTCATCTTCGTGAGCTTACAGTTCCAACGGCTAAATGGATAGGTATCTGGGGCTCAGATATTGTGAAATACAAGCTACCAAGTATTCCTTTAACTGATCATGACTATAAACGAATCTCTGAATTGAAAAGAGATCCCAGGTATAGCAAAGGAAGATGGCGTAAACAGCTCGATTTCTTTCTTAAGATAAAGAGAAAATGTGAACTAGAGGCTTTTGCTAAGTATGGATTAACTGCGATAGTTGATAAATACCTTCCAGAGAAGTTGGAAAAAGTAAAGAGTCTCTAGAAAGGATTAAAAACCGGGTATTATCATTTCGAGATGAGTTGAGGTATGGCAAAAGAGCTTGATACTAGAGTAAACGTATTAGTAAAGCTAGCTGGCCTAATCTTCATCGTGTTAGGTGGGGTATTAGCTTTTTTCACATCAACAACGCCACTCATTGTTCAAGTTTCAACTGTTTTCTACATAATATCTGCAATACTTGCTTTTTCTGGTACCGTCGCTATAATATCTAAACTCGAATAATAATTTCTTAGAATTATTCTTTTTTCAGAAATAATACTTACAGTCATAAAAATATATCAAAATATTCCTATGCTAACAAATCATAATGCTGAGATTGATTAGTTGCAGTCGTAATACAACTACAATAATATTGTACAAGACATATGTTAGTATTAATAGTTTGGCGCCGCCGGTCGGACTTGAACCGACGACCAACTGGTTAACAGCCAGCTAAGCTCCTATTTTGTAGGATTTGCTCTACCACGCTGAGCTACGGCGGCATATATCCAACCGTAAATTAATGGATGTA
>Ga0187833_10001851_pt1 | contig 23464 bp, 19 predicted proteins | sample ETNtaG_37_FD_167968 | JGI IMG/M metagenome (GOLD analysis project Ga0187833, IMG submission 167968) | Marine microbial and viral communities from oxygen minimum zone, Eastern Pacific Ocean - ETNP2014_SV_400_PacBio MetaG (Illumina Assembly) | ecosystem: Environmental > Aquatic > Marine > Hypoxic...
CCCGGACTCCGATCGGTTTTAGGTTTCATTGGCCTCTCCTTTCTATGACGTTATTATACCCTAAAACCGTCTCTTATTTATTTCTTATGTCTGTCCACTTCCCTTTGAAACGCTACAGTGGCGCCGGCCGTTTACCATTAATGTGAGCACGGTATGCTTCAGATGTACACGGTTTTGACCTATCTGAAAACGCGATTGATTTAGCAAAAATCGTTGCTAAACTGAGTGGGATAGAAAATGTCTTTTTCGAAATGAGACCGGCTGAAAGCTTTCCTGAAAAAATACAATATCGTTCTATTGTCTGAGGTGATTGAGCATTTAAATAACCCTATGGAAATTTTACGGATATCTTAGAAGATAAAAAGATCTATTTTTCATGTCATGCCCCCATTAATTTATTCGGAGCCGGATCCGTTTATGTACTTCAAAAAAATAACCCATGCCGGTAGAGAAGCATTTATATTGTGAAGAGAAGAATTCAGACCATATTTATTGACGAGGTTTCGGTAATTTCTGTGGTATATCTTATATTCTATTACCGTTCTGCGACTTATGTATGGCATTTCAATCCGATCTCGCGAAATCTGAGCCTTTTGATATATATTTTGAGAACCATTCAATTGATTCGCGCGGAGTTTCAACAAGTGACCAATCATGTCGGACAGATTAAGGATACCAATGGGGAATGGCGGCTTAATGATATTTATCACGAGATCGGAAACATGTCCCGCACAATTATGGAAAAGCATATAGAAAAGAATACACTAGTTGAATTTTTTTACCATCTCTGGGAAAAAAATAAAGTATTGATGTACTTTGATAAGCTTTTCGAAAAGGAACTGAAATTTGAATGCATGCGAATCTCACTATCTGAATGGATTTTAAGAACCAAGATACCAGGCACAAATAAATCAGGGTTGGTGTTAATTAAGAAAAAGAAATGGTTTCCGTATATTGAATCATACGGCCTGGAAAAGGGACTTCAGGTTGATGGGTATGGAAGTTCTGGCTTTTGGTTGATTTCTGGAATTTACAATTGGGTTCTGGTTAACCTGTTGAAGCTAAGAGAACCAATTATTATACGGACATATGGAACCGATACCATGGCTAAACCCTCTGTAATGTCGGCAGTCGATCGTTTCAAAGGTTTCACGGGGAAAGGTAAAACCAGAAACGAGTACAAATTTAAGGCCATTCAAAATGATTCAAACAAGGACCATGGCACCCCATGCACCATTGGCATCTTTTATGGATCAGGAAAAATAAGTTTTAAGGCAACCGAAAGATCAGAACTCTTTTTCCTGAATTCATCAGATTTTTCCAGGTCACAATTTCTGATATATAATTATCATACCAAGCAACCCTTAGAAGATCGCGTATTGGAGCAGCTCCGGTTAAAAAGAGTCAAAATAATCGGCCATGGTCCGAATGTTCCGAGATGGAAACCCACAAAATTCATGTATCGCTCCTTAGTTCAATTATCCTGCAAACTGTTATATAAAGCCTTAAGCGAAATTCTAAAAGGAAGATGGATTGGAGCGTATTATATAGAGAAGCTTCTATTGCTAGTGAAAGAATATTGTTATTGGTATGATTTTTATTCGGAACATAATATAAAGATTAATATTGGCAAATCGAACTTTACTATCGGACAAATTCTGGCAACCGATTCATTAAACGGGATTAGTCTTGGATATCAATACTCCATAGCTAATATCAACTTTCCTTCTGCTTCGTTGAGTGCTGGAGAAGATGTTTTATTTTACTTCTCAGCCGATTATAAAGATCTGATTCAATGTAGAAATGCGCCTGTCAAATCTTTTGTCAGAACTGGCTATATTTACGATAGTGCTTTTGAGGAAATAGCGCACTCCGATCAAGTACATACAATTCGGAAGCAACTCCACGATAATGGCGCTGAATTTATTCTATCTTTCTTCGATGAAACGCCGAAGAATTTCTGGTTTACTATGTATTCTGATGAAGAACTGACGCGAGAATACGAATTTTTGCTAAAATGGTTACTCGCGGACAAATCTTTGGGAGTAATATTTAAGCCCAAAAGGTCCAACAATTTATTTAAGAGATTGAACAGAATCGATCATCTTATACATGAGGCGATGTTGACGAGGCGATGCAGATTCCTCACGAGCAAGACAAATGTTGGCAGCATCTATCCTGGAGAGGCGGCATTAATTTCTGATTTGAGCATTGGGAAATTATTGGGGTGCACTGCCGCCATGGAAGCACAATTAATAGGCATTCCAGCGGTCCTGATTGATGAAGAAGGATACAGAACTCATCCTTTCTACCAATGGGGTGAAGATAAAGTGATTTTCGATTCCTGGGAGACACTGAAAACAGCGGTTGACCAGTATCGTAGTAAACCAGAAGAGTTGTTACGTTTTGGACAATGGACTCATGTTTTGGATATGCTTGATCCATACCGGGATGGCAAGGGAAGTTTGCGAATGGCATATTATATAAAAATGATATACGACGCACTTCAATCTGGTAAATCCAAAGCAGAGGCTATGTCATTCGCTTATGAAAGCGTGAAAAGGATTTGCTGATGTCTAAATATCGGATGATATATTTTTTTCTAAGAGAATATTATAGGCTCATAGGTTGTATTGTTATTTCTAGTATCGGATTCGCAGTATTTGAGAGTTTTAACGTGGCGGCAATTTTTCCTGTGGTAAATTCTATATTTGCAAAGCCGGATCACGTTGGAAATTACGGTAAAATCATACATATTATTTTAAATATGGTGAACTCAATTCCTGCTGAAAATTTGTTTGTTTCTTCATGCTTGTTTTTAATTTTCGCTGCAATAATTAAATCCGGGTTTCTTTTCTCCTATATCTATTTTTCCAACAAATTATCACAGATAGCTCGTCGGAATCTCCAAGATCGTATTTTCAGAAAGTTTATTTATTCAGATTACCAATTTTTCCTTGACCATAAACAAGGGACATTGATTTACCGGCTTCTTGATGCGTCCGTAAATGTTGGAACGGTCTTAAAACTAGTACCGGATATTTTTATTCAAAGCTTAAAAATAATCTTTTTGATTATATTGCTTTTCAGCATTTCAATCAAAATCGCCTGTGGAATGCTGACCGTAGGTGTTATTTTTGGGATCATTATAAAAAAACTGAGCGGGCGGTCTTACAGCTTCGGACAAGAGGTTACCCAATCGCTTTCTGACGAAAGAACCGTTGCTAACGAAAGTATTACAGGGATTAAGCAGATTCTCATTTACTCGAATCAAGTAATGTGGATTAGTCGATTTAGAACGAAGCTACAAACTTACTATAAATATAAACTTAAATCTCTACTTCTGCATTCTATCCCCACAGTTACCTTGGAACCAACGATATTGTCCGCTATCGCCGCAGCTGCTATTGTTATTTACCTCAAAGATAAAAACAATTTCATTAATATGCTGCCGATGCTAATGGTGTATGCTTTCGCTATCATTCGTATTAACCCGTCGTTGACAATCATCGGCCAACATCGCATGCTTGTCATGAATGTACTTCCGGATATCGAATTATGTTTTTCAGCCCTTTCAGAGAAGACGATTAATATTGAAGACGGCCACAAGGAATTTGAGACATTCAATAAAGAGATCATATTTAATGAAGTTTCTTTTGCATATCCCAAACGTGATACCATTTTCGAAGATCTTTCTTTTAAGATTGAAAAAGGACAAGTTACAGCTATCGTAGGCACTTCAGGTGCCGGAAAATCGACTTTAATGGATTTGTTGGTGCGGCTGTTCGATCAGGATAAAGGCAATATAATAATTGACGGAACAGAATTAAACGAATTGAGAATTTCTTCATGGCGCAGTAAGATCGGTTATGTAAGTCAAGAGCCATTTATCTTTCATTCCACGATTGCCGAGAACATCGCATTCCAAAAAAATAAATACAGTATAAATGAGATTACCCATGCTGCAAAAGCTGCGAATGCGCATGAATTTATTTCATCATTTCCTGAGGGTTACCAAACCATCGTCGGAGATCGCGGGATGAAATTGTCCGGTGGACAAAAACAACGTATCGCGATTGCCCGTGCAGTGATTCGAAAACCGGAATTGATCATTTTTGATGAAGCTACAAGTTCGCTCGACAGCATTTCTGAAAAATTAGTGCAGCAATCGATCAATCTCATCGCTCAAAAATATACCATCATCATTATCGCACACCGGTTGTCGACAGTAAAAAATGCAGATAAAATACTGTTGCTCCGTGAAAAAGGTATCGTGGAACAGGGTAACCACATTGAATTAATGAATCTAAAAGGATATTATTGGAAACTATACTCTCAATCTGTTTTACAATGAGGTAAATTGAACAGCAATGACTATCGTTGCAATTATTCCTGCAAGATCCGGGTCGAAATCGATTCCAGGTAAAAATATTCGATATCTTGCTGGCCATCCCCTCGTTGCCTATAGCATCATAGGTGCACTAAAATCCAAAATAATTGATAGAGTTGTTTTATCAACCGATGATGAGCAAATTGCCGACATCGCCAAAGATTATGGGGCTGAAGTACCGTTTTTGCGACCCATGGAATTGGCTCAAGACAACACACAAGATTTGCCGGTATTTCAACATGCTTTAGAGTGGCTTGATTATAATGAGAATTATAAACCGGAAATCATTGTTCATCTTCGCCCAACGAACCCATTTCGATCTGTCGCGGATATTGATGAAGCAATTCAATTACTGCAAGTTAATTCCACTGCCCACTCTGTTCGTGGCGTTAGCCTGCCATTGACAAGTCCTTACAAAATGTATCGTTTAAAAGAACATGGTTTTATTGAACCGCTCTTTGTGAGTGAACATCCCAATGCTCACAATATGCCCCGTCAAAAACTTCCTGTGGTGTATCGAGGGAACGGTGCTGTTGATATTACGCGATGGAATACCATCATGATGCTCAACTCGATGACCGGAACTCAGATATTATCATATTACATAAAGGACGAACGATGTGTTGATATCGATACCCAGGAGGATTGGGATTACGCCGAATGGCTTTGTAAATCATTTCGAAGGGGATTACCCTTATCCGGAGACCATATCGATTGTCGACGATAATTATCTTTCCAAAAATCACTTACATTAAGAAAAGGAATGGAGATAACTAAATGACTATATTTATAATCGCAGAGATTGGAATCAACCACAATGGGGATATCGAAATTGCCAAACAACTTGGTGATGTGGCAAAAGATGCCGGCGTTGACGCCGTGAAGTTTCAAAAAAGAACGATTGATGCTGTGTATAAGGCAGAGTTTTTGGATTCACCCAGAGAAAGCCCGTGGGGAAAAACTCAGCGAGACCAAAAGGAGGGACTTGAATTCGGCTTTGACGAATTCAAGGAAATTGACAGGTACTGTAAAGAAATTGGAATCGAATGGTTTGCATCTGCATGGGACATGGAGAGCCTGCTGTTTTTACGGCAGTTTGATTTGAAATATAACAAAATCGCGTCTGCAATGATCGTATACAGAGATTTTCTCAAAGAGGTGGCATCGGAAGGAAAACATACGTTTATCTCTACTGGAATGACGGAACTGAAACACATCGATAAGGCTGTTGAATTATTTAAAGAAGCCGGATGTCCCTTTGAACTGATGCACTGTGTTTCGACTTACCCCATGGCAGATGAAGATGCAAATCTTAATTGTATAAAAACACTGAAAGAAAGATATGGGTGCAATGTCGGTTACAGTGGCCATGAAGTAGGTCTTGCTGTTTCTTATGCTGCCACGGCTCTGGGAATTACTTCTTTAGAGCGCCATATTACTCTCAGTAGAGCCCTGTATGGATCCGATCAGGCAGCATCGGTTGAACCGGCCGGTTTCAGGATGCTGGTGGGTGCCGTTCGGAAGATAGAAAAAGCAATGGGAGTCGGCCAAATACGGGTCAACAAAGAAGAACGCTCCATTGCAGAAAAACTGCGTGCACATATCCCTTTTGAATCATCTAAACAACTGTGATTGTAATTAATTTTCAAATAGAAAAGTTCAAAAATCGTTAAAAGTATAAGGTTCTACATATGCTAGTATTTTGTTGTGGGATGATGCGTGCCGGATCGACCGTTCAATATCAATTGGCTGCTGAAATCGTCGAATATTTCGGTTTAGGTAAACGGCTCGGTTGGATTGATCTGAAGAACTTCATCGAAATGCAAAAAAAATATGGTAATCAAGAAGGTTTTTTTGTTGTTAAATGTCATAATTATCTGGATGCATATGATGAATTGTTTTCTATAGGTGAAGCAAAGGCGATATATGCATATAGAGATATCCGTGATGTTATCATTTCTTTGATGAATAAATTTAACAGATCCTTCATTCAAATTATGCAGGATGGATATATAGAAACTATCCTCAGGGCATACCACCAGTGGAACTGTCACTCCGATATACTCGTTTCACAATATGAAACGATGATACATGATTTGCCAGGCGTTGTTCAAAGCATTTGCGCGCATTTGTATATAGAGATTGACGAGAAACTGGCAAGACAGATGGCTGATAAATTCAGCCTCCACCGCCAGGTAAACAGAATTCGCGACTTTAATTACCGAAGCAACGGAGTACGATTAAATACCGGCGATGTATTGGATCCAAACTCACAGTTACATCAGAACCATATATTTTCTGGCAATACCAATCAATGGAAAACTGTCTTTTTCCGATATCAGGTGGGTTTGATTGAATATAAGGCTTATCGTTGGTTAACTGACAGGGGGTATCCAATTCAGGAGCCATCAATCATACGCTTTATATCAGGAATGGGATATTCTATGTTTTTCAACTGGCTACGCACGTTGAGATTTTTGAATCGTCAAACAAAGAAGATTTTACCTCAACGTCAGTTATGATTCAATCTGCATATAAAATGGCCACAAAAACATAGAGGCTCAAATGATAGTAACCATAATCGACTTGCCGACAAAAAACACCGGAAATCAACTCCCTAATTTAGGTGCTATCGCCATTTCACAACAGGTCCGCGATATCGGACATGACGTCCATATGGTGGATGTCGCAAGATATCGCCATACCATGGATGATGTCGTGAAGGAGGTTCAATCGATTCAACCCGGTTTAATTGGATTCAGCGGCATCATTACCTCATATTATTATTTTGAACCGCTTGCAAATCTCTTGAAGAAGAAATTTTCTGAAATACCGCTTGTTGTCGGAGGCGGGATTACCTGTGTGATGGAGCAGATTGAAAAACATACCACGGTCGATTACGTTATCAGGGGGGAAGGGGAGATAGCCGTCTCGGAGTTGGTGACTAAACTGGATCAAGGGAAGGACTTACAGACTTATGATATACCCGGACTTTACGTAAGAAACAGAGAGCGATTTATCCCACCGACTGTAGAGCAATCACTTCCGGACATTGGTCGCATATCTTTTCCGGCGTACGATTTATATGATATGGATTACTATATCGAATCAATGACACAAAATGCATATCGTTTCCTAAAGCTGTACCCACAGTTACTTGAGGATTTAGGGAATTCGGTTAGATTTTTCCCCCTCACGCTCACACGCGGATGCCCATTCAGCTGTCAATTCTGCTATCGGTTTGTCAAAAAATATCGCCATCCCAGCATTGAAACAGCCATATCGCATTTAAAAATAGCGAGGGACAAATATGGTTGTCTTGGAATTACACAACTGGATGAATTGGCAGTCGCCAATAAAAAGTGGTTTATTGAGTTTTGCGATGCAGTAGCCAATGAGATTCCGAATTTAAAAATCTTTTCAGGAGCTGGAAGAGCCAATCTCTTAACACAGGAAATCATTCATCATGCTAAAAAAGCAGGATATATTCGATTCGGTTGTGGCATCGAATCAGGGAGTCAAACCATTTTAGATAATCTGAAAAAGAAGGTCACGGTTAAGCAGAATTACGACGCTATCCGGAATGTGAAAAATACCGGTATGATGGCGACATGTAATTTCATTTTCGGCAGTCCCGGGGAAGATAAAAAAACACTGAAAGAGACTGAAAAATTCATTCGGAGCACATTGGACCCGAGGGATTATGCCATTAATTTAGCGGTTGCATATCCGGGTACACCACTTTTCGATTACGCCATCGAAAACGGATTATTGAATAAAGACCAAATCCACGAGTATGTTCTAAAAGTCAGTTTCGGGGAGTATCCGATAAACTTATCTGATTTTTCCATCGGAAAGAACCTAAAACGAGCAGTATCATTAATGCACTTTAGATTGATGCTGCATTTCATGTGGAATAAAAAAAACTATGCGGAAATTCTTAAGCTTTTGACCAGGCGAATGGTTCAAGATTTCAAATACCTCTTGTCAACTCTCTGCCCGGCAATGATCGAAAGGTTGAAAATCCGGCGTGAGAGTACACGACTGGAAGAATTCGAACATCTCAGGAGGGAGGAGTATTATCAGGTTAAATATGAAGAGAACTGAGCAAGTAAATTTGAGATCGAAGAAGATACTAGTCATCATATCAAGTGATATTTACGTCCGGAACTATTTAACGGCCGACGTTTTTTCCGAGATAGACACATCGAATTATGAATTGTTTTTTATCGGTGAATCGTCAATAAAGAATAAACACATTTTAGAAGAAAAGAACAATTTTCTAGGGTATTTTGATTTGAACCCGAAAACCTATCATAACCATGAGGAATTACTCAATATATATGCGTGGCGATATCGCAAAAAATCCTCGACTTTTCCCTTTCGATTTTTAATTTTATACTGGCCAAGCACGTCAAATTACTATCAACGAAATAAAATGAACAACCCCTTCGTTAAACTGTGGAGTTATATTAAAGCGCTTAAATATCCTTTGTTTGGAAATGCTATTATATCAAAGATCTCCGTTCCATTCATGAAATCGAAGATCAAAATTAATGAGGATTTAAAGCGATTTATTCAGCAAATCGAGCCCGATTTGGTTATTTTGCCATCATCAGCATATGATCCCGTGGGAACTGATATTTCGAGTATAGGCCCTCAGATGGGTTTTAAAACCCTGATACTGATCGATAACTGGGACAACCTTTCCAGCAAATCCATACTGTGGGAAAAACCGGACTATTTGGCGGTGTGGGGGGACCAAACCAAAGAACATGCCATCGATATTCATGGAATGAATCCCGAACGTGTGATTCCTATCGGCACACCGCGGTTTGAAAGCTATTTCGCATCACCAAAAAAAAATCATCCATCCCCATATGATTTCAACTATATTCTATTTTGCGGTTGTTCCGAACCGTTTGACGAGTTAACCGCTCTGAAGATCCTAGATATGGAAATTACCCAGAACAAAACCGTCTATGGAAATATGAAGGTGGTCTACCGGCCTCATCCCAGGCGGCACGACAGACTCTGTGAGGATTATTTTCAAGATCATATGTTTACGCATGTGGTGTTAGATAAGCAAATCAGAAAGGAATATTACAATCCGACCTTTACATCGCTGCCGGGTCTTGACTATTATCCAGCTCTTTTATTTAATTCAACATTAACCATCGCGCCGTTGACCACGATGGTGATGGAGGCGCTCATATGCGGAAAAGAAGTCATTGCGATCATATATGATGACAATACCCATTTTACCAGTCCACACAACACGTACAAATATTTTCATCATTTTAAGGGGGTTGAAAGGATAAACGGATTATTCTTTTGCGATGATAAAAGTGGTCTGGGCCGATTAGCCCGAGACAGGATAAAGTGTGAATACAAGTGTAGCAGAAAAGAAATCCTATCTTCACTTCGATATTTTCTCTATTTCGACACTTTGACATATTCCCAACGATTAAAGAATCTCATCGACCGCGTCGTGTCAGAATAATATTTATAAAAACCGCGCCAGAATACCCCGTGGCTTGTTGGAGCGAAGCGGAAATCCAATTTCAGCGGGGCTACAGGGATGAATGATGCGAACTTATCTATGGAAACAGGGGTTTTCCACGCGATTTTACTTAGATAAATACTGCTCGGTCTAAAGTTCTGTCATCCCTGCGAAAGCAGGAATCCATAACTCATTGATTTTCCTGGATTCCTGATTTCGCAGGAATTGCGGCCCAGCTAATGGGATATTTCTTTATAATTCATGTCGTTTAGAAAGAACCTTGGACTTTCAAGATTAATTACAGGAGAGGGTGAAAACATGAAAACAGTTCAAGATATAATGATCACAGGTGAAAAAAATCCTGTTGTGGACGAGAAGAGCTGCTTTAGGGATGTTTTGGAAGCAATGGACATTCAGAGCCTTGGTGCTGTAAATGTTGTTGATTCTAAAAACAGATTAATGGGGATTATTACCGATGGAGACTTAAGAAGACTAATGCTCAAAACACAAGACACACTTGCAGAGTTGTTCATGAAAAAAGTGACCATGATTATGATTAAAAACCCAAAAACCCTATCCACTGACTCTAGCCTGGAAGAGTGTTTGAGGCTACTCAAAAAATATCGGTTTTGGGTCGTTCCAGTGGTAGACAAAGAAAATAGGCTTTCAGGCATGGTTCATTTGCATACCCTGTTAAGCGAGATCTAAAAATGAAAGATGTTATCGTCATTGTACCGGCTCGTTATGAGTCCGAACGCTTTCCCGGAAAAGTCCTCTGCCCGATCAACGGCAAACCGCTCATCGTCCATGTACTGGAAAGAATTATGGGGTCCGGCGTATCGGAAATCATCGTTGCCACCGACAGCGAAAAAATCCGGGATGTAGTCCGTTCAAGCGCCGGTTGTAGAGTCGAAATGACGAAATCGGACCATAAGTGCGGCACGGACCGGATTGCTGAGGTTGCGGCGAGAATATCCTCCGGGTTTGTTCTGAATGTTCAGGGTGATGAATTGATTATCGGCCCTCACATGATCGATCAAATCTTGGAGCAATGCCCCGAAGACCTTCACATAGGCACTTTGTATACCCGTTTCGAAGCGGGGGAGAATGTCTTCGACACGAATATCGTAAAGGTGCTGACCAATCGCAACGGTCGGATGATCTACATGTCGAGAACACCGATTCCCCACCGCAGGGGCAACGATGCGGAATCGATCGACTACTTCAAGCAGGTTGGGTTGTATCTTTTTCGCCGGGACGTGCTTCTGGAGTTCTCGAATTTGGAACCCACGGCATTGGAACGCATCGAAGGGATCGAACTCCTCAGGGCCCTGGATTACGGGCTGCCGCTTCACGGAATATACTCGGATTGGCCGACCTGCGATGTGAATGTTCCTGAGGATGTACAAGATGCCGAGAAGTTCGTGGGGGATTTTGATCCGGAAAAGAGGTTATAAAATGATACGTGATGTAACCATCGGCAAAGATGACGTTAGGAAAGTGGTCGTTGGTGAGAAACAGGTGCTCACACTGATTGCCGGACCTTGTGCAATTGAATCGGAAGAACACAGTCTGAAAATGGCAGGAGCTATTCTTGAGATTACTGACAAACTGGGTATCCAGTATGTGTTCAAGTCCTGTTATAATAAAGATTGCCGAAGCTCCATCAAGAGTTTTCACGGTATCGGACTCGAGCGGGGATTAGAGATTCTCCAAAAGGTTAGATCAACATATCATATCCCGGTTACAAGTGACGTAAGCAATATCGAGTGGATGCAGGATACCGCCCGGGTTGTTGATCTCATTCAAATACCGGCTTATCTAAGCCGTCAGACGCACCTTTTAGTAGCAGCCGGCGAGACAGGCGTTCCCGTGCATATTAAAAAAGGACAGTATATGAGTCCCTGGAACATGAAAAACGCTGCAATAAAAGTGGAATCGACCGGAAATCAGCAGATTATCTTAACGGATCGGGGCACTTTCTTGGGTTACAACATGCTGGTGACTGATTTTCGCTGTTTCAGAATTATGAGAGAAACGGGTTATCCGGTTTGCTACGATGCCACTCACAGCATCCAAATGCCCGGCAGTCTCGGCACCTCCAGTGGCGGTCAAAGGGAATTTATTCCGGCTTTGACACGTGCTGCTGTTGGAGCAAGAGTCAACGCACTTTTTATGGAAGTGCACGATAATCCGGAAAAAGCCCTATGTGACGCCACTACACAACTTTCTCTGAAATATCTCGAACCGATACTCCTGCAGGCCAAGGCTGTGTATGATTTGGTTCAGCAGTGGCCGGATATAGAGATAACCTAAGGTCGCATAAACAGTTGAAGATAGGCATCATTGTACCGGCAAACAATAGAGCTGGCCCCCAAAAACTTGCCGCCCTCGCATCTAACGATTTAGCCCGTCATGGTCATCAAATCTCTCTGTTTGTGCCAAGGTTACCGTACTTCTATTATATGATCACGCTTAAGCGGGATACCATCGGTTGGCTGAAGGTTATCAGACACCACATCGCATCGTATTTCAAAAATCCGCGATTCAGTTATCATGATGTGATTGTATCAGAGTATTTGAACACAAGTATCTATATGCATAATGTACTGAGGCGACCCTCAAAAGATCAACTCCGCAGATTAGATTATTTACTGGTAATGACCATAGCTCAGGTCGATGAGATGAAATCGCTCTATTCACATGAACGAACAATCTATTATCTTTTGCATCCAGAAGAAATAGCCTATGGATACGAAAAAGCAATTCAAGAAGTTCGTTCCAGCTTCAAAGGCAAGATAGTTGCACTTTCGCCATGGACCGCTCGTAGAGTTAGTGATCATATCCCCGAACCTCCGGTTGTGCCGGCTGTAATTTCACCGACCATATGGGCGAACAGAAGAACTGCTGAATCAAAGAAACGAGATAAAGATATTTTGTTTCATTATGATACCGGCGGCAATAAAGGCAGCGAATTGGGTTCAGCGCTGATAAAGAAAATATGTGAGATGAGACCCAAAACGAGAGTGTCCATATGGCACAGAAACAGTTTGCCGGATAATCAACATTCAAAGGTTGCCTGTGGGTTTATCCCTGAAAAAAAACTCATAGATATGTATCTTTCTCATAAAATGTTTCTTTACCCAAGTGCATGGGAGGGTTTTGGCATGCCACCCGTGGAAGGCATCGCCTGCGGATGTATTCCAGTTCTTTATCCAGGAGTTGGTGCAGCCGATTTATACGCACGGGATGGTGAAACTGCAATTCTAATTCAAGATGATATTGAGTTGACCGCGAAACGTGTCGCTGTATTACTTAATGATGCGGAAGAATTAAGTAGACTGCAGAAAACGGCAACCATCGCCGTTGAAGCTTTTAACCCAAGTAACTACGGGATCAAATTATTTCGAACCGCGGGTGTTGACTGTTAGTGCTAATAGCAACGAGATTTTTATACTATACCAAAATCATGGCCTGTACAAGACGGCGCTCCATTAGATTGAATGAATCCGTTGATGAATCCTGTTATCACTGAAGAACAGTTTCTAAAACTTGCACATACATGTGACAGCTTGCTGCAGGGAAAAGATACACCTGTCGAGCTAATCGCTGTCCCGTGGTTCCACATTATCAACGAAGTACCATTCCTTTTATCCGAATATTCAGATACGATTACGGCGCTAAGCGATGACAGAGATCTACGTTATGAATTAGAATCGGTCTATAGCGATATTAAACGTGCTCACAAAAGAACTTACGAATATGCAAGGCTTGTCAAGGATCTGATTCGATCAATTACCGAATACAGAGAATACAAACACAAAATCGGTCTGGATGAAAAAGTAGGAAGGGTTGATGTGCTTATTGTTTCATTACTTCTGAGTGGTGATCATTTACGGAAGCAGGAAGATTTCTATGTCGGAAATCTACAATCTGCGCTTCATGATCGCGGCATCTCTTCAATTCGGGTGTTGCGGAATTATACCGGATACAAATTAAAAGAATTGAATCATAAATCTGATCTGGATGACCCACCGGCATCTTTAATTCTGCCTGATCAAACGAGTTTCCGTGAAGAAATAAGCTACGTTAAACGATGCCTGAAAGCCCGGGCCCTGCTCCGGAGACTGGCTGAATCGAAATCATTTAAATTCGAAAGTCGTCTGTATAAAAAGGCCGCCGATCACGTTGTCAAGCGCCAGACCATCAAAAACATGAGGTTGCATTCACAAATTGAGAAGTTATGTCGAAGATTCAAGCCTTCCATTCTCATCACCCTATATGAAGGGCATGCATGGGAGCGGTGTGTTTGGCATGCCGGAAGAATGATTTACCCGGATGTATTCTGTGTGGGTTATCAGCATGTCATTTTCAGAAAGCTATCTCATTCTGTAAAACGTTCACTGACACCGAATTCCCAATATGATCCGGACCTGATATTGACTGTAGGTGATATTACAAAAAATATTTTGGATAATAGTAAAGAATTATACGGTATTCCAACACTAACCTATGGTACCCATCGACGAAATAACCACAATAACATATCGGGTACTCCCCAAAGAATGCCCGTTTTTCTTGTATTACCCGAGGGTGTAGAGTCGGAAAGCCTATATTTATTTGAATTTGCCATCCAATGCGCTCGAATTCTATCCGATGTCAAATTCATCTTAAGAACGCATCCGGTTCTTCCTTTTGAAAGACTTAGGCCGAAATTGAAGAATGTCCGTCTCCTGCCTGACAATATCGAGGTGAGCCTGAACGGAGCAATCGAAGAAGACTTCTCCCGTGCCAGTAGCCTAATCTATCGGGGATCATCCACCGTTTTGTATGCTATTCTTGAAGGATTGAAACCTTATTATATTGCCAGAGAGAATGAGTTGAATTTTGATCCCATTTATCAACTTGGCGTGTGGCGTGAAAACGTGTATTCGGTGGATGAACTAGTTTGTAAATTTAAATCGGATCAAACAGAAAATGATATCTCAAGAATCCGCAAATGGCGTGAAGCGGTCGATTATTGTGATAAATATGTCATGCCGATCAAAAGCGATGCCATCGATAAAATGCTGGCACTATCAAAAAGCCTTCCGTAATCATCGAACAGATTTTCGATATCCACAGAAAGCAAGTTAGTATAGGAAAAGCGATTCATCATCATGCCTGATGTTACGGTTCTCATGACCGTTTATAATGGGTTGCCGTATTTGTCGGCGGCCATCGAATCAATTCTCGGCCAAACATTTTGTGATTTTGAGTTTTTAATCGTCAACGATTGTTCTACCGATCATTCACGTGACGTGATTCTTGGTTATAATGATCCAAGGATCCGCCTGATCGACAATACTGAAAATATCAATCAAACCCGTTCTCTGAATCGAGGTTTGGAGGCAACGCGGACCGAGTTGGTGGCACGGATGGATGCCGATGATATTTCTCACCCCCATCGACTGGAAAAACAATTTAAATACTTATCCTACCAGCCGGATATTGTTGCCGTCGGAACCAACTTGAGGTTTATTGACACCCGCGGAAAGGTTATTGGCGACTATAAATTCCCAGAAGATGATCTTACACTTCGATGGATGCAACTGTTCGACTGTCCGGTGTCATGTGGCGCTGTCATGTTTAAGCGGTCTGTTATTTGGGATCGATTGGGGGGATTCGAACCATCCATTCGGTATTCTCAAGATTGGGAACTATGGTCGCGGGTGATTCCCGAGTATCGGATCGGAAATGTTCCGGAAATGCTGGTGGATGTCCGGCAGCACCCAGGAGCGAGTTCATCGGCGGCATCTGTCCCGATGCTCGAAGAACAAAAAAAAATAATACGGGAAAATCCGAAACGGATTCTTGGAATAACGGATGATTCTATCGAGTGGCTTGATAAAGTGGAAAGCTTGCTGGAGAAGCGGCTTCGACATCCTGAAGATAGACTTAGCGTCATTGAGACTCTATTCGAACGATTCTGTGAACTTCATCCTGAAGCCAAGAACAGCAGTGCTGTCATCAAAATACTCGCGAAACAATATATCGAAGTGCTTTACTACACGCAGATTCCTCGACAGATCCTTCTGTTGAAGCGGATTTGGACCTCCCTGTCACAATCACCGCGATTGTCTTCCATTTTTCTATATGAGCTTGGGTCAGCAGTCAGGTTGGTTCCGACACGCTTGAGGTACTGGATTCCCCGCAATCTGTTTGGAGTGGATATCTAATGTGTGGTATCTGCGGTATATTCTCTTTCAAGGATACCGTTAACCCCCTCGATGTTGAGAAGATGAATCGAACATTGAAGCACCGTGGACCGGATGATGAAGGGTATCTGGTTGCCGATACCAAAACCGGTACTTTTTCACCCAAGATTGGATCTGACACTGTCCCGACGCTGAGAGACAGATTCAAATCCATAGGAGAACCTGAGCGCTTCAAAGCGAATCTCCTATTCGGCCACAGGCGGCTGAGTATCATCGATCTCAGTGACAAAGGGCACCAACCCATGATCTATGATGATAATTGGATCATCTATAACGGTGAAATCTATAATTATCTGGAACTGCGAAAAGAGTTAATGGAAAAGGGGTATGCGTTTCGTTCAAATACTGATACCGAAGTCATCATGGCTGCTTATAAAGAATGGGGCGTGGATTGTTTCAACCGACTAAACGGTATGTGGGCGCTTGCATTATGGGATCAGGTGAAAAGAAGATTGCTATGTGCCAGAGATCGATTCGGTATTAAACCCTTTTATTTCCTCATCACGGAGAATTACTTTGTTTTCGCTTCTGAAATCAAAGCGATTCTTGCATTCGGTTTATCCACCGTCGAGCCGAATGACCGAGCCGTATTCGAATTTCTTACATATGGATTAGTGGATCATCTTAACGAGACATTTTTTAAGGGCATTCACCGTCTCATGCCTGGAGAATACTTGCTGATAGACGAGAGCGGCGGTTGTCAATCTAATCGATGGTGGCATCTTGAACATAATGATTCTCCATGTGATATCACTTCCACATTCCGTGACCTGTTCCGGGAATCCGTTAAAATCAGACTTCGAAGTGATGTTCCCGTCGGGTCCTGTTTGAGCGGAGGTTTGGATTCTTCGTACGTGGTATCTCAAATGGCTGATCTCATCAATCCGGTGAACACCTTTTCTGCGGTTTATGGACCAGGACAGCGCGGAGATGAAAGCGAATACATTGATTTGGTGGTTGAGAAAACAATTGCGAGAAAACATACAATTATCCCCTCTGCCGACGGTTTGGTCGAGGACATTGACAAGATTCTATATCATCAGGAGGAGCCGTTTGGCAGCACAAGTATCTTCGCACAATGGAAGGTGATGGAACTGGCAAAAGAAAGGAATGTTACCGTTCTACTGGATGGGCAGGGAGCCGATGAGCAGCTCGGAGGTTATTATCAGTATTTTGGGATTCATTTCGCCAATCTGTTTAAAAGGTTGCGATGGGGAAGATTGACAAGGGCGATACTCGATTACATCAAATTGCATCAAAATTCAAAAGTATTCAAATACGCTGTCTATTTTGCCCTGCCACAAAGAATACAAATCAAAACCAGGAAGCTCGAGATCCCTTTGGCCTCTGCATTTAGAAAAAAGCATTCGGATCATCTCCCGCCGGTTTTGTGTCGTGACACCAATGAGGTCTTTTGCCAATATATGGAATTTAATCTTCCCCAGCTCCTCAGATTTGAGGATAAGAATTCCATGGCGTTTTCCAGAGAAACACGGTTGCCCTTTCTGGATTATCGACTTGCAGAACTGATCTATTCCCTACCTTTTGAGAAGAAGATTGACGGTGCAATAACCAAAAAAGTCCTGCGGGATGCGATGGATGGTATGGTTCCGGAACGAATTAAGCAGCGATACGATAAGATGGGTTTTGAGACGCCGGAGGCCTCATGGTTTAGAAATGAACTCGAATCCTTTATTACATCCATTCTCTTCTCCGATGCATTTAAAAGGCGCAAGTATTGGGAGCCTAAAGCGGTACAGAAACTTTATAACAAGTTCCTTCACGGAGATGGTGAGAGTAACATCCTCTGGCGGATTATCTGTACGGAGTTGTGGATTAGATCATTTATTGATTAATGAAAGTCCTCTGGATTACGCCTGTTTACCCCAATGAATATCAACCTTATTCGGGGGTGTTTTGTCAGATTCAAGCACACCACATTGCTGACCTTGGATTGGTTCCGGAGATTGTGGTACCCGTTCCTTACGTGCCGCCTCTGGTTAAATGGATGAATCAACGGTATGGCTTTTTTAACTCGATGGCCGGACATGCAGAAGACGGACCCATCCATATCTCAAGGGTCCGATACATCACATCTCCACTGGAATATGTGTTTGGCGTGTCTCATGTCACGCAACGGCTGGCGATATCCGCACTCAACTTGAAAAAACCGAACCTGATTCATGCTCATTTTGCTTATCCTGTGGGGGCTGCTGCCATTGATATGGCTAAGAAGTGGAAAATTCCCCTTATCCTGACACTTTATGGTGATGACGTCACCATTCATCCATATGTGAGCCGGTGGCATCTTCGGCGGTTTCAAAGGACAGTTAGACAATCGGATATGATTATCGCTCTGAGCGAGGCATTGGCTGATGAAACCGAGGAGTTGTCCGGTCGAAAGCCCAGAGTACTCTCTTCAGGGGTGGATATGCATCGTTTCGGTAACTTGCCGAATAATCTTTCAATGCGCAAAAAACACGGTATCTCTTCGGATGATTTTGTAGTGACCTATATTGGTAATCTATTAATCGAAAAGGGGGTGTTAGACCTTGTGGCGGCATTTGAACGGTGCAACTCTAATCATTCCAGATTAATTTTTATCGGAGATGGTCCGGATAAACCGACCGGGCCTCTTATCATGCATTTCGGGAAACGACCGAATCAAGATATTCCTCAATTCCTTGCCATGGCAGATGTATTGGTTCTTCCTTCCCATCATGAAGGTTTAGGACAGGTAATCTTAGAGGCTGGTGCAGCAGGCAAACCCGTAGTTGGTGCTTCAACCGGAGGCATCAAAAACCTCCTCTCAGATGATAGGGGATGGCTATTCAACCCAAAGGATACCCATGTATTGGCCAGGTGTCTGGATGAGGTCAAACAAAACTCGCAGGAGGCCAAGCGTCGGGGAAACCGGTTGAAAACCCACATCATGGAATATCATTCTCCATCCAAAAACGCGTCGACGCTGATAAAATGGTACAGGTCTTTGATTCAACAAAATAATCGTCTACCATCATAAAATGGATTCTATCTGAACAAATAACCCTTATGAACAAAAGGAAATTAAAAGGACTATTTGTAACACACAACTATGGACTGTACGGTGCGTCCCAGAGTCTGAAATTGTTGTTAAGAAACCAAAAAAATATAGATGCTACTTTAGTTATTCCCAGAAGGGAGATGTTGTCCCAACAAGATAAAGAAAGAATTGGACAACGGTTCGGAGTTGAAGCGACAAAAATAAAGCAATTTTTTTTGCCTTGGATCAACTGCTTTGAAGGCAGGAAAACCGATCTTCAGAACTATTTTTTGGTAGCAGCCAAGAATCTGCTGTGGAAAATCGACAGAAACCGCTTCCATCGATACGTATCCGCAGGTGGATTCGATTTCATTCACTTGAATTCGATTGTACTGTGCGGAATTATTTCTGAATCACATCCGTTTATCATTCATATCAGGGAAAGATTGATCCACTACCGGGAATGGGTTCTGTCTCAGGTTGAAAAAGCAAAAGGTGTTATTTTCATCGATGATTCAGTTGTCCCGCCGTTCTTACCGATTGATATCAAGGACAGTGTGATCCTTACAAATCCAGTAGACATGAGAAATTGCACGATTCATACGGCAAATGGAAATCCGTTCGGGAATCAAACAGTATTTACCATGATCGGGAGGATCGAGGAAGGAAAAGGAGTCGATTTTGTCATCGACGCCTTTCGGAACACATCCGGGGATCAGATGCGGCTGCTCATAATCGGGGATAAAGGAGATGGCATACATGGGGGATTTGTAAAACACTGTAGAGAATTGGCTGCCGGGGATCCTCGAATTTCGTTTTGGGGTGAGGAAAAAAATATCAGTAAGATATATACTTGGTGCGATTATATCATTCGAGGAGAGGTTGATTTTCGAATGGGAAGATCAGTTCTTGAAGCATTGTATTCTGATTGTGATGTAATCGTTCCAATACGCAACGATCAAAGTGTTAAAACCAATGAAGAATTGACAAAGTTTAAAAGTAAAGTCCATACGTATCTTCCTAGGGATATGGGAAGCCTAGCGAAAACCTTTTTGAATCTCAGTGGTCGAAAAGCTCAGAAGCTGAATTTTCATTCAAATATTAACGGATATGTAAAGACCTTTAACGAATATATTTCTAATGTTCTTTAGAAAGTATAGAGGAGGTATCATTGTTTAATAATAAGAGAGTACTTATTTTGGCTCCACATACCGATGATGGAGAATTTGGATGTGGGGGGAGCATCGCAAAATTCATCGAGCAAGGGGCAAATGTGTCCTACGCTGCATTCAGCTTATGCGAAGAATCAGTACCGCTCGAATGGCCAATCGACATATTAGAGCGTGAACTGAAGCGGGCTGCATATGCTTTAGGTATACAGAAATCAAATCTATTAATTTATAGATATCCTGTTCGTCATTTTGCAGAACACAGACAGAATATTTTAGAGGATCTTGTCGCATTGCAGCGATCACTTCATCCTACCATCGTTTTTATGCCCTCCTATAATGACCTGCATCAAGACCATCATATTATGGTGCAAGAGGGCATGCGTGCTTTTAAAAAAACAACAGTTTTAGCTTATGAAATGCCTTGGAATAACATCGATTTTTCAACTCAATTGTTTATCAAATTAGAAAAAAGACATGTTGATAAAAAAATTGAAGCATTGAAAGAATATGAATCACAGAGAGAAAAGGATTACGCTAATGAAAGTTACATGAGAAGTTTGTCCAATGTACGTGGAGTTTCCATAGGTGCGAAATATGCGGAGGCATTTGAAGTGGTGCGGTGTGTTATTGATTAAATCATTCTATCCATCAACTCTCAGTGGCAAAAGCGTTACGAACTAAAAGATAGAATACCTTTTAAGAGATCTTTGAAAAACGTTTCATTTTGTTCAAATTCAAGAAAGAGGAAGATTTTAACCATAGGATACTTTGAATATTGTGAGGATTAGAAATATGAGTGTGACTCAGAAATTGTGTAAAAGGGGGCATTATGCAAAGGTCTCTTTAAAGGGGGATGGATGAACATACCACTATTTAAAACATACTTTTCAGATGATTGCCGACAAAAAATTGTTTCCGATATCGATAAGGTTTTGGAAAATGGTCAGCTGATGATGGGGCCTTTTAAAGATAAATTTGAAAGACTTTTTTGTAAGACAATTGGTATAACTCATTCAATATCTGTAAACTCGGGCACAACAGCGCTTACGATTTGTTTGAAATATTTTGATGTAACCGGCAAGGAAGTTCTGGTTCCTAGTGGCTCCTTTGTAACCTCAATCAGTTCCATTATTTTTGCAGGGGGAAAGCCTGTTCTAGTCGATATGAATCCTGATACGCTTTCATTTGATTTAAATGATCTGGAAAGCAAAATATCCTCCAGAACAAAAGGTATCATTTGGGTACATTTAACAGGACTCATTTCTCCTGAACACGAAAAAATTAAGGAATTGGCAAATAGATATAATTTATTCCTTATCGAAGACGCTGCACATGCGCTGGGTGCGTCAGTTAATGGGAGCCATGCCGGGACACTTGCTGACGCTGGATGCTTTAGTTTCTATCCTACTAAAATCATCACTTCCGGGACGGGAGGTATGATAGTCACCAAAGATAATGGTTTAAAAGCTTTTGCAGAAAGAATGAGATTATTTGGCAAAGATCCTCAAACAAAACTAATCCATCACTTGGGTAACGATTGGTTTTTAAATGAAATAAATGCTTGCGTCGGTTATCATCATTTATTAGAATTGAGCGATAGTATTACTAAGAGAATCGATATTGCAGAGAAATACCGTAACGCTTTGAGTCGATTATCGGGTATCAATATGTTGAATATCCCCGAAGGAAACCAACCATCCTATTACCAATTTCCTGTATTTTTAGATGCTATGATTGATTGCCAAAAACTAATTAATTCTCTTAAACAAAAATATCAAATCAACACCCGGGGAATTTATAAACCTTGTCATGAGGAACGTGTTTTTCTCCAATACAATGATGAAACCTTGAATAAAACGGAGCATACCTTAAACAGATCATTATGCTTACCGATGTTTGTGCAGATGACGGATGATGAGATACGTTATGTTACCGACTCATTTATTGAAGAATTGAAACGAATAAGATCACAATGAACGTTATGATTACAGGAGCAAACGGTTTTTTAGGTTCCCATATCGTTGAGGAGCTTACCACACAAACGGGTATCAATGTTTACGGAATATACCGGCATAATTCGGAACGTCTTACTCAGGATAAACGGGGAAATCTGACTTATCTCCATTGTGACCTTTCAAATCGAGATGCTGTTTTTCATATTTTTAAAAAATACCATATCGATGTAATTATACATACTGCCGCATCAATAAGCAACCGATGCGATTCAGCCTATTTATTCGAAGCCATAAGGGACAATGTAGCGAGTCAGGCAAATTTAGTATCTGAAGGATTGAATCAGGAATGTAAATTATACATATATTGTTCCAGCATAGATGTCTATGGAGACGCAGCTTTAAATATGAACAGCATTAGTGAAGATATTTTACCACGTCCGATGACCATATACGGCTGGTCCAAATATACCGCCGAAGAATCGTTGCGAATTATGACACAAAGCAAAAAAAAAATGAGAAGTGTTTCTTTACGTTTTTCAGGCATACATGGTCAAGGTCGAACAACAGGGGTTGTTTATAAAATGATAAAATCAGCGCTTTCAGAGGAGCCCATAAAAGTAAAAGAACCGCGGAGTAAATTTAAACTACTGTTTGTTGATGATGCAATACAAACAATATGTTTGATGCTATTTAAAAAGCATCAATCGTTATATACCTGTTACAACGTGGCCGGAAAAGATATTTTAAGTCTAAGGGAATTGGTGGAGAAAATAAAAACCGCTACAGATTCAACAAGCAAAATACATTTATTTGAAAATAGTAAAGCACGAAATAAAGTATTAAATACAAAAAAAATAGAAAAAGAATTGAAATATAAACCTGATAATACGGACAATAATTTACGGAAATTTATAAATCACATTAAAAATAGTAATTGCTAATTTTTATATAATTTCTGAACATTGCACTAAAATTATATACCAAAGTGACAGTCGTAGCCATTCATCAACCTAATTATGTTCCTTGGTTAGGATATTTTTATAAAATAGCAAATACGGAAATTTTTATTTTTTTGAACGACGCCGAATTCAGCAAAAGCAGTTATATTAATAGAAATCGCATTAAAACGCAAAGGGGAGCACATTGGTTAACTGTACCTGTTAAT
>Ga0187833_10001853_pt1 | contig 23443 bp, 21 predicted proteins | sample ETNtaG_37_FD_167968 | JGI IMG/M metagenome (GOLD analysis project Ga0187833, IMG submission 167968) | Marine microbial and viral communities from oxygen minimum zone, Eastern Pacific Ocean - ETNP2014_SV_400_PacBio MetaG (Illumina Assembly) | ecosystem: Environmental > Aquatic > Marine > Hypoxic...
CACGGTCTGCGTGCTGGAGGCGATGAAGATGGAGAACAACATCACCGCCGAGGCCTCGGGCACGGTCGTCGAGGTCCGGGTAGAGCCGGGCGACTCGGTAGGCAGCGGCGACATCGTCGCTGTCATCGAGTAGGCGACTTACACTTCCCCTCCAGTTCGATCCACCGAAGGGACTGTGGTGAAAGCAGTGTTGTTGGCTGGGGGCCTGGGCACCCGGTTGCGGGAAGAGACGGAATACCGGCCGAAGCCGATGGTCGAGGTCGGTGGGCGTCCGATCCTCTGGCACATCATGAAGGGCTTCGCCCACCATGGCATCTCCGACTTCGTGGTCTGCACCGGCTACCGCGGTGAGGTCATCAAGGACTTCTTCCTCAACTACGAGGGGCGTACGCACGACTTTACGGTCCGCCTCGGCCAGCCTGCTGAGGTCACCTACCACAGCAGCCATGGCGAGGCCGGCTGGCAGGTGACTGTTGCCGATACCGGACAGACCACCATGACCGGTGGGCGGGTCAAGCGAATCCAGGACCATATCGGCGACGAACGGTTCATGGTCACCTATGGCGACGGCCTCGCCGACATCGATATCCCGGCACTGCTCGCGTTCCACGACGCCCATGGAAAACTCGCCACCGTCACCACGATCCGACCGTTGTCTCGATTCGGCGTCATGGACATGACCGACCAGGGCGCCGTCAAACAGTTCCGCGAGAAGCCACTCACCGACGACTACGTGAACGGCGGCTTCTTCGTATTCGAACCTGGCGTCTTCGACTACCTAGACGAGGAGTGCGTCCTCGAACAGGCACCCCTCGAAGCCCTTGCCAGGGACCACCAGCTAATGGCCTTTCGCCATGAGGGCTTCTGGCAACCGATGGACACCTATCGCGAGTTCACGATGCTGAACGAAATGTGGAACCAGACCGTGGCCCCATGGAAGGTCTGGGACTGATGGCCGTCAACCCCTCCACCTGGTCGGGCCGTCGTGTCCTCGTTACAGGGGCTACCGGCATGGTCGGTTCATGGCTCACCAGATGGCTGGTCGAGGCCGAGGCCTACGTGGTCGCTCTGATCCCCGACTGGGACCCCCAGTCCGAATTGATCCGATCCGGCACGATCGACCGGGTCAGCGTCGTCAACGGCCGGCTCGAGGACTACGACGCCGTCGAGCGGGCGATCAACGGGCACGAGGTCGACTCGGTGTTCCACCTCGGCGCCCAGACGATCGTCGGCACCGCCCACCGAGCACCGCGCCAGACATTCGAATCGAATATCCAGGGCACCTGGAACGTGCTGGAGGCGTGCAGGGTGCTGGACGGACTCGTCCAACGAATCATGGTGGCCTCAAGTGACAAGGCCTACGGAGCGCAAAGGACGCTTCCGTACACCGAGGGCACGCCGCTCACGGGACGGGCACCCTATGAGGTCTCGAAGTCGTGTACGGACCTGATCAGCACCTCCTACGCAGAGACGTATGACCTGCCAGTCCTGATCGCCCGGTGCGGAAACATCTACGGTGGTGGGGACCTGAATTGGAGCAGGATTGTGCCAGGTAGCTTTCGTTGCCTCATCCGCGATGAGCAGTTGGTCATCCGCAGTGACGGCACCTACCTTCGCGACTACCTATATGTAGATGATGTCGTCGACGCCTACCTACATCTTGCGGAGTTCGCTGACCGCCCTGACCTCCGTGGCCAGGGGTTCAACTTCTCCAACGAGGCACCCCTCTCGGTGATGGAGATATACCGGGCCTGCTGCACAGCTGCGGGTAAGCCGGACGTTGAACCCAGGATCTTGAATGAAGCGGTCGGTGAGATTCGCGACCAGTACCTCGATGCTTCGCGGGCACGCGACATCCTTGGCTGGCAAGCCTCAGTTGACCTCGTCTCCGGATTGGACCGCACATACTGCTGGTACGGCGACGCTCTCGCTGGGAACACTGCCAGCCAATGAATCCTAGGAACACCGACCCATTGGAAAGCGCCAGTAGAGGGACCCGGAGTCCCGGCAAATGCAGTCTAGTTTTCGTTACTACTGAGTTGCCAGCGGAGACTAGAGCCACCCGACCTTGCCATGCCCATCTATCCGCCCAAGCAAAGCCCACACCGAGATTCTTTGCACCATCGACTCAGCGAATCCGCCCCTGAGGCCGGCACATGGCTACCAATCTCAGCGTTTGATGCCATTCCGTGTTGGACATCTACTCAAGGGTGATGGACTCGTAGCGACATTTCCATCTCAACCCGAAAGCGTGCGAAAAGGAACACGCAGGACGACTGAGATCAAGATCGACAAGAGGAGCTGGCGACTATGAAATATGCATCTCTACTTATCAAGTGGCTTCGTCAGGACGGTTATACCCATTGTTTCTTTGTTGCAGGTGGCAATTGCATGCATCTGCTGGACGGCGTTCGACAGGAGATGACCTGCATTCCCTTCGTCCATGAAGTGGCTGCAGGAATAGCTGCGGAATACTTCAACGAGACATCAACTGAGCAACGGGCCTTCGTCCTGGTCACCGCAGGCCCAGGCTTGACCAATCTCATTACTGCAATTTCTGGTGCATGGCTGGAGAGTCGTGAACTGTTGGTTCTCGGTGGTCAGGTCAAGACCAACGACCTCGTAGCCAAGGGTCCACGGCAGGTGGGTATCCAAGGTATCCGAGGAACGGAAGTAGTCCGTTCGATTTCTGCTACCTCGGTTTGTCTTCTCGATCCGATCAACCGGGCGTCGTTCCTCGAAATGGTCCGGAAGGGGCGATCCCCACGTAAGGGGCCTGTGTTTATTGAGGTACCCCTAGACATCCAAGGCCGGCCTGTCGATCCCCTCGAACTCGAACTTGAAGGATGCACGCCCAACGTGACATTCCCTGTACCCGCCGAGTCGCAACTAGAGGAAGTTGCATCACTTCTGAGGTCCTGCTCGCGACCGATCCTGCTCCTTGGCGGAGGGGTCTCGCGACAAGCCGCGACAAGGCACCTCCCGGCACTCCGACGTTTCGGTATTCCGGTCATGACAACCTGGAACGGCATGGACCGGATGGGCGCCGAGGAATCGCTGTATTTCGGTCGTCCAAACACCTGGGGGCAACGTCGATCAAACATTCTCCTGCAACAGGCTGATCTCGTTTTCGCATTGGGCACCCGACTCGGAGTACAACAGACTGGATTCAACTGGCAGCAATTCGTACCAGTGGGATCGGTTGTGCAGGTAGACGTCGACCAGACTGAGCTATCAAAGGGACACCCGCACGTCGATGTTCCAATTTGTGGAGATGCCGATGAGTTCCTGGCCTGGTTGCTCAACAACTCATCCCCGAAGGTTGATGACTGGCTGAGCCACTGCCGCGACGTCAGCGATCACCTACCCCTGAACGAGGTAGCCAATTCTCGACACGAGGGTTTCGCCCAGCCCTATGAGTTCACACTGAACTTGTCCTCGCGCTGCAAGGAAACCGACATAGTTATTCCTTCTAGTAGCGGTGGATCCTTCACGGCTGCTATGCAGGCATTCGAACAGAAGAGCGGTCAACTCGTAGTCACCAACAAGAGCCTTGCGGCCATGGGATATGGCTTGTCGGGTGCCATCGGTGCTGCGATCGCAGGAAGTGGACGCAGGACCGTGCTGATGGAGGGCGACGGTGGATTCTCCCAAAACCTGCAAGAACTGGCAACCGTGAGAGCCCAGAACCTCCCAATCAAGATATTCCTGCATTCGAATCTTGGTTACGCCTCGATTCGATTGCTGCAACTAAGTTACTTTGACGGCCAGTATCTCGGATGCGACGCTGATACCGGCTTGGGCATGCCTGACTGGCCACTCCTCTTCAAGGCCTATGGAATTCCATCATGTGAAGTATTCGATTCCTCACTTGACTCGCCAGAGTTGCTCGAACTATTCAACGCGCCTGGACCCGCAGGCTTCATCGTCCACGTTCACCCAGAGCAGACGTACTTCCCGAAGATCACTAGTCGGGTCCTCCCCGACGGTGGAATGGAATCGAATCCGCTCCATGTCATGGATCCCCCGCTTCCGAGCGAGATTGAAGGTGAAGTGTTCAGGTTTCTGGACCTACCTCAATAGTTGATGCTCCGATCGTGAACCATCAGAACCGACTCGCTGCCGACCATGAGTCGATACTCGCGATTGCTGAGCAGGATCTGCGCCAACTCGACGGTGCGCGGCTCTTTATCACTGGCGGAACCGGTTTCATCGGCACCTGGCTGCTCGAGTCACTTGTCTGGGCAGTCAATGCGCTCCAACTCGACGTGAAGATTGACGTGCTGACACGCGACCCGGACAGTTTCCGTCGCCGTGAACCACATCTCGGCAATGAACCGATCATCCAGTTGCTACGCGGAGATGTGCGCACACCATTTCCTGTGGAGGAACGGCCCGATGTCATCATCCACGCAGCTACACCGGCCAGTGCAGCAATCAACTTGCAGAATCCCGCCCTCATGGTCGACACCATTATCGACGGCATGCGAAACGTGCTGAGTCTGGCAGCGGACTGTGATCGTCCACGATTGCTGTTCACGAGTTCTGGAGCGGTCTACGGCCAACAACCACCCAGCCTGTCGCATGTCCCTGAGGGTTTCACCGGGGGGCCCGACCCACTCAAACCCGGAAACGCCTACCACGAAGGAAAGCGCATAGCGGAACTCCTGGCGGGCATCCACAGTGCAGCTGGCCTCGCAGACGTTGTGGTTGCCCGTATCTACGCTCTACTGGGACCGCGTCTTCCCCTCGACATCCACTTCGCGGCAGGCAACTTCATCCGTGACGCACTCGCCGGCGGCCCCATCATCGTCAACGGCGACGGGACACCCTTTCGCTCCTACCTCTACGTCTCTGACCTCATGGTCTGGCTGTTCGGCCTCCTCGCGAGGGGAACCTCCGGGAGCGCGTACAACGTCGGCTCCGAAGAAGCGATCAACATCGCCTCTCTGGCACGGACCGTCGCCGAAGTCGTGGATCCCGATGTCTCCGTGAACATCATGGGTGTGCCCACCCCTGACCAGTTAGCTGCACGGTACGTACCGGATTGCACCCTCGCCCACCGCGAACTGGGACTCGAACAGTGTGTCGACATCAGGGAAGGCATCCGCCGTACCGCAGCCTGGTCACGAGGAACAACCTGAGAATGGATTCCTGCGACACAGGTTCGCAACTCGATGAACCACGAACGCTTGTCAATCTGCGAAAGCCTGCACGGGCCTCCGGCGTATTCGACCACTTGCGCCCTGCGCACTAGACAGTTCGTGAGACAATTTCGGCTGGATCCAGACAGCGGTTGGTATACACGGTCCGCTGTGGCTCAATTCAACAAGGAATCTCGTCCGCCATGCGAGAGAATCTCGTCCGTCATACGAGAAGTTGTGACGCGGGCAGTCGCCGGAGCGTCGTGAACAGCACGCTGGCCATCGGGCGCCTCTGCCGACTCGCACTGGTGCTGTCCGTCCTCGGCCTTGGTGTGTTCCTTGGGTGGGGCATCTGGTGGTGGCTTGCTGCCAGTCAACGGGGGCTCGATCTCAGCGACGAAAGCCTCTACATCCTGATGGCGGAACGACCCCGAAGTTACCTACAGGCTCCCTGGCAGGCACATCAACTCTGGGGAGTGGTCCTTGACGCCGTTGGCACGGTTCAGCGGTTGAGGATTGCAAGGATTGCCCTCCTTCTCTCCGCGCACCTCGTTCTCGCCCGATCATTCCTGTCTGCGTTCCCATCGCTTGGCATTCCGGACATGCAGCGTGCTGGAAGATCTGTCGTTGTCGCTGCCGTCGCCGCCGGTGCATTCCTCCCGGCTGTCTGGCTTCCACAGACACCCGGATACAACGACATGGCCGTCCTTCTCATCGTGCTGCTCTCCTCCATCACCTTCCACCTACGAGTCGAACTCCGGTCGCCCAGACGACGGAACCTCCTCATCGTCGCTGGCGCCCTCAGTTGGTTCCTCTTCATGTCGCGATTTGGATCCATCTTCGTGCTGGCTCCACTCAGCGCAGTCATCTACCTCGGCACTACACGTACCGGGATACGGGTAGCCCGGGATGCGGCGACATTCGCCGCAGGTGTCGCACTCGGGATGGTCACAACACACTTGTTGCTCGCACCCGTCCCGTCACTCCTCGGTGGAATGGTCAATACGTCAAACGGATTCATCGGTGAAGGCGGCCACTCGGCCACCTCCCTGCTTGGCATCTACCGTCAGGATGTGTGGGACCTCGTCTACCACACTCTTCGCGAATCTTGGCTGTACCTCAGTCTTGCTCTCCTCGCCGGCGCTCTCTGTTGCAGGTCAAGAAGTACCTGGATAGGCCCGACCATCGGTGCGGCGGCCGCTGTCCTGTTCTGGAGGAATCTTGCTTGGATCAACGGAGGCGCGGCGTCAAAGTGGGAACTTCAACGCATCCCGTTCTCACTTCTTCTGTTCGGTATGTCCATCGGCCTGGGAGCGATTGCGGCATCAAAGGTCGCTCGATCTGCGATTCGGCCTTCGACAGGTGCTGCACTCGGACTGATGCTTGCTCCGTTCTTCGGCGCTTTGGGAACGAACAACCGCCTGGGGATTGTGGCCTTCTTCTTCGGTTCCCTGTGGATCATCGCAGCGGTTATCGCGGTCGCTGGATCCCTTGAGGGACACCATGGAACCGTCGTTGTGCACCTGATCGCCTGGCTGGCGGTCGGCCTAACGGTCCCCCTCGCGGTCAGCGGCCTCTGGTGCAACCCGTACCGTCAAGCGCCCCTCCGCGAGGCGACAACCGAAGTGGCCTCCACCGGGATACTCGCAGGCCTACGGGTGGACACCGAGATTGCCGGTCTTGCGGACTTCGTCCGGACTACAACAGACGAGTTCCGCAGAGAAGAACCACCAACTGTGGTCAGTCTCTACTTCCTGCCCGGGATGACACTCCTTGCCGAGGGCAGAACCCCGGTATATGCCCACCTCCCGGAATCGGCTCCGGACTGGGCGACGAGCGTGCTCGAGGCCGGCTGCCAGAACCCGGCGGCGTCGATAATCATCTTCAGTGAGGTCGATCCACTTCCGAGTACTCTCGAGATCGTGCAGCGCGAGGCATGCGCCGACCGCGTCTGGGAACGAAAACCCGGATTCCGACTCCCGGACGGGCGGACGCTCAGCGTCTGGGCAACACCCTGATCCGCCTCGTGCATTTCGACAACACCAGGTCCCCCGCTCTCCGGCGAGTGCTCGGCTTCTGCCACGGATTTGATCGTGACTCTCGACATTTCAGAAAGACCGATCGTCAATGGTTGGCCAAGCCCATACCTCGGAAGGGTCATGGCGATCTTGGCTAGTTCGAACGCAACGCCATGGGGTCGATTGGAATGGGTCCGACAACCTCCGGGGCTAGGCCAACACAGGTAGTACCCCCATTAGGCTTCTACCGGTGAAGGGGCTGATCCTCGCCGGTGGTTCCGGTACACGATTGCGGCCGCTCACCTACAGCAGCGCGAAGCAACTGGTCCCCATCGCCAACAAGCCGATCCTCTTCTACGGAATTGCCGGAATGGCTGCAGCCGGAATCCGCGAGATCGGGATCATCGTGGGAGACACTGCCGACGAAGTCCGTGGCGCCGTCGGCACCGGCTCCCGGTGGGGCGTCGAGATCACCTACATCCCCCAGGAGGCACCGCTGGGCCTCGCCCACTGCGTACTGATTGCCGAAGGCTTCCTTGGCAACGACACCTTCGTCATGTACCTCGGCGACAATATGCTGGAGGAACCCCTCTCCTCCCTCACTGCTGGATTCTCCGACGGAGGCGACGCGAGCGCTCGCATCCTGCTCTCGAAGGTCGCCGATCCGTCGAATTTCGGTGTGGTGCAGTTGAACGCCGACAACAAGGTCGAGCGTCTGGTAGAGAAGCCCGTGGAGCCGTCCTCCGATCTGGCACTGGTCGGCGTCTACATCTTCACGCCTGCGATCCACGAGGCAGTCCGGGCAATCGATCCGTCCGCCCGTGGAGAACTGGAGATCACCGACGCCATCCAGTGGTTGATCGAAAATGGCAACGTAGTCGAGCACCGAATCATTGACGGCTGGTGGATCGACACGGGCAAGAAGGACCCACTCCTCGAGTGCAACCAGCGGGTGCTCGACACCATCACGCCGGACCTTGCCGGCGAGGTCGACGACCTCTCGACCACCGAGGGGATGGTGCAGTTGGCCAGGGGAGCGAGGGTCACGCGTTCCACGATTACCGGACCGGCGGTCATCGGAAGCGACGCCATCATCGAGGACTCGGTCGTCGGACCATACGCATCCATCGGCGACCGCTGCCACCTCAACGAGGTCAGGATCGACCACTCCGTGCTGCTCCCCGACGTCACCGTGAACGGCCCGCTTTCGATCACCGATTCCCTGGTCGGGCGCCATGCCGAGATCGTGCGCCGTGGGGACAACGACTGCCAGCGACTCATGGTGGGCGACCACAGCACGATCGAGATCGGTTGACGATGGCCGAGATCGAGCGATCAACCCACATCGACGGCCTCGTCATCGTCGAGCCAACGGTCCACGGTGACGAACGCGGCCTGTTCGCCGAAACCTTTCGACAGGAATGGCTCGCCCCGGGAGCGCCACCGATGATCCAGGCAAACCGCGCCGACCGCACCGCCGGCTGCCTCGTCGGCCTCCACTACCACCTCCACCAGGCCGATTACTGGTACGTCCCGGTGGGCCGCGCACGTGTCGTGTTTCACGATCTGCGACAGGGCAGTGGGACCGACGGCGTCACTGTCGTGCTCGACCTCGGTACCGGGGACGACGGTACCCACGACCACCGGGGGGTCTACATCCCCCGGGGAGTCGCCCACGGCTTCGCTGCCCTCACCGACATGACCATCACCTACCTCGTCGACGGCTACCACAACCCCGCGGACGAGTTGGGAGTCGCCTGGGACGATCCCGAAATCGGTGCCGACTGGGGTGTCGCCGATCCGATCCTGTCCGAACGGGACCGGGCCAACCCGCGGCGTGCCGAACTGGCGGAGGACCTCCGCCCACGGATGCCATGATGCAACTACTCGTCACCGGTGGCTCCGGATTCATCGGCAGCAACTTCGCGAGGCATGTCCTGACGACCAGCGACGACCAGGTGACGATCCTCGACGCCCTGACCTACGCCGGCAACCGGGCCAATCTCGCCGATCTCGAAGTCGATCCCCGTCTCCGGTTCGTCCACGGCGACATCTGCGACCGGGAGCTCGTCGCCTCGCTCATGCCCGGATACGACGCCGTCGTCCACTTCGCCGCCGAGAGCCACGTCGACCGTTCGATCGTCGCCCCCGATGCCTTCGTGCGCACGAACTGCGACGGAACCAACGTCCTCTGCGATGTCGCAGGCCGATCCGGCATCCAGAAGTTCGTGCACGTGTCCACAGACGAGGTCTACGGCTCGATCGACACCGGATCCTTCACCGAATCCAGTCCATTGCTGCCGAGTTCCCCCTACTCGGCGTCAAAGGCCGGCTCCGACCTCATCGCCCTCGCCCACCACCACACCCACGGACTCCCGGTCGTCATCACACGCTCCTCCAACAACTACGGCCCGTACCAGTACCCGGAGAAGATCATCCCGCTGTTCGTCACCAACCTCCTCGAGGGTCGGACCGTGCCGGTCTACGGTGACGGCCTCAACGTCCGGGACTGGTGCCACGTCGAGGACAACTGCGCTGCCATCGACCTCGTGCTCCGCCGGGGTGCCACCGGAGAGATCTACAACATCGGAGCCGGCCACGAGACGACCAACCTCGACCTCACCCACCTCGTACTTGCTGCGATGGGGAAAGGCCCCGAGGCAATCGAGTTCGTCGACGACCGACTGGGCCACGACCGTCGCTACTCACTCGACGCCACCCGGGTCCGAACCCTCGGTTGGTCCCCTCGGCGGTCCCTCGAGGAGGGCATCGTCCAGACCGTCGACTGGTACCGATCGCACCCCGAGTGGTGGCAGCCCCTGCGAACCAACGTCGCATGAAGGTCCTCGTCACCGGCGCCGGTGGACAGCTCGGCATAGACGTCGTCGCCTTGTTCGGACGGGACCGCACGGTCACCGGCCTGACCCATGCCGAACTCGACGTCGGTGACACTGCGGCGGTCAGGAGCATGGTCGCTGATCTCGGACCCGACGTGGTCGTGAACTGCGCTGCCTGGACCGCTGTCGACGCTTGCGAGGGCGACCCCGAACGTGCCCACCGCGTCAACGCCGGGGGCCCGACGAACCTGGTGGCAGCGCTCGATGAGTTCGGCGGGCACCTGGTCCAGATCTCAACCGACTACGTGTTCGACGGCACCAAGTCCGAGCCCTACGACGAGGACGACGAACCCAACCCACTCTCCGTCTACGGCGCCTCGAAGTTGGCCGGTGAACGAGCCTGTCGTGCTTCCGACACGGTCGTCCGAACCTCCTGGCTGATGGGGCCCCACAGGCCCAACATCCTCACGACGATCCTCGACCTCCTTGCCGGTACCGATGACCTGCACTTCGTCGACGACCAACGTGGATGCCCGACCTTCACAGGTGACCTTGCGTGCATGATCGACCAACTGGTCGATGAGTGCCTACCGGGCACAATCCATGTGACCAACTCCGGGCCCGTGACCTGGTACGAGTTCGCCACCGAGGTCGCCCGGGCGTTCGGGCATGACCCCGGTCGCATCCAGCCGATCGAGATGTCTGCCCAGGTCCCGATCCGCCCTGCACCCCGCCCGGTCAACTCCGTGCTGAGGAGTTCCGTTCTCGGAGCCACCGGCCCGAATCCCCTACGCAGCCATCACGAAGCACTCGTCGAAGCATTCGAGTGTTGGCCTCACGGCAACTGACCCCCACCACCACGACATCCGACAGGACCTAGGATTCCTGCATGTCGCACGTGAATCAGGTTCTGTCGGCAGGCGGAGGTAGACCCGGTGCCTGAAGACACTTCCACAGAGCCAGAGAACCTCCGGTCTTCGCTGGAGGAACTGGAGGCGACCGCTGACCAACTCCATGCAGACAACGAGCACCTCAGGAACCGCATCAAGGAACTCACGTCCATCATGGAGTCCCAGATGGACGACCTCGTCGAAGCAGAACACGAGCGCGACCAACTGCGCCAAGATGTCTCGAAGCTGATCCGGTCCCCGAAGACCCGACTCTTCGCACCACTGCATTCGATCAGAATCGCCCTGCGCCAGAGACGGCGCCATGGCTAGGAAGTTTCCCGTCTTCATCATCGTGCGCGACCGGCTGAGCCCGCTCGGGCAGTTGGTCACCTGGCTCGAATCGACCCGCCGGGCAGAGATCTGGCTGATCGACAACGACTCCACCTACCCGCCGTTGCTTCGCTACCTCGACAAATCACCCCACCACGTGATGCGGCTCAGCCACAACCTTGGACATCGATCGCCCTGGCTGAGTGGTGCCGTCCAACGAAATGCCCGCGGTCGCCACTACATCGTCTCGGACGCCGACGTCGTCCCCGACGCCGGCTGCCCCACCGACGCCCTCGACCGCTTCAATCGGCTTCTCCGCAGGTACCGCGACATCGACAAGGTCGGCTTCGGCCTCCGGATCGACGACCTGCCCGAGCATTACCCCCATCGTGATCACGTATTCGAGTGGGAGCAGCGGTTCTGGCGGGAAGAGGTGGAACCCGGAGCATTTCGAGCAGAGATCGACACGACGTTCGCCATGTACCGGGAACCCGGCACGCCGGACCACCAGCGGGCCCTGCGCACCGGCCTTCCCTACGTCGCTCGCCACACACCCTGGTACGTCGACCCGAACGACCTAAGTGAAGAGGACAAGTACTACCGCCACCACGCCGATCCAACCATCTCCAACTGGGACCAGGACCGCCTGCCGCTCTGGAAACAACGCTGGTTGAAAATATTCGAAGACATCGACCAAGAACGAAACGCCGCCACCGAGCACCACAGCCAACAGGACGCCTGATGCCCAGGATGCGCATTCCCGGCCTGTTCGATTCCAGAGAACTCCTCCGGGCCATCGTCCAGCGAGAGCTTCGTGGTCGCTACCGGCGATCCAGACTCGGCATGGTCTGGTCACTCGCACACCCGCTGATGTCGATCGCCGTCTATGCACTCGTGTTCCGGTACCTGCTCAAGTTCACCCCGGGTCCCGGCGACCCCAGCGGTCTCGACGTCTTCGCTCTCTGGGTCCTCTGTGGACTCCTGCCCTGGTTGTTCTTCGCCAACACGACCACCATGGGAATGCGCGCGATCGTCGACAACCAGGGACTCGTCAAGAACGTCCTGTTCGACCGCGAGACCCTCATCTTCGGATTCGTCGGAGCACAGGTCCTGACCTTCACCCTGGAACTCTCACTCCTTCTCGGCCTGCTCCTGCTTGCCGGGAACATGTTCCTTCCATGGCTGCCGATACTGGTTGTCGTCGTAGCGTGCCTCACCGTGTTCACCGCTGGAGTGACGCTGCTGCTTGCTGCCAGCTACGTGTACTTCCGGGACCTTCAGTACCTGTGGTCGATATGCACCCAACTCGGATTCTTCGCCGCCCCGATCGTCTATCCCATCGGACTCCTACCCGATCGGCTCCAGACGGTCGTGAGGCTCAACCCCATCACCGCGTTCGTCACCTCGGTCCGGAACCTCGTCTACGACCTCCGCGGACCGACGGCCTTCGACCTGACGGTCATGGTGTGCTGGTCAGTCACCAGCCTCCTCATCGGCCTGGGAGCGTTCAGCCGTCTCTCCCCACGGTTCGCCGAGGAGCTCTGATCCGGGTGCCCGCCATCTGCCTCGACGGCGTCTCGAAGCGCTTCCGCCTCTACCAGGAACGCAACCGCAGCCTGAAGGCAACGGTGCTCGAGAGGAAGCGTTCACGGTTCACCGAACTCTGGGCGCTACAGGACGTCTCCCTGAGCATCGACACGCACGAGACGGTCGGAATAATCGGACACAACGGTTCCGGCAAGTCGACCCTGCTCAAGTGCATCGCCCGAATCCTGCAGCCCGACCGCGGCACCGTCCACACCACGGGAACGGTGGCATCGATGCTCGAACTCGGAACCGGCTTCCATCCGGACCTCTCAGGACGTGAAAACGTGCACGTGACCGGTCTTGTGCTCGGTCTCTCCCGACAGGAAATCGACAGTCGCATGGACCAGATCGTGGAGTTTGCAGGCCTCGAGAACTTCATCGACACTCCAGTCCGCAACTACTCGTCCGGCATGTACATGCGCCTCGGGTTCTCGGTCGCCGCCCACGTCGACCCTGACATCCTCGTGATCGACGAGGTCCTCGCCGTCGGAGACGAGGCCTTCCAGCGAACCTGCCTGTCCAAGTTGGCGGAGTTCCGAAATTCCGGGAAGACGATCGTGACGGTCAGCCACTCGATGCCCACGCTCCTCGACATTTGCGATCGGATCATCTGGCTGGAAAGCGGTGAGATCCGGGCCGCCGGCCCGCCTGCCGCCATCGTCGACCAATACCGGAGATCCTCACCAACCGGTGGTGGTTCCACACGGACCGGTACCGGTGAGGTCCGCCTGATCGAAGCAGCCCTCACCAACCCGACCGGAGATCGCCTGCAGCACTGCCGAACTGGCGACTGCGTCGAACTTCGCTTCGACGTGAGGGCCGATCAACCCGTCGATGACATCCACGTCTGCCTGTCGATCCGACTAACGAACGGCACCCTGGTGTCTGGTCCCGGAACCCGTGAAGTCGGCCTTGTCACCGGACCATTCGATGGACGGGCGCGTTTCCGAATGACGATCAACGACCTCACCCTGCTGCCGGGCACCTACGAAGTAGACCTCACGCTCCGAGACTCAGAACTGCTCCATGTCTACGACGGCATGACCAGCGCTCTCTCCTTCGATGTGCTATCCGGTACGGGAGGCGAACTTTCGGGCCTCGTTACCCTGAATCCACACTGGCGATTCGAGGTCCGGTGACCTCCACCTAAGGCGGGCGTAAGACAGCCGCTGCTAGTCTCGCAGTTCCGCGTCCAGACCTTCAAGGCACAGCGTGATCCAACCACCTGAAATGATCGAGTACCTGACGGCCATCCGTCACCGCTTCCGATTCATCGTGGCAGCGGCCGTGCTTGGCGCGTTGCTCATCGGCGGCCTGACGGCACTTCTTCGAGAACCCAAGGTCCAGGTCGCCTACTGGGTCGGCGATTCCGGCGACCGGGAGATCGCTTTGCTGCTTGGCGCGCCTGCGAGCATCGTTCCTGCCTTTAACATCGGCTACATCTCCATAGAGATAGAAGTCGACATGCTGGCAACCAACAACAAGCGTTGGCTGGACGGACTCATCTTCATAGGCACTCTTTCTGGAGATCGGTTGGTAGTCAACGTCGTTGACCAAGATGAGGACGTTGCCAAAGCACTAGCGCATGAAATTCTCAATCGGGCCGTCCAGCGGCACCGGGCGGAGTTCCAGTCGAATCTGGATCGAATCGAAACAGCAACTGAGCAGCGAGTCACCTTTCTCCTGTCGGAACTCGGCGACCTCCAGTCATCCCCATCCGAAAGCACAGGGGTCCAGACGTTCATGGTGTACACGGAACTGCTGGGTCACCAACGGGTGCTTGCAGGGCTAACCCAACTACGACTCAGCCAAACAGGCGGAATCACCGAGCCCTCCGAACTGGGCGTACCCGTTGAGAAAGATCTGTCATCGCCTATCACGTTCGGCCTGCTTGGCCTCATCCTTGGGACTGTCCTAGCAAGCGCGGCAACGGTCGTTCGACGCTTCTTCGAGCCCCGAATCTTGAGCGCTGAGGATGTCGAGCGAGCCGTCTTCACCCCAAGGTTTATCGAGATCATTCGCTCGCTGGATGCCTCAGCCGACTCAAATCGCTTCATCGGTCTGGCGGCCGCAGCAACAGGCGGGCTGGACTCCTCAGACGATCAAGCGATCCAGTTGGTGGGTGCACCGGGCAACTACGACCTGGCAGCCATCTCGCGGAGCCTTGCTGAAGCACTGAACTCGCTCGGCCTCCACTCACAAAGCTTCGAGGCCGTGACTGAAGGCAAGATGCTCTCCGAGACCCTGTCGGTTGCCGCCAATCAAATTGCCAGCTCGCCAGGGGTATCTGTGGTGGCGACAAGAGCCAATGTGGAAAACCTCGCCGACGCAGTAGCCATCGGGCGTCTGACATCCCGCTCCGTCATCGTCGTCAGTGCAAGAGAAACCCGCCTTTCGACACTCAGCGAAATCGTCAGGGAGTTTGAAGTCTCTGGCATCGATTGTGACGGCGTCCTAATCCTCTCCAACTAGCCGACTCCGAGCCCCGGGCAGGGAATGCCAGCAGGACCACACATCAAGCCGATCCGTGTCCGTGATGAAGGCCTCCGCAGGGCCTTCATCACCATGCTTGCGACCCAACTCGCCTTAGGTTTCCTCGGCTTTCTGACAAGCACCATCGCTGCCCGCCTGCTCGGGCCCGCTGGCCGGGGTGAGCTCGCCGCCGTCTGGTCCATTCCTAACCTCCTTGCCATGCTCGGGGGACTGGGCATGGGTGAGGCAGCGCTCTACTTCGCGGCCAAGCAGCCGACGGCAACCCGGTCGATCGTTCAAGAGTCCCTGAGAATCGCTTGCTTCGGTGCAACCGGGGTCTTCATCGTCGGCGTCGTGCTCCTCCACTACGTGATCGAAGACCCGACAACCCGACTCAGCGCACAGCTGAACATGCCGGTCGCCTTCGCCGTCGCCGTCTTCGCTGTCTGCCACCAACCCCTCCGTGCACTGGGCTACTCGAGGCTCTGGGGGACCTTTCGGATCTCGATAGCAGGCACCTGGCTGCTGATCCTCCTGACGGCGGCCATCTTCGATTCCCACAACATTCGTGGACTGACGCTCACCTTCGTCGGCGCACAGGTCATCGTTGCTGTCTGGGCCACCCGACTGCTTCACCGGTATCCCGATGACGAGCCACCGATGTGGGAGAACTTCCGACTCCGGCTGCTTCGTTACGGTCTACCGAGCAGCCTCATCACCGTTCCCTACGTCCTCAATTCCAGACTCGACCAGGTCCTCATGATCGGCTTGGTGAGTCGTTCCAACCTCGGCGTCTATACGGCAGCTGTGAGCTTCAGCCTGATTGCCGGCTTCCCCTTCCAGGCCCTCGCCAAGGTGACAATGCCGCGTGTGGCCGCAGCGGACGATTGGCGCCCGATCGCAGTCCGCCTTTTCCTGAGCACCCTCCTGCTTGTTGCGGTCGTCCTCGCCGTGGTCCTGCCATTGACCGGTTGGTTGTTCCCCGCCCTCATGGGTTCGGGATTTCGCGAAGGCACCACCGCTGCTCGACTCCTCGTAGCCGCCGCAACCATCCGAGGAGCAGCCGACATTCTTCAGGAAACGATCCGGGGCCTGGGGCAACCGTCACGAGCTGTGGTCGTCGAAACCATCGGACTCACAGTCGGATTGGTTGCGCTGTTGGTGCTCATCGGGGACCACGGCGTCACCGGAGCCGCCATTGCATCGATCCTCGGCTACGGGTCGACTCTGTTGGGCCACATTCTGCTGGTCGGAGTCGCCTTTGTCCGGCAATCATCCGATTCGTCCGACAACACCGGAAACAGGCCGGGGCCAGCCAACCAGTAGACCCCGAGTCCAACCACCATCCCACTGGTCGCCAACCAATTGGTCATTCCAGTATTCGCCAGTGCGAGCGCCATGAGACTCAACGAGCCGGCCACAGCGGGAGCGTGTAGACGCGCGGTGACCGAGTCCAGCACCCAGAAGACGAGCGCCAGCACCACTGGGAGCAGGAGGCCGGCCAACCACAGTTGCGCAAACGCGTCGGCGAAGATGTTCACGTTGGCGTTCGTCGCTGCGCTTCCCAGGTAGTTTGCTCCGATCAACCTCGGTATCTCCATCGGATATGGGCTCTCTGACAGTATTGAACCGAAACTGTCCCGATAGAGGGCGGGCTGGCCACCAGCAAAAAAGTCGAAGTAGATCGCCCCCAACGCACCCGGAACCACGAAGATCCGCTTGGCGACGAGGTTCAGGACGTCCAGGGAGTTCGTCGCCACGTAGGTCGCGAGGCTCAACGCCAGGATGCCGATCGCTCCCCAGACGTACCCCAGTGCGCTCACACCTCGGGAGAGCGCAAACCAGAAGACGAACCCGAGCGGGATCACGATGAGAGAGGTACGCGTCCCCTGCAACATGTACACCCAGAGCAGAGCCGTACAACCCACGAGGACGAGCATGGGACGCCTACGCCAGAGGCCACTCATGATCGCCATCGGAGCGAAGAGCGTCTGCAGCCAGACAACCAGATAACCGGCAATCATGCCGCCACCCTCGAGCGACACCCTGAACTCCAATCTCCTTAACTGTGCCGTGGACAGTGCGATGTCGGGAGTCGGCAAACCGAACTTGGCGAAGAGAAACCCGAACACGAGCAGAAAACTCCCGTAGAAGACGCGACATCCCGTCTTTGCACTCATGTGGAGGGATGTCAGGTTGATGGTGGGAAGAACCAGAACCAACGATGCCGCTGCCATGCATGCGACGTTCCAGCAGGCCCAGCCGATGGTCTCCCAGATACCCCGATACGGAAGCAACGGCCCCAGGGCACATGACGAGCAGACCACGAGGATCTGCAGCACCCACAGGAGCAGTTGGCTCGGCGTTCTCGGGCGGAGGGGCAACCAGAGAACCGGGATGCTGCCGATCACGATCGAGACCGCAAAGTGGGGGAAAGAAACAGATCTTGAAACGAAGCCCCTACCAAAGATCGGCGAGATGTACTCCACATAGGTCCACGCGATCAGGACCTGGAACAGGAGGACGGCGAACTGAAGTCCCAGTCGACTCGGGACACGTGAACGATGCCTTCCGTTTTGCGTCCGTGCGCCCCTCTGCTGCACCCGATCAGTATCCTTCACGTGTCCCAATTTCTTGGTTGTCCAAATCGTCGATCGAAGAAACAAGATCGAGCCCCGACCGCTGCGACTACACACTAGGTGGCCCATGCCCGTCCCCTTCTTCAACTACAGCGCGATGCACGCCATGTACGCGGTCGCCTATCGCAATGCCATGGCAGATGTGCTCGACCGCGGCGCGTTCATCCTCCAGACTGAGAATGAAGAATTTGAATCCGCTCTCGCCGAGTTCGTCGGTGCGTCGCACGCGATCGGCGTCGGAAACGGCACCGACGCCATCGTGTTCGCGCTTCGTGCCGCGGGCATCGGCTCCGGCGATGAGGTCATCCTGCCCTCGCACACGTACATCGCCACTGCCGCATCGGTCCACTTCGTCGGGGCCACACCCGTACTGGTGGAATGCGCCGATGACCACCTGATCGACCCTGACGCGGCAGAGGCCGCCATCACGCCCCGGACCTCCTGCCTGCTACCGGTCCAACTCAACGGCCGAACCGCCGACATGGACCGGATCCAGGCCATCGCCGACCGACACGGCCTCACCATCGTCGAAGACGCAGCACAGGGCGTCGGGTCGAGGTTCAAGGGCAGGATGGCGGGCACCTTCGGAGCCGCCGGTACATACAGCTTCTACCCGGCGAAGACCCTCGGTTCCTTCGGCGACGCAGGCGCCGTCGTCTGCCACGACGGAGAAATAGCCAGACAGATCCGGCTCCTCGGCGACCACGGTAGGAACGAGGAGGGACACGTCGTTGCATGGGGGGTGAACAGCAGGCTCGACAACCTTCAGGCCGCCGTCCTCCTGGTTCGCCTGGAACGGCTGAACGAGGAAATAGACCGTCGGCGTTCGATCGCCGCCGCCTACGAGGACGGCCTCGGAGACCTCGAGCAACTCGTCCTCCCGCCGGCCCCCGACGTGGACCCGGACCACTTCGACGCCTACCAGAACTACGAGATCGAGGCACGAGACCGCGACGGCCTCAGGACCCACCTCAGCAACCATGGGATCGGCACCCTCATCCAGTGGAACGGCACCCCGGTCCACCAGTTCGAGGAACTCGGATTCACGGTCGACCTGCCCAGAACCGACGAATTGTTCACCCGATGCCTTCTCCTCCCCATGAACTCGATGCTGACGGACGACGAGGTCGACTCGGTCATCTCCGAGATCCGGACCTTCTACGGCGCATGACCAGAACCCACACCTCGAGGCTCGGACCGCTCATCGATCCGAACGAGTTCAACGAACCACTCGACCTCGAGGGGATCAGTGTCGAACAGGTCGAGCATTGGCTGCGTGCGATGACCCTGATCCGCCGTGCCGAGGAATCGATCGGCCGTCTGGTCGAATCTCAGGAGGCCCGCTGCCCCTGCCATCTCGGCATCGGCCAGGAGGCGGTTGCCGTCGGCGTGGCCGGCCTCCTCCGCCCCACCGACCCGTCCTTCGGCGCACATCGGAGCCACAGCCACTTTCTGGCGCTCGGCGGCTCGGTCGATGAGCTCATGGCCGAGGTGCTCGGCAAGGTCACCGGTTGTTCTCGTGGCTTCGGCGGCAGCATGCACCTCCGGGATACCCGCAACGGCCTCATGGGCACTGTGCCAATCGTCGCTGCGACGGTACCCATTGCAGTGGGTGCCGCCCTGGCGATGAAGCTCGATGGTGGCGACGGGGTCGCCGTGGGCTTCCTCGGCGACGGAGCAACCGAGGAGGGGGTCTTCCACGAGTCGCTCAACCTTGCCGCCTCCCAGGCCCTTCCGGTGATCTTCGTCATCGAGAACAACCTCTACTCCAGCCACCTCCACATCAGCGACCGCCAACCGACCGACCGCACGGCTCGTTTCGCCGAGGCAAACGAGATCGACACACAGGTGATCGACGGCAACGACATCGTCGAGGTAACCCGCCAGATGGGCGAATTGGTCACCATGGCCCGGGAGCAACGCCGCCCAGCCCTTCTGGAGGCCTTGACCTACCGATGGCGCGGACACGTCGGCCATCGGGAGGACGAAGACGTCGGCGTCGAACGCACCGACAACCTCGCCGCATGGCATCAACGCGATCCGATCGGCCGGTTGAGCGAGGGAGCCATCGAGTTCGGGCTGCTGGACCGGCAACGCATCGATGCCATCGACCGCGAGGTTGTCGACTCTGTCGAGTCGGCTCTGGATGCGGCACGACTGGCGGACTTCCCGCCCCTCGACGACCTTCTCGGCATCGTCCATCACGACAGCAGGAACGCATAGATGCAGTACGGCGAAGCCATACGACGGGGATTCGAGTTCGCAATGGACGAAGACCCCTCCGTGATCCTGCTCGGTCAAGGGCTCTGGAGTCCCTGGTACGTGGGCAACTCGATGACCAACCTCGAGAAGCAGTTCGGGTACGAGCGTGTCATCGACACGCCGGTCAGCGAATTGGCGGTCACCGGTGCCGCCATCGGTGCCTCCCAGTGCGGCTACCGCCCCGTGGTGACACACCCCAGGGTCGACTTCGCACTGCTCGCCGTGGACCAGATCGTCAATCAAGCCGCCAAGTGGAACTCCATGTTCGGAGGTGGAGCACCCGTACCGGCCGTATTCCGCCTCATCATCAACCGGGGTGGCGAGCAGGGCGCCCAGCACAGCCAGAGCCTCTATTCCTGGTTCGCCCATGTTCCCGGGCTGAGGGTCGTGGTCCCGGCCACCCCGCAGGACGCACAGGACCTTCTTGTTGCCGCGATCAGATGCGACGACCCCGTCGTCTACATCGACGACCGCTGGCTGTACGACCTCGAGAGCGAAATCGCAGACCCCCCGCCGATTTCGCTTGCCGACCAGGGACCGCTAGTCCGACGGCCCGGTGGCGATGTCACCCTTGTCGGCGTGTCGTGGACGACACGCCTTGCACTCGAAGCCGCAGACATCCTCGAATCAGAGGGCGTCGACTGCGAGGTCATCGACCTCCGGGTCATCAACCCGCTCGACCTTGCGCCCGTCGTTGAAAGCGTCTCCTCCACCCGCCGATTGGTGGTCGCCGAAGGCGACTGGCGATCCTGCGGAATCGCCGCCGAGGTGATCGCCGGTGTGCTCGAATCAGTCGAAGCAGGTTGCCTCGTCGCCCCACCCCAGAGGATCAACATCGTCGAGGCGCCGGCACCAACCAGCGCTCCCCTCGAGGCCGCCTACTACCCGACCGTCGACGACCTTTGCAACGCCGTGCGTCGTACGGTCGCCTGAGACGCGAACTCGGGACTGTTTCCGTGAAACGACCCTTCGACTTCGTTATCGCGCTGCTGGGGCTCATCGCCCTTTCGCCGTTACTCCTGATCGTCTCGATCCTGATCTGGGCACAGGACCGCCGATCGCCCTTCTACATCGCCGACCGTGTAGGACGCAGCGAGCGTCCCTTCCGGATGGTCAAGTTCCGCTCCATGATCAGCAACGCCGATCGGAGCGGCGTTGATTCGACCTCCAGTGACGACGTCAGGATCACCGCTATCGGCCGGTTGGTTCGTCGGACGAAGCTCGACGAACTCCCCCAACTCTGGAACGTGCTGCGAGGAGACATGAGCCTTGTGGGACCACGTCCGAACGTCGAGCGCGAGGTACGGCTCTACAGCCCGGAAGAGAAGCGGCTCCTCAGCATTCGGCCCGGAATCACGGACCTGGCGTCGATCGTCTTCGCCGACGAGGGCGACATCCTCCACGGGCAGGACGACCCCGACATCGCCTACAACCAACTCATCCGCCCCGGAAAGAACCGGCTGGGGCTGTTCTACGTCGAGAACCACACACGGGCCATGGACCTTCAGGTGGTCGTACTCACAGTCATGAACGCGATCAGCCGGCGTCGCGCATTGTTAGGTGTCGCAGAAGCGATCGAGCGCCGCGGCGCTGATCCTGCCCTCGTCGTCATCGCACGACGCGAGGAACCCCTACAGCCCACTCCTCCGCCCGGAATGGACACGATCGTCACGTCGCGCGACTGACGCCCACTATCTCGACCAGTCGATCTCCAAGTTCTCCGTAAACCCTGTTCGCGTCGAACTGGTCGAGAAATGTTTGTCGAGCGGCCTCGGCCGCACTGGTTCGAGCACTCGAGTCATCGACCAGACGGCCGAGTTGGCTATCGAGTTCATCGCCATCCCCTGGTCGATAACAAGCGCCGAATCCATTCGATCGTGACAACTCCCCAACGGCGCCCTCTCCGAGCGACGTGACCACCGGCAGGCCAAAAGCCAAGTATTCCACGACCTTGTTGGGAATGCTGTCGAGGAAACTCAGAGTTGGTTGGTAAGGCGCCAGCCCACATACGGACATCCCGAGCAATACAGACAACGGACCCCGGTCGACCCAACCCGGTAAGAGGACATTGTCCAGCCCAGAACAGATATCGACTATGCGGGACCGTTCGGGACCATCTCCACACAACACGAACGTCGTGCCGGGCCGGGTCTTCGCCCACCGCCGTGCAACTTCGACAACCGGATCGAAGTCGAAGTGGCGGCTGAAACTCCCCGCAAAGACGACCACCGACCCTTCAAGATCCACGCCGCGGGACATCCAAAAGTCGATGTCAGCAGGCGCCGCACCCAAGTCAGGACGATCCTGAAACGCGATCCTGACCACACCATCGTGAGGACCAACTGCCCGTCGGGCTCGCTGGAGGCCCCAATTAACGAATCTCGCGTTCTGTCCGATGATCGCCGTCGACCTCCGACACTGGTAATTCGCCAAGGCCTCCAGGGGAAACAGACCTGTTCGACCAAGAAACCTCAGCCGGCGTGGCAACAACTCGGCGAAGAGGTCCGGCCACAGGTCAAGGATGTCGCAGACGACCGGGCAGTTAAAGTGCCCAGCTAGGTGTGTCGCCGCGGCGCCGAGTTCCAACGTCGGAAGTCCGTGCAGAATGATGTCCGGTGCATCTGACCGCCTTCCCTGCCGTAGCATTCCGACCCCCACCCAAGCGTGGTCGGCGAAGCGGCGGGGCGAGATATGGCGCCGATAACCGAGAGCAGGCAGGGTGACCAATTTGTATCCTGCTGACTCGGTGTCGATCCGATGGGACCCGACCGGGCGCATCTGTTTGCGATAATGGTCAAAGGCGCTCGTCCACCAAACGACATCATGGCCCCGATCGGCAAGGAGTTCTGCGAGAAGTGCATAGCGCATGGGACGGGGATCCCCGTCGTCGATTGGTGTCGGTTCTCCAGACTGCACCAACCAAATTCTCACCGAAACACCTCCGCCCCGTGACCACAGCCGAACGCCGGAAGGCGACACGGCAACGGCTCATTCCAGATGCTCAATCTCCTAAAGCGTCCAACAGATACCAGAAACTACCAACAGCAGCAGCGAATTCAGGCGACGCCCGCAAACCCCCACGGAGCACATGATCATCGACTCGGCCATGCACACACCACGTGTCGTCCACTTCACCTCGGTACATCCACCGTTCGATACCCGGATCTTCCACAAGGAGTGTCGGACACTGGCAGATGCAGGCTACGACGTGACCCTGTTCGCCCCCGACGCCCCGGAAGGCACGACCGACGGTGTTCGACTCAT
>Ga0187833_10001854_pt1 | contig 23443 bp, 20 predicted proteins | sample ETNtaG_37_FD_167968 | JGI IMG/M metagenome (GOLD analysis project Ga0187833, IMG submission 167968) | Marine microbial and viral communities from oxygen minimum zone, Eastern Pacific Ocean - ETNP2014_SV_400_PacBio MetaG (Illumina Assembly) | ecosystem: Environmental > Aquatic > Marine > Hypoxic...
CGGCAACGTTGGTTTCGATGTATGCTCGTTGGCAGCCGACTTGGCAGTATACCAGGGTAATCGCCACCAGCTTGTTCATTCGTTGTTGTCTCCTAGAAAAATTCTACGAATTCACTCCGACGTTGACAATAACACTCTGTAACCAGCACCATATGTGCCCGCTTTCATAATGAAGTCAATTTGTCTTAAGCATCAGGTTAGAGCCCGCGAACGGTTGATAGGGAGTTGGCGATTTGCCGTTGTTCCGCCCACCGCTTATTCTGTCGCTGACCCGATCAATTCTCGATATCCGTGACGCTGGCCGCCCATGAAGGGTGAGTGATGCCTGCCAATGCGGTAAGGAAAGCAACGTACGTGCATGGCCGAAATCAAGGCAAAAAACCTGGCTAAGCCGGCTGGTGACCCGATTACCTTGCGGCAGAAGGCGTATCGGGGCATTTCCGAGAATTCGGATCCGCGGTTTAATGATGATGCGGCGGTGTTGTGGCGGATCGTCAAACTGGTGCTGCGGTATAGGCTCCGCTTCGCCATCGCAGTCGGCGCTACGGTTGCGGCGGCCCTTTTTCAGCTTGTGATTCCACGTTTTCTTGGCGGCGCGGTGGATAGCGCCATGGGCCTGCTTGCCGGCGGCTCGGTCGCGGCGGAAGCGGCGCGGGAGTCATTGTTCGAGGCGGCTTTGCTGTTACTGGGCGCTTCAATACTGCGTGGGGTCTTTACCCTGGCGCATAACTATGGCGGCGAGGCGATTGGGCACCATATCGCCTATGACCTGCGCCTGGCCTTTTACCGCAAGCTGCAATCCCTTAGCTTTTCTTTTCATGACCGCATTCACACCGGCGAACTTATCACCCGGGGCATGCTGGATCTGGAAGGCGTCCGGATGTTCGTCAATACCGGGCTGCTTCGCCTTGTTCTGCTGCTTATTTTGATCGGTGCCGGCGCCTATCTGCTGTTGTCGACGGACCTGCTCTTGGGCTTGTTGAGCTTTTCCTTCGTACCCTTCGTGGCCTGGCGCTCCTCCACCGCACGGCTGCGGTTGCGGGCCCTGTGGCTGGCCTTGCAGGAGAGGATGGGCGTGCTGGGACAGATCATGGATGAAAATCTGGCCGGCATCCGGGTGGTCCGCGCCTTTGGGGCGGAACCTTTTGAGATAGGAAAATATGACGGCGCATCCGATGATGCCATGATGATCGCCGACGAGCGTATCAAGACCCGGGCGGCGTCAACATCTGTCATGACTTTTGCTTATTTTATCGCCATGGGCCTTGTCCTTTGGGTCGGCGGCATGCGGGTTCTCGATGGCACGATGACCGTCGGTGTTTTGACCATGTTTCTGACCTTTATCACCATCATGCAGCAACCGGTGCGCCAGTTGGGCCTTCTGGTAAACTCCCTGGCACGGGCTTCGACATGTGGGGCTAGGCTGTTCAGCGTGCTTGATCTGGAGCCGGAGATCAGCGACCGGGCAGGGGCCAAGGCGCTGGTGCCCACGACGGGAACTGTGCGTTTCGAGGATGTCTCATTTGCTTATGCCGGACCGGATGCTCCGCCGGTCCTGCACAATGTTTCCTTCACCGTGGCGCGGGGCCGGACACTGGGTATCGTCGGCCCGCCCGGCAGCGGTAAATCAACCATAGCCAATCTGCTACCGCGTTATTACGACCCAAGCGAGGGCCGCATCAGTATCGATGGCAAGGATCTGCGCGATGCGACCCTGGCCTCTCTGCGGCAGGTGGTGCGGGTGGTGCAACAGGATGTGTTTCTGTTTACCGCTTCGTTGGAGAACAATATCGCCTACGGCGATCCCTGGGCCGATGATGGAATGATCCAGGACGCCGCATCGGCGGCGCAGATCGACGGTTTTGTTGCCGTCTTGCCCGAGGGTTACGGCACCTTGGTCGGCGAACGCGGCGTATCGTTGTCGGGGGGGCAGAAACAGCGGGTGGCTATCGCCAGATCAGCCATGCTGCAATCCAGTGTGCTGGTGCTGGACGATTCAACCGCCGCCATCGATGCCGAGACCGAGCAACGCATTCGCGAGGCCCTGAAGGGCCATATGAAGAACTGCGCCACGATCATTATATCGCACCGCCTTGGCGCCCTGCGCCACGCCGACGAGATTATCTTTCTCGAGGCCGGCCACGTGGTTGAGCGGGGTAACCACGATAGCCTGCTTGCCCAGGGCGGCCGTTATGCCGCGCTCTTCGCTCTGCAAAGCCATGATGATATCGACAATGCCGGGGCGGCAAAATGACCGTCACGCCTGGCAATGAACGTTTCAGCGACGATGGTTCGCGGCCGCCGCGGGCGGTGGTCGGCTCCCAGATCAGCCAGGACGAGGAAATGTTCGGCGCCGCTTTTGACGGCGGCGTCCTGCGGCGCTTTTTTACCTATGTTCGGCCCTATCGCACCCGCATCCTTCTGGCGTTGGCTTCGGTGTTGGTTTTCACCGGCGCGCAGCTTGCGATCCCTTTACTTATCCGTTTCTTGATCGACGAGGCCCTGGTTGTCCAAGGCGGCGATCAATCCTTGTTATTGCTGGTCATGGCTGCCTTTGTTGTTGTTATCGTGATCAACTACGGGGTCAGCTATTTGCAGGACTGCCTGGTCGGGCTAACCGGCGAGCATGTGATCTTCGATCTGCGCCGGGCCATGTTCGTGCATTTGCAGCACGTTGCCCTGGCCTTCATGGACAAGACCGAGATCGGCCGCATGATGTCGCGGCTGCAGGGCGATGTGAATTCGTTGCAGGAATTTCTGGAGAATTCGATCACGGCCATTGGCGATCTCGTGCTTCTCGTCGGCATCATCATCATCATGTTGGTACTTGATTTCAAGCTGGGCGCCCTGACCCTGTCGGTGGTGCCGACGCTGCTTGTGGTTCGGCTGATCTGGCTGCCCCGCGCCCGCGTCGCCTTTCGCGGCGCGCGGGAAAGCAACTCCAGCACGAATGGTGCCCTGGCCGAGGGCATCCACGCCGCGCGCACGGTGCAGGGCATGGGACGGGAAGACGTCAACTTCGCACTCTACAGCGACCGGGCGCGACAAACCCTGCTGGCTCACCTGCGGTCGGCTAAATTCGCCCAGGCCATGATACCCATCGTCGATACCTTGACCGGCGCGGCCATGGGTATCGTCGTGGTGGTTGGCGGTGCCATGGTGCTTGAGAACACGCTGGACGTCGGCGTCATGGTCGCCTTTTTGTTTTATGTGCAGCGGTTCTTCGATCCCATTCGTTCTCTGACCATTCAATACAGCGTGATGCAGCGTGCCATGGCATCTGGCCAGCGTATATTCGAGGTCTTGGAAGTGCCCCTGGCCATTGCCGACAAGCCGGATGCGGCTGACCCTAAGACGGTGCAGGGTGAAATCGCATATAATAACGTGACCTTCGGCTATGCCCGGAACCAACCGGTGCTGAAGGATATAAGCTTTACCGTCAAGCATGGTGAAACCGTTGCCCTGGTGGGACCGACCGGCTCGGGCAAGACCTCAATCACCTCGTTGCTGCACCGGTTCTATGACGTTTGGGATGGCTCGGTGACCATTGATGGAACAGATGTGCGGGACTATGCCAAAGCATCCTTGGGCCGGCATATAGCCATGGTCCTGCAGGATCCGTATTTGTTTACCGGCACGATTTTCGAGAATATTCAATACCGCACTTGTACGGCGGACCGTAACGATATTGAACGTGCCGCTAGAACAGTCGGGGCTCATGACTTCATTGCCGGCCTGCCGGATGGTTACGATACCTTGCTGGAGCAGCAGGGCCGCAATCTATCCTTGGGGCAGCGGCAGTTGCTCAGTTTTGCGCGCGCGTTAGTGGCGGATGCCAAGATTCTTATTTTGGACGAGGCGACGGCGAATATTGACAGCTACACCGAACGGCAAATCCAGATCGCCCTTGCCCGGTTGCTCGAAGGCCGCACCGGTATCGTCATCGCCCATAGACTGGCGACCGTTCGCGGCGCCGACCGTATTGTCGTCCTGCAGGATGGCCGCATCGTGGAAACCGGAACCCATGCTGCCTTGATCGAGGCGTCCGGCCTGTATGCCCGGCTGTATGCGCTCAACTATGCCTCGTTCGACGATATTCCCGGCGACCTGCTGCAACGGGTAACGGGGGACAAAGCCAGAACCTAAGCCAGCAGAAAGTCCGCCACCTCCGTGAAGCCGTCACCGGATCGTTGCCGGGTGATATATGTTGGCTCGGCTTCAAGCTGGCCGGCGAAGTTGGCGACATTGGCGACGCCGACGGAATTGGGAAAGAAGGCGAACATGGGAGCGTCGTTGGGCGAGTCGCCGGCGAAAACAAAGCTCCCGCGCGCCGCTTCGATATCCATTCTGAAACAGTCTCGCATCAAGGTTCGGGTGATGGACAGCGTATCATAGCCGCCAAACCAACCATTGATGTGGATGGAGCTGACCTTGGCCGTGGCGCCGGCGGCTTCAAACAGCGCCACGACGCGTTCGATATCGGACCCGGACAGTGCCGGGACATCCTCGCAAAAATCAATCGCCAGATCGGCATCCCGGTAGGCCTGATCGGCGGCAATACCGGCACCAGGGACCTGGGACAGAATATGTGTCCTCAACTCATCAAGCCGTTTGCGGTCCGCCGCCCGTTCCTGGGCTGTCTTGGCGTAATGGCGTTGCATGACATGGGCCGCGTGGTCATAGCGAAAATAAAAGGCGCCGTTCTCGCCCACGATACCGTCGATAGGCCACATTCGGGCCATATGATCGCACCAGCCCGCCGGCCATCCGTGGTCAGGGTATCATCAATGTCACTTAGCAGGACCTTGATGCCGGCGCGGACGGTGGTGGGCATCTTCCGTAGCGGTAGCATCAATCATCACCCCCTAATTTTCGTTTTGGCTAACATTTATTCCTGCTGGACTTAGTATGCCAAAGAACCCGGCGATATGACGAGCTCAAACGGAGTGCTGTGATGGCAATAACTGTATCTTCCCTGCCCTTGATCATTGGTCACCGTGGCGCCTGCGGTCATGCGCCTGAGAACACCTTGGCGTCTTTCCGCGCGGCGGCGGACCTGGGCGTGGCCTGGGTTGAATTCGACGTCAAGCTGAGCGGGGATGGTGAACTGATCATCCTGCATGATGATACACTGGATCGGACAACGACGGGGCGGGGGCCGGTGACCCAACATACCCTGGCCGAAATCAGGCGCCTTGATGCCGGGCTGTTTTTTGACGCGGAATTCCGGGGCGAAAAAGTACCCACCCTTGATGATACACTCGCGGTCCTGCAGGACCTGAACCTCGGCGCGGTGGTGGAAATCAAACCCTGTCCCGGGCGTGAGGCCGAGACGGGGGACCGGACTGCGCGGCATCTGGCGGCCCATTGGCCCGGCAGCCTGCCCGCGCCCCTGCTGTGCAGTTTCAAGCCCGGCGCCCTGGCGGCGGCGGGAGCGGCGGTGCCCGCGCTGGAACGGGCGCTTTTGCTTGAAGTCATGGCCGAAGACTGGCGGCACCTGGCCGAGCAGGTTGGCGTCCGTGCTATCCATTGCGGTCACGGTCACCTTACGGAAAGCCTGGCTGGGGAAGTTCAGGCGGCTGGCTATGACCTTCGTTGTTACACCGTCAATGACGGCGCCCGCGCAAAGGTGCTTTTGGATTGGGGCGTGCAGGGGATCATTACCGATTATCCGGAGCGGATGCCATAGCCGCTTCGATATAGCCCTCGACGGCGGCGCGTTGTCCGCTGTTCATATGGATGCCCGCCTTGCTCCGCCGCCACAAGACGTCATTCGCCGTGCGGGCCCATTCGTGCGCGATCATATAATCGACCTCCCGCGCCGACAGACCGGCGCCAAAGTCCTGACCCATATCCATGGGTTGCCGTGCCTCGCCCAGGATGACCGTGGTTAGTGAACCATGACGCTGCGCCATACTGGCCAACATGGCGGAATCAAGGTCCGGGTAGCGGGCTACTAGGTCTTTGATAAAGGCTTCCAGATCTCCATTCGGCACATCACCGCCGGGCAACGGCGTGGCCTCGGTCCAAGCCGCGCCCATGTTTGGGAAATATGATTCCAACTCTGCCAAGGCTTCCTCGGCCAATTGCCGATAAGTGGTTATCTTGCCGCCAAAGACCGAAAGCAGGGGTACCTCGCTTTCTCGGACGTCCAGGTCTAGAACGTAGTCCCGCGTCACCGCCGAGGGATCCTCCGCCTCGTCATCGAACAGGGGGCGCACACCGGTATAGGACCAGACAACATCGTAGGGCCTTATGGGTGTCTTGAAATAGCTGCTGACCACCTGGCACAGATAGGCGATTTCCTCCGCCTCGACGGCAGCATCCTCAGGCGTGCCGGACAGGACAACATCCGTGGTGCCTATCAGAGAGAAATCACCCTCGAACGGCATGACGAAAACCACACGGCGGTCCGTGTGCTGCAGGATGTAGGCATGCCTGCCCACGTATATACGGGGCACGACGATATGGCTGCCCTTGACCAGGCGAACGCCTTCCGTGTCCCGCAGGGCCAGGGGGCCATGCAACAGGCTTTCAACCCAAGGGCCGGCGGCGTTGACCAGAGCCCGCGCCCTAACGGTAAACTCGGCATTATTGGTGTGGTCATGAAACCATGCCCGCCATAAACCATCGCTTCGCCGGGCCTTCACCAGTTCGGTGCGGGTGCGGATGTCGGCACCATTGGCGGCGGCGGCCATGGCGTTGCAGACGACCAGTCGAGCATCGTCGACCCAGCAATCGGAATAGGCAAAACCCTTTGAAAGGGCCTTGTCCAGGGACGCGCCCGCCGGGTCCTCACGTAGGTTGATGCCATGGGAATTGGGTAGTCTGGGATGGTGTGCCAAATGGTCATAAAGGAACAAGCCGATCTGGATCATCCAAGCCGGGCGCACCATATTCATATGCGGCAGGATGAACCGCAAGGGATGGATGAGATGCGGTGCCTTGGCCAATAGCACCTCGCGCTCCGCCAGGGCTTTGCGGACAAGGCCGAATTCAAAATATTCCAGATACCGCAGACCGCCGTGAACCAGCTTGCTGGAGGCCGAGGATGTGGCGCTGGCGAGGTCGCCCTTTTCGCACAACAGCACGGATAAACCCCGGCCCGCCGCATCAGCGGCGATGCCGGTACCATTGATGCCGCCACCAACAACGAGAAGATCCCAAGTAGGTTCGTTTGTGGTCATGCCATCTGGTGTCTAATCCGCTGCTTCTGGCGCCGCCTCGGGCGTGGGCAAGTTTCTTGGTAGGATCGTCACGGCGCAGAAAATCACTATGGCGGCGCCGGCGAGGATGCGGAACAGGGTGTCGAAGCCCCAGGTTTGATAGACGAAAGCGATGAACGGCAGAGAGGTCGCCAGGGCGGTGAAGCTGACTACATAACGGACCCCATAAATGCGGGCCCGATATGCGCCACTGGCCGTTTTGCCGATCATATAGTCATTGATGGGAATCTGGCCAAAGGCGCCAAGCATGAAGCACAACGCCACCGCCAATGCCATGCCGTCCCGCAACCCCGGCATCGCCATGAAAAAGATCAGCTGGATTGTCGAGACCACCATGAAGACATGGCGCGGACCAAAGCGGTCGAGCATGCTACCAACCACCAGCTGTGCGATTGAAGCCACCGCGAAGACGATGAAGGCCAGTGAACCGATCACCGTCGCCACATCACCCTGGCCGGCCCAGGCGAAGTTCTCCATCCAGGCGGATAGCTCTGCCGCAAGGCCTTGCAGACGTTCGTCAAATATTTTTGGCAGCGCGAAAGTGGTGGCCTGAAAGATCACGGAAGATACGGCGGTCGTGAAAAATACGATTATCGACACCCTTAGCAGCAAAGCCCGGTACGAAGCGGAAGGCGGTGCGGCGTTGCCGGCGTTCGGCACAATTGTTGCATTTCGTTCGGCATGAATGCCGTCCCAGCGCAGCGCCATGTAGAAAAATCCCACAAGAATCGAAAAGCAGCCCGGTATGATGAACGCCATGCGCCAGCCGCCGTGGTCGATCAGATAGCCGGCGATAAGCGCGGCGGAGGCAACACCAAGATTGCCCCATACGCCATTCGCCGCGATACGCATGCCTGTGTTGCGCCACTTCGTGGTGACGATCGCCAGGCCGACCGGGTGATAGATGGCGGCGAACATGCCGATCACGAACAAGCCGATGCCAATCTGCAGGGGCGTCTCGGTGAAGCCTGTGGCGATTGAGGTCAGGCCGATGCCGATAAAAAACACGCACATCATGCCGTCACGGGTCCATTTGTCGGCAATCCAGCCCGCCGGCAGCGAGAAGACGCCAAAGGCGAAGAAGCCCGGTGTCGCATAGGCGATCAGTTCAGCATAGCCAACCCCCCATTCCCGATACAACACCAAGGCGGCGACCGTCGCGAAAACCAATGTGAACAAGTGGTCCATGAAATGGCCAATGTTCAGCAAAAAGAAATACGTTCGATCCCGGTCCATGATTGTGCTTCTCCCCTGAATAGGCGCGACCATTTTTCGCGATTGCGCCAACGTCGCATATTTTGGTCGAAAAGAATACGGGGGCGGCCTTCGAGAAGACCGCCCCCGCTGTAGCCAGTCCGCGTTGTTTGTCTTACCAGGCGACGTGCTTCTGGGCTTCAGCGCGGCCCACCACCATGTGATGTACCTCATCGGGGCCATCGGCGAAACGCAAGTGGCGTTGGTGGTGATACATATCAGGCAGCGGTGACCAGTGCGAGATACCCGTGGCACCGTGCATCTGCATCGCCTGATCGATGATCGTGCAGACCTTTTCGGGAACCATGGCCTTGACGGCGGAGACATAGACGCGGGCTTCCTTGTTGCCTAGGACGTCCATGGCCTTGGCCGCCTGCAACACCATCAGGCGCATGGCATCGATTTCGATGCGCGCGCGCGAGATTATTTCCACGTTCTTGCCCAGTTTCAGGATGGTCCTACCGAACGCCTCGCGGCTGCCGGCACGCTTGACCATCAGTTCCAATGCCTTTTCCGCAGAGCCGAGAGAGCGCATGCAGTGATGGATACGGCCCGGGCCAAGACGGACCTGGGAGATCTCGAAACCGCGGCCTTCGCCCAGCAGTATGTTTTCTTCTGGCACGCGCACATCGTTGAAGCGGATGTGCATATGGCCCTTGGGCGCATGGTCTTGGCCGAACACCCGCATACCCTCCACGATCTCGACACCGGGGGTGTCGATGGGCACCAGGATCTGGGATTGCTGCTTGGAGGGTGGGGCATCGGGAGAGGTCTTGACCATGGTAATCATGATCTTGCAGCGAGGATCGCCAGCGCCAGAAATATAATATTTCTCGCCGTTGATCACCCATTCGCCATTTTCCAACACCGCCTTGGTAGCGACGTTCTTCGCATCGGAGGAAGCCACGCCCGGCTCCGTCATGGCATAGGCCGAGCGGATCTCACCGTTCAGCAGCGGCGTTAGCCACTTATCCTTTTGCTCCGGCGTGCCCACGCGCTCCAACACTTCCATGTTGCCGGTGTCCGGCGCGCTGCAGTTCAGGGTTTCGGAGGCGAGGCTGTATTTGCCCAGTTCGGCAGCGATATAGGCATAGTCCAGATTGTTCAGGCCCTGGCCGGTTTCGTCATCGGGCAGGAAGAAGTTCCACAGACCGGATTCTTTGGCCTTCGCCTTGGCGCCTTCAAGCAGCTCCGTCTGCCGGGGATGCCAGGTCCAGCGGTCCTCTTTTTCGTCATTAAGGGCAAAAAACTCTTCGGTGATAGGCGCTACGTTCTCGGCGATGTGCTTTTGCACCGCGTACATCAATGGCCGCGATTCTTCTGACATCGCTAAATTAAATAACTCTTGGTCGGGTCCCGACATAATTGTTGGCCTCACTATTACGGTTTCGAAGTCCGCGAACATGAGATTGTTGCCGGTTTTTGTCAATCTTCATGATGCAAACTGGTACCATCACGGGCGGTAAACTTGCCCGTGGCGGCGTCTCAATCGAAAAGCTTGTCGACGTCATCCTGCGACAGGCTGTGCCTACCCAGTTCCGGCTCGTGCAAGAGGTCTTCGTCAGCGGATTTTTCCGGCTCGGTGGCAAGCTCAATTGTAGCGAGCCTATCCTTGCTCCAAATATCAACTAGCACGTTGACCCGCTCTTCCACATAGGTAACGGATTTGACGACCTTGTTGACCCGCTGCCCCGTGATGTCCTGAAAGGCGCAGGCTTCCAAGGCCGCATTGCCATTGGCGGAGAGGCAGTCCAGAGAAGCGATTTGCGCGGGGTTCGTAATTGTCTCGCGCAGCGCATTGATCAACTGTTCGTTTCTCTCCATGTCTCCATGATGGTGTTGGCTGCGGCATCCATGGCCGTGACGACAGCCTCCAATTGTTCGTCCATGCTTTCGAAACGTTCGTCACCGTCGGTTTGCCTGTCAATAGCCGCAATCTCCGGTCTGACACGCCGGATGTAGTGCATCAGGCCGTCTAGATCTTGTCTCAAGCGGTCCATTGACGTTTACATATTGTTGTGGCCGCACATTTCGGGCGCCCAGCTTTGAGCGGCCGGTGACCACTTATTTAGCCAATACTGTGGTGTATTCTGCCGCCGTGCCACAAGTGCCACGATAGTCAGTAATGGTGCAGGGTCGCGCGAAAGATTCGGGAGCAAGCGAATGGCTAAGAAATTTTTTTCCAACGATCCCAATTGACATTGTGCTGAAGACAAACTATCTACTCCTATATCGCTAATGATAATCGTTATCATTAACCAAAAAATATCTTAAAAATAAGATGCTAGGTGTTCCGTAGGAGGGAATAGGAATTATGAACCTGAGGTATAAAAATAAGCCGATCAAGGGCCTGATCTTTTCGATGGCGCTTGGCGCGGCGGCCCTGTCGGGCGGCGCTCTGGCGTCGGCGGAGGAAGTGAACCTTTATTCCTCGCGCCAGCCATTCCTGATGAAACCGCTGCTGGATGCCTTCACCAAGGAAAGTGGCATCAAGGTCAATATGGTCTATCTTAAAAAGGGCATGTTGGAGCGGCTCAAGTCAGAAGGCCGGAACAGCATGGCCGATCTGATCCTGGTCTCCGATATTGGGAACCTGCATAATCATGACAAGGCCGGCCTGTTGCAGCCTGTGGGATCAGCGAAATTGGCGGCCAATATCCCCGTGCAATACCGCCATTCCAACGGTAACTGGTTTGGTCTGACCATGCGCGCCCGGGTCATCTACGCCTCCAAGGACCGGGTCAAGCCCGGCGAGGTGACCACCTATGAGGATCTGGCCGATCCCAAGATGAAGGGCAGGGTCTGCATTCGTTCGGGCAAGCATGTCTATAATGTCTCCCTGCTGGCCTCGATCGTCGTCGCCAAGGGTCCCGAGGGCGCCGCCGCCTGGGCCAAGGGCGTTAAGGCAAATCTGGCGCGCAAGCCTCAGGGCAATGACCGGGCGCAAGTTAAGGCCGTCTTCCAAGGTGAATGCGATGTGGCTGTAGGCAATACCTATTACATGGGCAAGATGGCGACCAACAAGAAGGATCCGGTGCAAAAGGAATGGGCCAAGTCCGTCAACATTATCTTCCCCAATCAGCAAGGCCGTGGTGCCCACGTTAATGTCTCGGGCGCCGCGGTGACCAAGGCTGCCAAGAACAAGGCTAACGCCATCAGGTTGATCGAGTTTCTAAGCGGCCAAGCGGCACAAAAAATGTATGCCGAAACGAACTTTGAATACCCGGTCAAGACCGGTGTGGCCCTGCACCCGATGGTTGCCTCTTGGGGCGAATTCAAGGCCGACGAGGCCTTTTTGTCAAAGATCGCCAATGCACGGTCGACGGCAACCAAGTTGGTGGACCAGGTCGCCTTCAATAACTAGAGCGGGTTGCAATTCAGTCGGAGTTACACTTGCGGCTTAAGTAATTGCGTCAATTGCTCTGCTTTTGAAAGGCCCGAGGCTGCGCCAAGGGGAGAGTATACGTGAAGCGGAGGCTGGCCGGTGGAATACATCGGCCAGCCTTCTGCTATGTGCGTGGCGTGGATGATGATACGGACAAATAGCGGTGGATGAATAGCAGAGTAGAATGCGGCGGCGACGATGACATCCGAGCAGGCAACAATGAAGGCACCATGGCTACGGCGGCGCGGCTGGCTGGGGCTGAATGGCTGGACGGCGGGCACCATTTTCATCGCCGCCCTGGCCACGGTTCCGATTTTTGCCGTCGTATACCTGGCTCTGACGCCGACCGAGAATATCTGGCCGCATTTAGTCTCTACCGTTCTGGGCGGCTATGTCACGACCACCCTGATCCTGATGTTGGGGGTAGGCCTGGGCACCCTGCTCATTGGCGTGGGCACGGCCTGGCTGGTCACCATGTGCCGCTTTCCTGGCCGGCGGTTGTTTGAATGGGGCATGCTGCTGCCCATGGCCATGCCAGCCTATATCATTGCCTATGTCTATACCGATATATTGGAGTTTGCCGGCCCGATGCAGGCCATGCTGCGGGAGATCTTTGGTTGGAGCAGCAAGCGGGATTATTGGTTTCCCGAAATCCGCTCCCTCGGTGGTGCCATCGCGATGATGACCCTGGTGCTGTACCCATATGTCTATCTGCTGGCGCGTGCTTCATTCCTTGAGCAATCGGTCGGCGTGTTTGAGGCCTCCCGCTCCCTGGGGCGTGGCCCGTGGCGCAGCTTCTTCACCGTGGCGTTGCCCTTGGCCCGGCCCGGCATCGTGATCGGCCTGTCCCTGGTCCTGATGGAAACCTTGAACGATTATGGCACCGTGGATTTCTTTGCCGTGAATACTTTTTCCTTGGGTATTTTCGACGTCTGGATGAATATGAACAACGTCTCGGGCGCGGCGCAGCTGGCCTCGGTGATGCTGTTATTCGTGGCCTTTTTGGTGTTTTCCGAGCGCTATGCCCGGCGTAAACAGCGCTTTCACAACACCACCTCTAAATTCCAGGCCCTGCCTGGCTTTCAGCTTTCTGGTGGCCGGGGGCTCGCGGCTACATTTCTCTGCCTCGCGCCGGTCTTGCTGGGTTTCGTCCTGCCGACCCTGGTCCTGCTAAGCTACGCACAGAAGCATTATGAACCGGAACTGAGCGGTGAAATTCTCGGCCATGCCCTCAACAGCATGAAGTTGTCAGTGCTGGCCGGTGCTATCGCCGTGCTGGTTGCGATCATCATGGCCTATAGCGCCCGTATCAAGGGCGGCAAGATCTTGTTGCTAGCCAGCCGGGTCGCGGCCATGGGTTATGCCGTGCCCGGCGCCGTGCTGGCGGTGGGGGTGATGATCGTATTAGGCAATCTGGATAATGGTATCGATGCCATTGCACGGGAAAACTTTGGCTTTTCCACCGGCTTGATATTTTCCGGCACTATTGCCGCCGTGACCTTTGGTTATCTTGTGCGTTTTCTTGCCCTCTCGCTTGGTACGGTGGAGGCCAGCCTGGGCAAGGTCACGCCTAGCATGGATGGGGCCTCACGTAGTCTGGGGCGTGGCGCCTTCGCCACCATGCGTTACGTACATCTCCCTCTGATCAAGGGCGGTGTGCTGACGGCGGTCATGCTGGTGTTCGTTGATTGCATGAAGGAATTGCCCATGACGGTGATCCTGCAACCTTTTAATTTTCAGACTCTAGCGACTTTCGTGCATCAATATGCTTCGGACGAGCAACTGGGCGATGCGGCCCTGGCGGCACTTTCGATCGTTGGTGCCGGCGTGGTGCCGGTTATTCTGCTTAGCCTTTCCATCGCCAAGTCCCGGCCAGGTTCCAGACCTGGCCACGAAGAAGGAGTTTAGTATCATGCAGGGGCTTCACATGGTCGGTATCCACCATGCCTATGGTGCCGCTAAGATACTCAACAATATCTCCCTGACGGTACCGGCCGGCGAGTTGGTCTGCCTGTTGGGGCCATCGGGTTGCGGCAAGACGACACTACTGCGTATCGCCGCCGGCCTTGAACAGCTACAGGCCGGCAGCGTTACCATTGATGAAGTGGTGATCGCCGAGGGGCCGGCGCAATTACCGCCCGAGGAGCGGCGGATCGGCTATATGTTCCAGGATTATGCCCTGTTTCCTCACCTTTCGGTGCTGGACAACGTAATCTTTGGGCTATTTCGCCGGGACAGGCGGACGGCCCGTGCCCGTGCCCTGGTGATGCTTGATCAGGTCGGCATGGTGCCCCATGCCGAAAAATATCCCCATATGCTGTCGGGCGGACAGCAGCAACGCGTGGCTCTGGCCCGGGCCCTGGCGCCTGAACCCCGCCTGGTGTTGCTGGATGAACCGTTCTCCGATCTCGACACCAATATGCGCGCCAGGGTCCGCCAGCAGACCTTATCGGTACTGAAACAGAACAACGTCGCCACTCTGATGGTCACCCATGACCCGGAGGAAGCTATGTTCATGGCCGATCGCATCAAGGTGTTGGGAGACCAGGGCCGTATCCTGCAATCGGGCAGACCGGCCGATATCTACTACAAGCCGGCGGATGAATACGTGGCGCGATTGTTTGGACCCATGAACATGATTGACGGCGTGGTCGAACAGGGTGGCCTAAAATCCTCCTTCGGCACCATGGCGCTGGAAGATTCCACGGCGGCGGAAGGCTCCATCGTTCGAGTGCTGATCCGTCCCGAAGGCATGATACTAAGCAATGGCGGCGGCGATGGCGGCGCCCCGGTGGATATTATTTCGGCGCACCTGCTGGGAGATACTTCCGTCGTGCGGTTCAAGGTGCGAAATGGTATCAACAGTGGTGCCGAATTCCATATGCGTATGTCGGGTGCCTTTGATCCAACTGAACTGGGACAAATCTGGGCCCGCGTGGACCTGCGCCACGCTTTCCAGTATCCTCAGAACCAATAGGAGATATTGGTATGGTGGAAATTACGCGATCGTTCGAGATTGAGGTTGAGTTGATTGATAACGATCACCGCCGTTTGGTCGAAATAATCAACGAGATAACCCAGGCCATTGATGACGACCAGCCGGAAGAATGCGCCCGCCTGGTGCCTGATTTTGTGGCGTTTACAAAGCGGCATTTCGCCCGCGAGGAAGCTTTATTGGAAAAAAACGGCTATCCCCAGGTCGACAAACACCGCCGGCATCATGCCTCGCTTGATGACAAGATGAAGACCATGGAGGCCCTGGCCCTGAATGTGGTGGACAGCCCGGCGGCGCGGGATACCCTGCGCAAGGAACTGGTCTTTTTCCTGATGGATGACGTGATCAACGAAGACATGGATTTCAAGAACTTCCTTGTCAACGCGACATCAAAGGGCAACGAAACCACGGACGAATAAGCGCACCAAATGAATTCGATTAACTGTGACATGTTCTAAAGATCCTGCAGCCGTTCGGCGATATCATCGAACCAGGGCGACAATCCCGCCATTAGACTGCTACTAGCGGATCAGCGGGCGGCGCGGTGGGCCAATTTGGTTGCCTCCGGTGGGGTAACGCGGATTTTGTCACCAGCAAGGCAGTAATCGCGGTCCCACCAATCGTCATTGACTTTTTGCGAAAGGATCAGTGATAGCCAGGGCGTAGATTCCGCTTGCGGCGACGGTGCGGGGCGCCGGCGCTTCATCACGGGATTTTCAGCAACCATGAAGCGCATTAATATTACTGTGATGCATGAAGTAATTTGCGAAAAAACGGCCAAAATAGGCGAAAAAACATAGCCCAAACAACCAAGCATTCATTATTAGACAACTATAAGCCACCAAACATAATTGCAGAAAATACCGTTTCATGTTGTCACCAGCGGAAGGTTGACGTTTGCTACCTTCTGGCCGGGCCTCGCGGCGCGACATGCTCTAATTGTCAAACGAGCTATCTGCCGGTAAGCTGAAGTATGGTGGACACATATGACTAAGCTGATTCTACACCATTATGATTTCTCCAATTATTCTGAAAAGGTTCGGTTGGCATTGGGTTTTAAGGGCTTGGCATGGCGCTCCGTGGTCATCCCGCCGATCGCACCGAAACCGGATCTGACGCCCTTAACCGGTGGCTACCGCCGCACGCCAGTGTTGCAGGTTGGCGCCGACGTATATTGCGATACCACGTTGATTCTGCGCGAACTGGAACGGCGTTTTCCCACCCCGACGCTTTTTCCGGTTGACTTAGCGGCCATCGCCGAGGCTATCACCTATTGGGCCGAGAATAGGCTCTTCCGGCCTATCTCCTTGTATGTTTCGGGAGCCAACCTGGATTTCTTGCCGGCGGGTTTGCAAGTCGACAGATCAATCATGCGCGGCCTGCCCTCACCCTCTCCCGAAACGATGCAAAGGGCGACCGAACGGAATGCGCCGTTGGTGCGGGTGCAACTTCCGCGGATCGAGGCGATGCTGTCAGACGGCCGGCCCTGGATCGCCGGACATGCGATGACGGTGGCTGATCTTGCCATTTATCATGCGCTTTGGTTCTTTACGGCGCGCTCGCCGCGATTGCTGCCGGAAATCGCACCGTTTGAGCGCATCAACGCATGGATGAGCTGCATCTGTGCCATCGGCCATGGCGAGGCAACGCCGCTTAGCTCGGCCCATGCCCTCGGCATCGCAACGGACGCGGTCCCCAAGGCACCGAGAGAGCCGATGTGCTTCGATGAAGATCCTGGCTTAGGAACTATGGTGCGAATTCGCGCCGATGACTACGGACGGGACCCGGTCGAGGGAAAGCTAATCTTCCTTGATGCCGGCGAAATCGCGATCAGTCGGGAAGACCCTCGGGTTGGAACTGTGGCCGTACACTTCCCCCGCCTCGGCTACGATCTGCGGCCCCTGTGAGGCTGCAAGGAACTATCTCGGTCGGCCGCTTCGGCGTAATGCGTAGGCGACCGGCAGGCACTGTTGAGATATACTGGTTCATCCAGTTCGACGCGCAGGCGTTCCAGGGCCTCGCCAAATCCAACGGCAAGACGCACCTGGTCCGTCGTCGGACAGGCTAGTTCCGAACGCGAGAAATGATCGAGCATGGGCTCACTAACCATTAAAGACTTCCCCTCCGATCTGGTCGAGATCGAGTGCAGGCAGTGTGGACGCCATGGGCGCTATCCAAAGTCAGCGTTTGACGTAATCCGTGTCCGGTCTATGATTGTAGCCCGTTCATACAGGCACGGCACAAAGGTACGCTTCGATGGAGGTGGTTTCCGCCAACCCCATTCCCTTGATTGATCTCGCACCCCTGGCGGACGGCAGCCGGGAGGGCGCGGCGGAAATCGCGCCGGCCTTGCGCGCGGCGTTGGAGGACATTGGGTTTCTCGTCATCGTTAATCACGGCGTGCCGCAAGATCTGATTGACCGGACTTTCGCCCAGGCCAAGCGGTTTCATGACCAGGGCATGGCGGCCAAGCGGGCGGTTTTGATGAACGCGCACAATAATGGCTATATGGCCATGGCCCGTTATGGCGTCCGTACCAGTTGGGTCAGCGAGAATGCGCTGCCGGACATGAACGAATCCTTCTTTATAAAGCGCGAGCGCACGGCGGACGATCCCCTGGCCAGCCGACGTTTTGCCGGGCCTAATGAATGGCCGGCGGATCTGCCGGGATTTCGCAAAGATCTCCTGGCCTATACCGAAACCGTCGACGCCCTGGGCCGGCGTCTGCTGCCGGTCGTGGCCCTGGCCCTGGAGCTGCCCAGCGATACGTTCGATGTGGCCTTTGCCGAAAGTCAGTTTTCGTTCCGGCTGTCGCACTATCCAATGGTAGAGCGGAAACCGGACCAATTCGGGTTCGCACCCCATACGGATGCCAATTTCATGACCTTTCTGGCGCAATCGGGAGTACCTGGATTGCAGATTAAGATGGCCTCGGGCGAATGGTGGGATGTACCTTACCTGCCCGGATCATTCGTGGTGAACACCGGTGACATGCTGCACCGCTGGACCAATGGTCGTTTCAGATCGACGCCCCACAGGGTGGTGCCGCCCGAGGATCAGGCGCGCTACGCCATCCCCTATTTCTTCGGGCCCCATTTGGATACCCGGATCACCTGCCTGCCCACTTGTTGCAGCCAGGATAATCCGCCGCGATATCCGACCATTACCTACGATGAATATATCAACTGGTGGTACGACGAGAATTACAACGCCGCCGATCAGGATGACCTGGCCGCTGATGGTTGAGGGTTAACCGGGCATTCGAGTGTCATCGGATCAATCTTGCCGTCGCTTATTCGTTTCTGGATGGTCGAATTCTGCAGTAAATCAGCCCGGCGCGTGTCAATTTGCCTACCCCGGCGCTGGGTATAGTCACGTTCCTTGCTGTGGTCTCGGAGGGCTTCGCCGCCCAGCTTTCGGGTGTAGTTTATGCGGCCATACATCAGCCTCTGCTCTAGGGCTGCGGTGTAGACCCGGCGGATCCCGGCGCACCACGAATTCAGCCGCTCCGCCTGTTCTAGCGTTGGCATTAGTCAGAATTTGTATGTACGAACGATTTCCAAAGCAGGCCTCCATACTCAGTTAGGAGTGATGAGCCTTGTAAATCCACGGTAATTGGCGGAGGGGGTGTCTGCATAACATATATTCTCCGCTGCCCGTTAGCGTCCAATATATCATGCTTAAAAGCCTGATATTTGCCAATTACTGTTCATTCCCATTCATTGACGTTCGCCCAGCACTTTCAACACTTTGGGCGGCGACATCGGCAGTTCATAGAGGCGTTTGCCGGTGGCGTCGGCAATCGCGTTAGCAATTGCCGCCAGGGACGGTACCAGCGGGATTTCGCCGACGCCCTTCACCCCATAGGGATGATTTGGGTTCGGTATTTCGACCATCACAGCGTCAATCGCCGGCAGGTCAGAGGCAACCGGCATGCGATAGTCGAGGAAGCCAGCGTTATCCAGGCGGCCGTTCTTGTCATAGATGAACTCTTCGTTCAACGCCCAGCCGATGCCCTGGGTGACGCCGCCCTGGATCTGGCCTTCGACATAGGCTGGATGGATCGCCCGGCCGACATCCTGGCTGGCGGTGTAGCGCAGAATTTTGACATGCCCGGTTTTCGGATCGACTTCGACATCGACCATTTGGGCGCCGACTACGCCCATGTGACCAGTCGTGTTTTTCGACACAGTCGCCAGAACCGGCCCGCCGGTCGCTACCGCTTTCTTTGCGAGTTCTGGCAGGGTGAGCGGGTCAAATTCACCGGCGTTCGGGCCGGCCGGATGCGCTGCGCCATCACGCCATTCGACAGCTTCCGCCTCAATGCCCCAAATGCCCGCCGCCCGGGCCATCAAGGTATTGATGACTTGGTCGGTGGCCTCGCTGACCACAATGCCGGACGCGAAGGTCACCCGGCTGCCGCCGGTGACGGCGCTGATGCCGACATTGTTGGTGTCGCCGATCTGCGCTTTAACCTTGCGATAGTCGATGCCCAGTTTCTCTGCCACGATGTTGACCATCGAGGCGCGGCTACCGCCGATATCTGGGTGCCCGGTGATTACCAACGCGGTGCCATCCTCGTTGATGTTCAACTGGGCGCTGGACTCGCCAGGGGCGTTGCCCCAATAGCCGATGGCGATGCCGCGGCCCTGGTTTGGCCCCAGTTTGACCTGGGCGTTAGGATGATTGCGGACCGAATCGATGCATTCCTGGATGCCGGCCTCACCAATCTTTGCGCCGTAAATGGTCGGCTTGTCCGCGGACAAAGCGTTGCGCAGACGCAGTTCCCACGGTTCGATGTCGAGTTTTTCGGCGATCTCACCCAGAATCGCTTCGAACACATAATTGCCTTGCGGCGCGCCGGGTCCCCGATAGGCAGCGACATTCGGGCGGTTGGAAACAATGTCCAACCCCTTCACGTAGGCATGCGGAATATCGTAGCAGGAGAATGAAAAATGACAGGCGCGGCCTACCGGAGAGCCCGGATAGCAACCGGCTTGGAAGTAATAAGCGCCTTCCACGGCCGTCAGCTTGCCGTCCTTGGTGACCCCGACCTTGAGATGCGCGGTCATGCCGGACGCCGGCCCGGTAGCGTGGAATACTTCCTCGCGGCTGTTTTGCATTTTGACCGGCCGGCCGCATTTTTTGGACAGCACCATCGCCACCGGTTCAAGGTAGATGATGGTCTTGCCACCAAAACCGCCGCCGATTTCGGCCGGGATGGCCTTGATGTCACCGGTCGCCATGCCAGTGATCGTAGCGGTCAGGCCGCGGACCATGAACTGTCCCTGGCTGCTGCTCCAGATAGTGGACTGGGAATCAGGCTTGTAGCTGACGATACAGGCCTGCGGCTCAATATAGCCTTGATGCACGGCGGCGGATTTGAATTCGCGCTCAATCACCAGATCGGCCTCGGCGAAACCTTGTTCGACATCGCCAGTTTTGACGATCATGATGTTAGAAATATTGGTAGGCCCATCGACCCCGTCGGTTTTCAGCCAGTCGTGCAAAATCGGCGCGTCCGGCGCCATCGCCTCGTCGACGTCGATGACATGCGTTAGCACTTCGTAGTCGACCTCGATCAGTTCCAGCGCGGCTTCGGCAATGCTTTTCGACGTCGCTGCGACCGCCGCCACTGGCTGGCCGGTGTATAGAATTTTTTCCCGGGCCATGCAGCCGCGGGAAATCCAGCGAATATCGTTCGGACCTGTCGGCAGCGGCACGTCCAAAGGTAGCAAGGGCAGGTCGTCGCCAGTCATCACTGCCAGCACGCCCTTCAATTCTTCCGCCTTGGAGGCATCGATTTTTTTGATCAACGCGTGGGCGTGCGGGCTCCGTAACACCATGCCCCAGACCATGCCGGGCATGGTGAAATCGGCCGCGTATTGCGCCGAGCCGGTGACTTTTTCGATGCCATCGGGCCGTAGAGTACGCTGGCCGATCCATTTATTTTTGAGCGACATGTCGTTCATCTTTATCGTTCCTTGTCCGCAATGGTAACTGATATGGCCTCCATAGCCGGTAGTTTGTGTGCCGAAAATACCTGTCTGGTTCGGATGGTGCGGCAGGTGCGGGCTATGGCAAACGTGGACGAACCATAGCCGTCGAAACCGTCGGTAGGCAAGGCGTCTGGCGGCATTGTCTATCGCGCTGAGAAACAGCGCGGCTCCCAACAGAAGAATACCGCCGTCGAGATTGAGAAGATCGCCCACGAGTTGGATGGTCTCTACGACGCCATTGTTGACGGACTGCGTACCCAAGGCCTCAAGATAAAACTGGAAGCCTCGGAACAACGTAAGGGCGACCTGGAGTTTCAACTTTCCCGGCCACCGCTACCCACCTCGGTCCTGGCCGAGTTGTGCCGACGTAAATTCAAGGCGCTACACGCCAGTCTCAACAATCCCGACAACCGCACTGCCCCGAAGACCGGTTTGGGTCAACAAGCGACATAAAGATTTAATATCAACCAGATTGCCAATCGCATCGCCATGAAAAGCGATGCGGTCGGGCCAGAGCCAGAAACAGTCTCACCAGCGCGGAAGTTCAGACGGGCGACGCAACAGAACCGGGCAACGGGTGGCGTTAGTGCCCGACGCTAGATCAGGACCTGACTTTGTTTGCTATGCGAACGAATTCGACTAGTTCCTTGTTGAATCTTTCGGTCTCTTCGTGGAACGGGGAATGGCCGGCGTCTCCGTAGATCGAGGCTGTTGCATTGGGAATATGTGCCATTGCGTGTTCGCCCATGAACGGCAGTACCAGCGCGTCGGCCATGCAATAGCTGACCAGAGCGGGTACCGACAGGGCATCCAGCACCGGGTCGAAATCCAGTTCGCGGTCGAACATCGCTGCGCGCACATGGCGCGGCACCAGCATATTGAAGGCCAGCCAAGTCTCAAACGTATCTTGGTCCACGGGCTTTGCGGTACAGGCGTGCAGGAAGGCGCGGGTGCCGGAAATCCGGGTCAGCAGATCGCCCGACAACAGATCAGCCCTTGCCTGGGGGATGGTCGGAGGCGGGGTGCCGGCATCCTGCAACCGGCGTACCGCGGCGGCGACGAAATTAATCCCGGAAATGTCATCACAGCCGTATCGCTGGCAGTAATCCAGCATAATCAAACCGCCGTAGGACCAACCCACCAATACGGGCCGTTGCAGTTCGGTTTCTTTGATCACGGCAGCGATATCGTCGGCCCAATTCTTGCCATCTTGGTAAGCCATCGGATCGTGCGGTTTATCCGATTGCCCATGGCCCCTATTGTCGATGGCGATCATGCGGAATTCTTTGGCCAGATCACTCTCCAACTGCGCCTGCCAGGACAGATGGCATTGCATGAAGCCGTGGATGAACAGGATGGTGGGCCCCGCCGGGCTACCCCATTCGCCAGCCCATAGGCGCGCACCGCCGCCGCCCTCGATTTGGTACTGCTTGTTCATCTTCGTGCCTCGATTTACCGCCAGATCTCAAGGACATTAACCATTTCGGCCCTTGTAGGTAATACCGCAGTTGGGTGGTTGCGAAAATGGCTGAGAACTAGGTCTAACTAATGTAGCAGGTCAGTCATCGCTCCAATTTAGGTGAATAAGCACGCAGCTCACAGGGATCATAGGGAACCAAATTCTGGGTACCATTGATAGGCCTTTACAGTGGCATGAGGCTTGAGGAGATATGCCAGCTGAGGGCAGGTGACTTCGTAGAGAGAGCTGGTATTGCTTGCTTTGCCATTGATCCAGCTGCAGGCGCCCTAAAGTCTCTTGCTGCTGAGCGTCTTGTGCCTATCCATAACAATCTGCTGGAGCTTGGTCTGGCTGACTATGCGGCGAGCTTAGATCCCAATGGCAGGAGGTGGCCTACGCTCAGGGCTGATAAGTACGGCAAGAGGTCCTCTGCCTTCTCGAAATGGTTCGGTAGGTATAAGCGAGCGTCTGGGCTAAAGGACCCAAAGCTTATCTTTCACTCGCTGAGGCACACCTTCGTGAACACACTTAAGCAGCTAGAGGTTTCGGAGGCGGTCATTGCAGAGCTTGTGGGCCATAAGAACGACAGCATTACGCTGTCACGGTACGGTAAGCGCTACAATCTTCCCTTGTTGAATAAGGCTATACAATCCTTAGAAATTGCGCCTAGAAGGCATTTATTTAGCTAGCTATTGGATGGAAGATGACGGCGATGATAATGACACTTCTAGATACGTGTTTATGACATCGATTAATCTATACGAGAATGTATTCGAAAGTGAACATGGTGAAGTAGAGCTTGAGGGGAATGGCCATGAAATTCGGACTGCATATAGGCACCCGTGGTGCGGCTCTTGATCCCAATGCGTTGTTGACGATAGCTCGTAAAACAGAAGAATTGGGTTTCGAGCATTTGGGCTTGAGTGACCACTTGGTCATTGCGAACAAAGTGGTATCGCCTTATCCCTACACGAAGTCACGAGTATGGTTCGCGCAGGATAGCGGCGATTGTTTGGACCAACTTACGGCCCTTTCTTTTATAGCGGCCGGCACGGATACAGTGGGGCTGCTGACATCCGTCATGGTGATCCCCCATCGCCCGCCAATGCTGACGGCAAAAATGTT
>Ga0187833_10001855_pt1 | contig 23437 bp, 14 predicted proteins | sample ETNtaG_37_FD_167968 | JGI IMG/M metagenome (GOLD analysis project Ga0187833, IMG submission 167968) | Marine microbial and viral communities from oxygen minimum zone, Eastern Pacific Ocean - ETNP2014_SV_400_PacBio MetaG (Illumina Assembly) | ecosystem: Environmental > Aquatic > Marine > Hypoxic...
CGATACTCGGGCAGCACCTCCTGCAGCGAATCGGGCTGGACCGGTTGTCTCTTCAGCCTTCAGGACAGCGTCAAGCCAGCGTGCGGTCCAAAGCCCGTGGGTGACACCTGCCAGTACCAGGGCACCACGGATTGTACCACGAGCGGATGGGGAAGCTGCACATTCTCGGCATCGGACGCTTCACGCCCCACCTGCACCCCCACCGCTGACGGGGACGCTTGCCATTACGGCGGTATAAGTGAGTGCGGCACCTCAGGATGGACGTCCTGCTCGGACAACACGGACCGTAATCCACCGAACTGTGACCCCAAGGCGGTCGGGAACACATGTAGCTATGCGGGATCCACCTCATGCTCCACCACGGGATGGTCTGGCTGCGAGTTCGCGCACCAGGATGCCGGCAAACCCGACTGCGGGCCAAAGGACGAGGGGAACACCTGTAGCTATGGCGGAAACGCACAGTGCACGACATCCGGGTGGTCGAGCTGTACCTACTCGCTGACCGACACGAACAAGCCTACATGCAATCCCTCTCCCTTGGACAACACGTGCCGATACAGCGGGCACGCTACATGCGGGATCGGCGGATGGGAGGCGTGTGCCTTCGACTACTCCGACACGAACCCCCCTGACTGCTCTCCTCGAACGGAGGGCACCTACTGTTACTACCAGGGCAGCTCCTCGTGCGGGAGCGGTGGATGGACAGAATGCAGTTTCAGCGGGTCCGACTCCCAGCGACCAGCATGCCCGCCCAAGCCCGAGGGCAACACATGCAAGTTTGGTGGTGCACCCTCGTGCACGGGATCGGGCTGGGGCGCCTGCGCATACACATCGAGCGATACCCAGCGGTCCGCGTGCGCTCCGTACACGGACGGTAACATCTGCTATTATGGCGGGACGCCACAGTGCGGGGCCGATGGGTGGTCCGAGTGCACATATACGAGCTCCGACCACCAGCGACCAGCATGCCCGCCCGATGAGGACGGGAACACCTGTAAGTTCGGGGGCTCGCCCGCATGCACTGAATCGGGCTGGGGTAGCTGCACATTTACATCCCAAGAACCTAACAAGCCTGACTGTGGCCCCGTGGCCCAGGTGGACGTATGTCAGTTCGATGGCTCGACCCAATGCACCGCATCCGGTTGGGCTGCTTGCACCTTCAACAAGCAGGATGCGAGCAGACCTGCCTGCGAATCCGAGGCATCTGGCACGAACTGCCGTCACAGTGGCACTGCTACATGCATAACGGACGGTTGGTCGGACTGCAAGTACACCATCGACACATCGAAGCCAGCTTGCCCCCACTACTCCTCGGGCCGGACCTGTAACTACCGGGGCACCACGTCATGCTCAAGCTCCGGATGGTCCACATGTGACTATAACGAAGACACCGAAAGACCGGCCTGCGGTCACTATGAGGAGGCCGGCTTATGCTACTTCGGTGGCGGTACCTTGTGCACGAACGACGGATGGTCCGCATGTAAGTACGCCCAGGAGACCGGTGACAAATCCTCATGCCCGCCCCTCGCCGTCGGGGGTACCTGCCAGTTCGACGGCTCAACCTCCTGCACCAAGGACGGCTGGGCCTCCTGTGCCTTCGCGAGCTCGGATCCGACAAAACCCCCCTGTCTGCCAAAGGCCGTCGATAACAATTGCTACTTCAGCGGTCTCACCGGGTGCGCCGTAGGTGGTTGGACCCGCCCCTGCGAGTACAAGGAATCCAGCTCAAGCCACCCCCTTTGTGATAACTACATCGATGCCCAGGCGCTCAAGTGCCACTTCAGCGGATTCACGGATTGCGAGGAAGGAGGATGGTCCACATGCGATTACTCGCAGTGCGAGATCGACGTGCTCGGTTCCACCGGCGAAAGCTGCTCCGATATGGAATGCTCCGTGTGCGCTTCCTCGAACGGGGACACCAACTATTACTCGTGCGTGATGTGCGCGAAAGAGGAATGGAGGGAGAACCAGTGCTGCGGTGACGATCCTGACGAGGAATGGTGCGGTCTCACCGGTTATTGCCATGCAGGTGCCTGGACTATGGTCGCAGGGAGCGATCCCGACAACAACGCACGCTTTTGCGAGGTATGCTCATCCTTCGCGTGGCGGGAGAACCGCTGTTGCGGGGATGACCCCGATGAGGCCTGGTGCGGGGTGACCGGGTACTGTCAGACCGATAGCTGGATCGCCGTCAAGGATGGGAACGCCGACTTGGACGCAGAGTACTGCCGGACGTGCAAGAGCGGGACCTGGCAGTTCTCGACTGCGGATCGGACCGCTGCGTGCTGCGGGGATGATCCCGACGAGGAGTGGTGCGGTGCTGGAGGATACTGCAGCGCAGGTGCATGGGCCGCGGTCACCGACCCGGACGATGACCAGCACTTCTGCTCGAACTGCCTGACAAAGGCCACGTGGGCGGACGGACAATGCTGCGGTGATGACGGCGCCACCGAGTACTGGAACAGCACAGAGGGCGTTTGCTGCGGTGGCGAGTTCCAGGTTGGTACGGGTGTCTGCTGCAACAACACCTGGGCCGACGGTGGGAACTGCTGCCTCGTGAGCGACTGTCTCGAGCGCCCGTACGCGTCGTGCACATCGGAGAGCTGCACGGCAAACCGCTGCTCCTACGACCGGGTGTGCACCGGCAATGCCTGTGCCATAGATACGGACGACTGGTGCACTGCATGCTCCAGCTCCGACGGGGACGCCAACGAGGACTCGTGCTCATGCAAGATAGGGAGCTGGCACATCTCGACCGCCGACCAGAAGGAGATGTGCTGTGGTGACGATAAGGGCGAGGATTGGACCGGTGTCGGTGGACTCTGTCTCGACGGCCGGTGGGGCGTCAGCGACGAGCCCTGTCTCACTAGCGATAGCTGCACCAAATCACCCTATGACGTCTGCACGAACAGCCAGTGCGTGTGCACCTCCGACGAGTGCCCATCGAAGATGTGCCTGTACTCCCTCGAATGTGAAGCAACCAACTGTCGGGGCGATGCCTGGTGCAGCCTATGCAGCAAGGACGGGGACAACGATGCCCGCAGCTGTGAATGCGACGGGGGCGAGTGGATCGACGGGCGATGCTGTGGGGACGATAAGGAGAAGGACAATTGGTGCGGTGCCACTGCTCGCTGCCTCAAGGGGCTCGTACAGCGGGACCTGTGCGAGGAGTGCGAGGCCTGTCTGTTCGGGAACTGCACCACCTTCTGCGACGGTACCACGTGCACCCAGGGCAGCAAGGTATGGTGCTCTGCGTGCGCCAATCCGGAGGGTGATGGGGATCCGTTCTCCTGCCAGTGCAAGGGAGGCATCAACGCTCGATGGGTCGATGAGCAATGCTGCGGTGACGACATCCTGGAGCGCTGGAACTCGACCTCCGGTGTTTGCTGCGCTGGCGCGTTCACTGCCGGGGGGAACTGCTGCTCGGACGCTGAGTGCATCGGTAACTATACCTGCCAAGAGGACTTCACCTGCTCGCGAACATGCCGCTTCGGGTTCAAGGGATGCGGCGGGAATTGCTTCATGGGCGACGGGGTGTGCTGCAACTCGACCTGGATCAAGAGCGGCGCATGCTGCGGCGACCAGGACTGCCCGCACGACCGTCCTGTCTGTGATGGTGACATCTCCATCTGCCGTTCCTGCACGGCGTCCATCGAGTGCGGACCCGATAGCGAGTGCTGCGGAGGTAAATGCTACGGTGGGCAGGGGCTGTGCTGCGATGACTCCTGGTACACCGGTGACGACGTATGCTGCGGTGACGTGGACTGTACCGAGGGTACGACCTGCTTCGTGAGCGGCCACAGATGCTCGGCCATCGAGTGCCAGGAAGGATTCACCCCCTGCGGGAGACGGTGCGAGGAGGGAGAGGGCACGTGCTGCGACGAGAAGTGGTACACCGCAGAGGGCAACTGCTGTGACGATACGTGGATCGAGGGTTCCGACTGCTGCAATGACAACGACTGTGGTACGTTCCTGTGCGACAACCATCAATGCTCCAAGGTATGCAAGGGCAGGTTCTCCTTCTGCGGCGACCAGTGCTGGCTCGGCCAGGGGGTATGCTGCGACAACTCGTGGATCGAGCAAGGCCAGTGCTGCAATTCGGCCAACTGCACACGGACCCTGCCCATGTGCGATGATAACGTCTGCCGTTCTTGCGGCGACGATGGCGAGTGCGGTGAGGGTGAGATCTGCTGCGGCGGTCAGTGCTTCCCCCCCCAGCTGGGCGCATGCTGCAACAACACCTGGTCCCAGGGCATGGCAAGTTGCTCACAAGTTACATGTGAGGTGGAACGGGGTGGTGTGCTCTGCGCGGGCTCCTGCATCATGCAGAAGGGCGTGTGCTGCGAGGATCGGTTCCTCATGGGGATAACCCGATGCCCCGAGTGCGGCGACGGTTTCTGCGAGCGGTACGAGGATGCTCCACAGCGACGGTGCATCGAGGACTGCTGCCGTACCCAGGAGATACGATGCTATGGGTACGACGAGAAGACACGTGGCTGCTTCCAGGGAGAGGCGGTGTTCTGCGACCGGTGCGAATTCGCCCAGAAGTTCGAGGTATGTCGGCGTGTGAGCGCAGAGAACATCGACAAGCTCCTCCTCAGTTCGATTGCTACGTCGGAAGATGAGACACGCACCATGCTCAAGGAGCTCTACAGCACCCTCGTGAACCATCGCAAGCTGGACAAGATGGACTTCGACGAGCGCACGGTCCTTGTGGAGAACCTCACTCACATCTCCCGTTCCCTTGGAGGCGAGGACGCGGTTGCCATGGAACGAGGTAATACCCTGGCCCTGGAACTATCAACGACCCATATCTGTAGCTTGGGGACCATCCCCTGCCTCCAGACCTGCATCACCAGCATCTCAAGGTCCTGCATCGACCACATCGACTGGATCAAGTTCGTCGAGGAGATCAAGGACCATGTCGAGCTCGTCATTATCGGAGCTTCGCTGTTCATTGGTCTCTTCCTCGTGGTGAAGCGAAAGACATTGGGCGAAGAGAGGGTCGTAGTGAAACGGGGCATGGACCGGGAAGGGGCCCTCCTCAAGATATTCGTCAAGGTGGAGAACGGCTCCACGTTCCCGCTCCGGGACGTTAAGGTCGAACTGACCTCACCTGCGGCCCTGGCATACCTCGAGCCCGAGTCCAACGTCTACATGCTCGGCGACCTTGAGAGCGGGGACCTCCAGTCGGCCATCTTCAAGATGTACCCGCTCCGGTGCGTGTCGGGTGAGATCTCCGGGGTCGTGACCTACAAGGACGACCGGGGCAGGATGAAATCCCAGAACGTCAAGCCGGTGAAGGTGTCCTCGGTCTGCCCCGTTCTGGAGGGCTATGAGGTGGAACCCGATAAGTACGATAGCGTGTTCGGGAAGTACAAGTCGTTCTCACACGCGGTGAACCTGGGTTCGGACTGGCGGGTGGCCTGGGCTGCAATCGAGGCGAGGACCACTCCACTCTATGTCGTCCGTGAAGCATCGAGCATGTTCAGCGGGAAGGCCATATGGGCCGGTCGGGGCAAGTTCTCCAAGAAGCGGGTCTCACTGGAAGTGTCCGTGTACCAGGCCACCACCGGGTGGAACATGAATCTCGTGGCCAGGGCTGAGGAACCCGCCATGGGGACAGGGCTGCTGTCCGACCTTGTCGTGGAGATCACTAAGGCCATGCGCTCTTCCTACTATGCCAATCGGTACTACGGTTCATATGGTTCCCAATCGAACGTTGCCCGAACACCTCAGGCCGGTACAGGTCAGGCACAGCAGAATGGGACGGCACAGACTCCGGTAACTGGCCAACCGTCGGCCGGTTGATCGCTACCGTAATCCATTTAACCTGCGGTTCGTTCACCCGGCCGCATGAAGCTGGCCGATGAGTGCATCCCCTGTCTCATGGACCGGGCTGTGTTTGAGGCGCGCTTGGCCTCGGACGATGAGGATGTCCATCGCAGGTGCCAGGAGGAGTTCGGTCATTGGGCCCGGGACAATGCCCAGGTCGGCAGTAAGGTGGCCGCCGAAGTGGGCACTCACCGGTTCCGCACCGTGGTCCGGCTCTCTGGTTGTCCCGACCCGTTCCGAGAACTGAAGGCACGCTCGGACGAGGTGGCAGAAACGCTCCTCCCCGAGGCACGTTCATTCATTGGCAGGTCCGAGGACGAGCGGCGAGCTCTGGTGCGCGTGTTGTGCGCCGGCAATGCCATGGACTTCGGTGTCGCCGATTACGCCTTCGATGTCAACGACTTTGCCGGGGGTTTTCGAGAGCTCCTCACGACCCCCTTCGGTGTGGACGACACGGACGAGCTGTTCGAGAGGCTCGATGAGGCCCAGTGGGTGCTGCTGATCCTGGACAACCACGGTGAGTGTGTGTTCGATCTGCTCCTGGCCAAGCGCCTAGTGGAAGCGGGAATACGCGTGACGACCGTCGCCAAGGGCGTCCCCATCCTCAACGACGTGACCGTAGCTGAAGCCCGCGCCATGGGATTCCCCGAAGTGGTGTCCGACGGCGACTCGGTGGGCGTCAACCTGGACGAGGCCGACCCTGCCTTCATCGAGGCGCTGGACGAGGCCGACGTCATCGTGGCCAAGGGCATGGGTAACTTCGAGACCATGAGCGAGTTCCATGAAAGGGTGGAGGGGCGGCTAGTCTACCTCCTCAAGGCTAAATGCGCTCCGGTCGCGAGAGCACTAGGAGTGCCGAGAGGGTGCCTGGTCGTGAAGTGCCTCTGATACGCTAGAGCGGAGGGGGCCGGTACGTGTAGTACGTCCTATAGGCCTTGGTGTAGTAGGACTTTGGCCCTGCCGCCCGCGCGGCCGTTGCCGTCTCGGCCTTGCCACCGGGAGCCGGTGTGAGGCTGGTCGTAGCGGTGGCCTTGGCCTGATGGAGCTTGAGGTAACCGGCACCCCCTGCCACCAGTAGCAAGAAGATGATGAGATAGCTCAGGCTGCTGCTACCTTCATCCTCTGTAGAAGGTGGTGGCTGTGGAACCCATGTGCCCCCTTCCTCATCGCTATCATTCGTATCGTTACCATCATCATCGTCCTCCGGCGGACGGATTGCTACGCCCGGTACCTTCACCGTGAAGTTACGGGCCTGACCGCTCACCATCACGGTAAGCTTGATGGTATCGGACAGACAGGACTCGCCCGGTGCGAGCTTCACGCGCTCGTCACGGTTGGGCTCCATGGTGAACTCGCCATCCTTGCTTAGGTAGACGCACGAATAGGCCTCGTCCGGTACAAGTATCTCGATATCCTCACGAGCTTCACCTTTGTTGCGGATCGTGATGTAGGCACCATCGCTCACTTCCTCGGGCATGAGCACGTCCACCTCTGACCGCACCGGGCGGGCGCGCACGGTGACGCGGTTAGCGAGGGATTCGTTGCCCACCGGTACAACAAGGAGCACGCACGTTTGTTCCCCGGTCTTGTTGAAACCCGAGATCGATGCGGTGAGGTTCATCGTCTCCCCCACTTCGAGCACTTCGGGAGGGACCGCTGCAAGCTCGGCCCCGCTTCCCGGTGCGATGTCCATGTTCACCTGCTGTTCATCTGTGCCCCGGTTGGTGACCGGGACCTGAACTTCGCAAGAACCAGAACGGATGGTGCACCCTATCTCCTCGATCGTCTCAAGCGCGATGTAACGCTCGTCCGAGACGTGTAGGAGCACGGTCGTCGTCCGACCCACTCCGTCCTGTCCCGACGGGAAGGCGGAGGCATGGAACTGGACGTCCCCGAGCTCACTCTCGGTCACCTTGAATGTGAAGGTCCGGGACCCGTCCACCGTCCCTTCCTTCTCCATGGCTTCACGGGAGGCAGAGGAGAGGCGCACGACGAATGGTGCGGGATTGGCGAGCGAGCTGATCACAGTGACCGGGATATCGATCTCTCTACCCTGGCGGGCAAAGACGGACGCTGGCGCCGTCACCGTGAAATCGACCGATGCACGGGCGTCCAGGATCGTCTCGTTGGCGATGCAGCGCACGATCGCCGCGCCGGCCCGTTTATAGGGACGGTTGCACATCACGACCTTGACGGACACGTCCAGGCGCTTTGCGAGCATCGTGACCGAAGCGTTGAGCATCTCCTTGCGGAAGCTGGTCAACGGCTCGAGAACATCGGTCAGGGGTGTCTCCCGCGCGACCGCTCTGGCGAGCGCCTGGTAGACGGGCTCCTTGACGGCGGGATCGATATTGTACCGGTCGCTGTCGCCCCGCACACTGTCCGCGAGAGCGAGCACGTCGGTGAACTCCGGGGTCTCTGTGAAGAGGGGCTCCGTCTTTGCCAGGGATACGTAGAAGTGGAGCAGGTCCACGTCCTGTGCCAGCTCGCGGTCGTCGGCTGCGATATCGTAGAGCAGTAAATCCTTGTCTGCAGGCCCGCTGAGCGTCTTGGACATGAACATGGGCTCTGAGCTCATTGCAGCAGGTGCGATCGTGTAGTAGAATCGGTCCTCGAGCGTGCCCGAGGGTGCTATATCGAACAGGCATCGCACACGCCCCAGTAGCCATTCGCAGCCGATCGTACCTTCATAATCCCGGAAGTCACCAGGATTTATATCGAGAGCGATGGAGACGGCACCCTCGGGTGACTCGGGGGGCTGAAAGGAGACCGTGACGTTCCCACCTGGACCCCGGTCGTACCCGACGACCACCTCGACCTCCATGTCCTTCCCCGGCGCGAGGTCCCATCCATGGCATGTCGCACCCGACACAGTCGCGTTGAACCCGTCCGCTTCGGCGCATACGCGCAGTCCCGGGACGGACCGTAGGTTCTTGACATTGAACCTGAGCCCTGTTCGCTCTCCCGGGTAGATGGTCACCGGGTCCGGTGCCTCGACCTCAAAGGACCTACCCGCGGTATAGGTGAGTGTGGCGTTCCACACGTACCGATAGGTGGTCGACTCTATGGAGTAGTGGACGTCGCCCGGCTGGTCGGTCTCGATCACGGTGCCGATGATGAGGGGCCGGCCTGTGTGTACGGTGACGCTGTCCGTTCGTGTCCCCGAAGGCAGCTCAGTCACCAGAGTGAGTGTGTCGTCCATGTAGGGAAGGATGGTCAGGTTGAGCTGGCGCCTACCATACACCCTGTCCTCGTAGGTCACCTCCTCCACCATGCGCTCGGTGTCAGCTACCAGGGACCGTGACATGAGCTCGGCGTTGAGGGATACGATGATCCCCCGATAGAGCATCCGTGCCCGGGCGTACCCAACAGCAGTTCCAGAGCGCGCGAGCACGACAGCCTCCAGTCCCTTGGCGTCCTCCCGGCTCACCGCTGACCACGCGATCTCCTCATTGCACGGTATGGCGGCGACACCGAGCTTCCCACAATGGTATGTGTAGTCGAAGAGCCCCTTGAACGGTGCAGTCTCCCCTTCTTTGTACAGACCGGTGTACACATCGGGGGCGGACGTGCCGGGAGTAAGCTTTGCGGAACCGGTGGTGTTGTCGAATAGGAGGATGGGAGTGAGGCTCAATCCCCCTCCCGGAGCAGAGACGACCGCATCGATATCGACCGATCCCTGGAGGCCCGGCGAGCCCACGGTCAGGTGGCACGCCAGCTGGCCCGGCGGTGTCCCCGGGATGACTGCCGCGGCCTTGAGCCGGCTCGGTATCCCGGCCACCGGCGGCGTGAGGAAGAAGACGGTCCGCACCTGCGAGCCGCCACAGCTCAGACGTGTGAGGGACGGAGTGAACGCGAGGAAGCCCTCGAGCGAGGCGTTGATGAAGAGTGCGGTCGCCGAGGGGAGCGCGAAGGCATCCGCCGACTCGATGGTCACGGTCGCTGCCTGCCCTACCGTAAGAAGGAGCAGGACCACGAAGAGGGTCGCGCGGGTCATGGTCACGAACGCTTCCCGAGGATGGTGAGGTTCGCCAGGAGAGCATCGAGCTGGATGTACTCGTTAGCCCCCTCGGCCATGCGGAACTCGTACTCGCCGAGCCGGTCAAGGATGGTGACCTTAGTCTCCTCGGCGACATCCAGCACAAGGACGGCCCGATGTATGGCGCGCACAACATCCTCCCCCGCCATGCCGCGCGTTATCATCAGGTCCTGGAGCTTGCCCCGTGCCACCAGGAAATCGCCTTCTAGGGCGGTCGTCAGCACGTCTCGCACCTCGCCACCCTTCAGTTCCGAGGTAATCTGATAGACCTCGTCCTCGGTGATCTCCTTACCCAGGGCGGCAGATGCCTGGAGCACGTTCACGGTCCGACGCAGGTCGCCCCGAGATAGGTCGACGACGGCCGCCATAGCCTTATCGCCCATCTTCAGGTTCTCGCCGTCGCGGATGCGCTCGGCCATCTTCTTGACGCCGTCGGGGGTGAGCCTTGCGAAGCGGAAGACGGCGCACCGCGACTGGATGGGATCGATGATGCGGCTGGAGTAGTTGCAGGACAGGATGAACCTGCAGGTGAGCGAGTAATTCTCCATAGTACGCCGGAGAGCGTTCTGGGCGTCCCTTGTGAGGGCGTCGCACTCGTCCAGAAAGATTATCTTGAAGGCGGTGCCGATGGCCTTCGTGCGGGCGAAGTTCTTGATGGTGGAGCGGACCACGTCGATGCCGCGCTCGTCGGACGCGTTCTTCTCGAGGAAGTTATAGCGCCACTGGTCGCCGAAGAGCTCGCGAGACACGGCGATGGCTGTCGTGGTCTTACCCGTTCCAGCAGGCCCTGCGAAGAGCATATGCGGTATCGATCCAGATTCTACGAATCCTCTGAGGCGGGCGACTATCTCGGCGTGCCCTACCACATCGCTCAGTGACCGTGGCCTATATTTTTCTGTCCAAACCTCGCTCAGGTCCATTTGTTGCTGAACCTCCCCAGGAGTGAGAGCCCGAACACGGTTCGAAGCCAATATGATATAAACCTATCCACGACGGTGAAGGTCGGTCCCCGGGCGATGTCCAGCACTGCGGTGAAGGTGACGAGGCCACCCTCCACGAAACCCAGACCTCCAGGCGTGATGGGGACGGACGAGAGCATGGTCTCTAGGATGGCGATCATGCAGCAGACCACCATTCCCACGTTCTCCACGCCCAGCCCTGCCAGGATGAACCATGTGCGGATGGTGAGGAACACGATGGAGAGGATGGTGCAGAGCACGCATACGGTCAGGGTGGATGGATCGTGGAGCAGGGTGCGGAGCTCGATGAACACGTCCTCGACCACCTCCCGGTGTTCACGCCCGAGCCTGCCGAGAGCGATGCCTTCGAGCAGGTCGAGGTTGCGCACAACCGCCACGAGCACGAGGAGCGGCACAATCGACACGGCAACGACGTACCATCCCACCAGACCCCTTGAGACCGCAAGGTACGCGAGGAAGACGGTGGTGAGGAGGAAGGCGAAGCCGAAGTCGAAGGCCTTGTCGACGAAAACACTGGCGTACCCCTGTCGTTTTCGGACGCCGAATCCCTTCTCAAGGAGGATGGGGCGGACCAGATCACCCGCGATGCGGCCTGAAGGGAGGACATTGTTGAGCGCGATGGAGCCCGCCACCATGTCGAGTTCGGGCGCGAATGGGACCCGCACGCCCTGGCGCTCAAGGAGCACATGCCAGCGCCACGTGACCAGTACTATGACCAGTATGTCGGCGAGCACAGCGAAAGCGATATACGTGATGTCCGCGTCCCCCAGTGTCGTGAGCAGGACCTCTCGTTCCTCCATAAGGAGGAGCAGAACGAATATGAGAGCGCTGACCACCAATGCCAGGACCAACGTCCGCTTTCGGGGACGAAGTGTCGCGAGCTCCTGCGGGGTCACTGGCCGCGATGTGGTGGAAAGAATTAAAACTCTTGTCGGTCCGGAACCCAGCGATGACGACGAACACGGTTGTCACGCTCTTCACCGTGGCGCTTGCGATGATTGCGGGATACCTCTCGTCCCAGCAGGAAGAACAGATCATGGCTTATGTCGTGGTACTTCCTCTGCTTGCGGCCGTAGTGCTCGCCGCCAAGCGCCTCGTACCGACCAAGGGGGCCGGTGGGTGGGTGGCATCGTTCGCCTTCGTCTGGGGAGTGGTGTGGACGCTCTTCCACAACATGTACTTGTGAGATCCAACGGACGTGTAGCATCATGGTATTGAGAACAAAGTGGACCTGTGAGCTGACCGAGGCCCTCGACGGCAAGGCAGTGAACGTAGCTGGCTGGGTGCACAGTAAGAGAAATCTGGGCGGGATCAGGTTCCTTCTCCTGAGGGACAAGACCGGGATTATCCAGGTCACCGCTATCAAGAAGAAGCTTGAGCCTGAGCTCTTCGCCACGATCGCATCACTCTCAAAGGAGTCGGTCGTATCGGTTTCGGGGCAGGTCAAAAAGAACAACCAGGCCCCCCATGGCGTGGAGATCATTCCGGAAACGGTCACGGTGCTCAATCCCGCCGATACTCCCCTCCCCCTTGACGTGACGGGAAAGGTCCACGCCGAGCTGGACACGCGTCTGGACAACCGAGTCGTCGACCTTCGTCGGCAGAACGTCACCCGTGTGTTCATTATCAAGGACGCCTTGCTCGCGGAGTTCCGCCGGAAGTGTGACGATGAGGGATTCGTGGAAGTGCACACCCCCAAGATCGTTGCAGCCGGTGCTGAAGGAGGCTCCACGCTCTTCCCGATCGCCTACTTCGATCGGGAGGCCTACCTTGCCCAGTCACCGCAACTCTACAAGCAGATGCTCATGGGATCCGGGCTCGACCGGATCCTGGAGATCGCCCCGGCCTGGCGGGCTGAAAAATCGGATACCATCCGTCACCTGTCCGAGTTCATCTCGATCGACATGGAGATGGCCTTCATCGAGAGCGAGGAGGACGTCATGGGAATGCTCGAACGAGTGCTCGCCCATGCGCTCGAGCATGTCAGGACCTCCTGCTCCCTCCAGCTCGAAGAGATGGGTGTGGAGCTACCTGAGGTCAGTATACCCTTCCCCCGGGTGACCTACTCTGAAGCTGTCGAGCTCATCAACGCATCCAGTGAGACAGAGGTCGAATGGGGCGAGGACCTCTCGACCGAGGCAGAGAAGGTCCTCGGCAAGATCATGGCCGAGAAGGGCCATGACCTCTACTTCATCACAGAATACCCCTCGCGTATCAAGCCCTTCTATATCATGGTCAACGACGAGCGTCCCGAAGTATGCCGCGCTTTCGACCTGGAGTTCAGCGGGATGGAGATCACCTCGGGCGGCCAGCGCGAGCACCGGCACGACGTTCTTATCAATCGGATGAAGGAACAGGGTCTGGACACGAGCGACTTCACATTCTACTTGGACGCTTTCCGGTTCGGGATGCCCCCCCACGGTGGCCTGGGTCTGGGAATCGAGCGCGTGGTCCAGATCATCCTGGACGTCAAGAACATCCGGGAGACCGTGCTCTTCCCCCGTGACCGATCCCGTCTCGTACCATAAGGTGATAGAGTCGTGGTCGCTGTCGTGAACGAGGACCTATGCCTGCATTGCGGCGGCTGTATCGTGACATGTCCCGTGGACGCGAGCGTGTTCCATGATCCTATCATCATCATCGACGATAAGGAATGTGTCTCCTGTGGGGCGTGCGTAGCGGTATGTCCCACGGGCGCTATATCTCTGGAGTGAATTGTACGTGCCTGACGTCATCGTTATCGGTGTAGGCCCCGCAGGGGCGAACGCTGCACGATTTGCTGCCCGCGAAGGCCTTGATGTGCTCGCTGTGGACCAGCGCCAGGAGATTGGCGCTCCCAAACGGTGTGCCGAAGGAGTGGTGCTCGAGGTCTTGAAGCGTGACATGGTACCCGAGGATGAGCGGTGGATCGCTCAACGCATCCATGGCCTCACATTCGTTGCGCCCAATGGCCGCAGGGTATCTGCCCGGGAGGACCACGTGGTCGGTGTGGTTGTGGAGCGGAAGTTGTTCGATAAATACTTGGCCACCCTCGCCGTGCGCGATGGCGCGAATGTCCAGGCCTGGACTCGCGCAGAGTCGGTGGTGCGAGACGGAGATACTACACGAGTCACCCTCTCTTCCGCGGGCCGGACTTGGGAGGAGGAGGCGGCCATCGTCATCTGCTGTGGCGGTGTGGACGCCACCATGGCCCGGTCGCTGGGACTTACCGAACCAGTCCAGCCAAAGAATCTGAGCTCCGGTGTCCAGTTCGAAATGGCAGGTATCGACATCCCCGATCCCACCATGGTCACCTGCTGGACCGGCCGGAGGACCGCTGGTGGCGGTTATGCATGGGTATTCCCGAAGGGCGATGATGTTGCCAATGTAGGTGTCACGGTCCTCGGTTCTGACGAGGAGAATTCTATCACTTACCTCAAGCGGTTCATAGCCTCTGAACCAGGGCTGGCCCAAGGGAGTGTCCTTGAGGTGAACGCTGGGACCATCCCTGTAGGTGAGTCGATCAGTCACTTTGTGGCCGATGGTATCATGGTCGCCGGTGATGCGGCCCGCCAGGTCAATCCCATCCATGCCGGAGGTATCTGTGAGGCCATGGAAGCCGGGAGGTTCGCCGGCGAGACCGCTGCCAAGGCCATAGGTCGTGGTGACACATCAAAGAAGTCCCTCAAGGAGTACGAAGAGCGGTGGAGCAAGGGGTACGGCGCCTTCCAGAATAGCCTCGTTCGTGCCAGACGCGCGGTCCACTCGCTCTCCGACGAGGACCTCGACTACCTCATCACCAAGATCACTCCCAAGGACGTCGTGGACTTCCTCGCGGGCAAGGGTTTCACCCGAGCTGCTCGGCTCTTCGCACGTCGCCCGTCGCTGCTTAAAGTGTTCCTGTACTGAGAGCGACTATATCATCTCGCCCATTCCGACAGGTTTTAATTCTCAAGCGCATCTTATCACCGGTATGGCCGCGCCCCTCAAGGAGATCACACTACGCAAGTACGAGCGCCCCCGGTCTACTCAGGAACGGGAGCTCTTCCGCCGCATCTGCCTCTCCCTCGGCGTTCTCCAGCCCAACGACCGGCGTGACACCATCGTGGATGTCCTCCATGCCCTGTTCCGGACCCATGCCAGGGGGGAACAATCCACATTGGAGGAGCTCGTGAACGAGCTGAAGACCATGGGTGTGACCGAAGGTCTGGCCGCCTCGAACCTGCGTCGCCACCTCAGACGGCTGGCGGCCCTTCATCTGGTCGAGCGGTCGAAGAACCGGTACCGTTTCACTGAGGGCGTAAGCCCTGTCGAGGCGTTCTCGTTCACCAGGCGATATCTCATCGACGATGTTGCTGAGCGGATCGAGGAATACCTTCGAGCTGGCGAAGAAGTCGTCGGCATCGAAAGAGATCAACCTTAGGGCCCGCCCACCCCATCTGATGCTCGTGGCCTGTTCGTATGGCTGCGAACAGAGCGACTAGAACCTGGCCAGGTACTCTTCCTTCTTGCGGTTGTAGTCATCCGGCGTGATAAGGCCGTTGTCCAGGAGCTCCTTGAGTGTCTTGAGCTTCTCCATCAGTTCCTTGCGGTCGATGGTCTCGTACCGGACCGCCTGTGACACGGCCTGGCGCGAGTAGGGACTACCCGAGTCCTGGAGGGTGGCGGGCACTGCGGCTCCAGCAGAGGCTGCGGCCGGAACCACATCTGCATCGGTCGTGGCCGCGGCCCCTTCCAGGAAGTGGCTGATGGAAGGCCGGATGCTCGTGGTGTATGTGCGGTACACAGAGAGCTTCAGCGAATCGAACCCTGCGGGATTCTCCGCGTCGGCCACTGTGATGCCCATAACACTACCATCCACGGCACGAGCGATAGGAGCCCGCTTGAGGTAGGTAAACAGGAGCGCGAGCAGAAGACATCCTGCCACCAGAAGGGTCGTGGTGTCGCCCAAGGCAGAAGTGATCCCTGTCGCGGGCGGGGATTGTGCAGGCGTAGCCGGTGCGGGTGTCGGAGTCGCGGCGGGCGGAGCGGCGGCGATGGCCTCGGGAGCCGGGGTAACGGCAGGCGGATTCTCCACGCGTGCGTCCGCCGTGGGCTCGGGTGTGGCCTCGGTCGCGGCCGCTTCGGGCTCGGGGGTGGTCTCCTGCACGACAGCCTCGGGCGTCGGTACGAGCCCGGTCGTTGCTTCGGTGGCCGAGAACGTGTACTTGTACCCAACTCCGTTACCCAGGGCGCTCATGACCAGATCCCAGTCACCCGCTTCCAGCACGGTAAAGTCGGCTGTGAGCTCGCCATCGCCCACAACCTTCCAGTCGAGGTTGATAACGGCAGCGTCCGGCCCCTTCAGTCGGGAGATGCTGGAGTCTTCCGCGGTAATCCCCAAGCCCTCCGGGAAGCTCCAGGCAAGCTGATAGGTCTGACCCGGCTCCAGGGCTGCGGTGTAGCACACCGCGCCCTCGCGGGGCGGTCCCCCGCTGTCGCCGGTCACGAAGATCTCGGTGCCGGGTGCTACGGCAGTACTGTTAGGGGGATATATCTTGACCACATCGTAGATGGGCTTGCACTCGCCGGCAGCGCAGCACACCTCACCCTCCGCGCACTGGTCGTCCTTCGTACAGCATGCCTTCCCGACAGTACAGCACACGCCGTTCGTGCACGTGACGGTGTCGCACTCGGCGTCCTGGGTGCAGATATCGCCCTCGGCCCGGACGTGACACGCGTAGGAGCCCACGTCGCACACGCCCTTGGAGCACTGGTTGTCCTCAAGGCAGCATTCCTTGCCCGACTCGCAGCAGATATCGTTCAGGCAGTTGCCCGAGTCGCAGTCGTTGGCCGCCTCGCAAACGGCACCGTACGATCCATCGCTGCACACACCCCCCGCGCAGATCCCGGAACCACACTGGTTATCGCGCTCGCACGATTCGTCCAGATCCAGACGGGCGGCGAAGAGGCGTACCTTTGTACCCAGACGCACCGCTACCATGCGATCGCCGTTGGAATGCACGACCTTCAGCTGGGTCGCGCCCGCACCTCCGGAGGATATGTACAGAGGTGACGATGAGAGCTTGCCGTCGACGATGATGCTCTCGACGAGCGAGCTGTCTGTGGCGTTGCCCGATAACAGGGAGGGGTGGGATTCGTTGAGCGTCCCGACATCGAACGCGCTCGAGGCCGGTGTCTCGACGCTCATCCGCTCGCACGAGGAGGTGTCACAGCTGTAGACGTAGAGGTTGGTCTCGCTTCTTGTCACCAGCTCGCTCTTCCCATCGCCGTCCAGGTCGCCGACGGCCGTGTAGGTACCGAGGAAGTCCCCATCCTGGATGTCCTCGGGATCGACGGAGCTCCCGTCGTTCGTCTTGTCGCACCGGTTGTTATCGCAGGCGAGCACGTTGCGGGCGGCGAGGACCTCGTTCTTCCCGTCATTGTCCACGTCCACGATATCGATGTCGTCGACGGTGCCCTTCATTTCGTAGAACCATTGGTCCACGCACCCATCGGCGTCGCAAGTGTAGCTGATGAGCAGACCCCAGCTCTTCGTGCCATCGGTGCACGTACCCGTGACGCGACCGGCACCGCATTCCTTGACGGGATTGGTGCCCACCATGAGGATATTGGTGCCATCGTTGTTCACATCGCCCGCAGCGAACCCGACCGCTCGGCCGTTGTAAAGGGTCTCACCCTGGCCTGCCTCGACGCACCGGGAGTTGTCGCACCGGTATACGGAGAAGCCACCCGTTTTCCCCAGATAGATCTCGTTGTTCCCGTCGCCATCGCCATCGCCCACTGCCACCGACCATACGTCCGAAGCGGAGGCGCCACATGAGTAATCCCGCTTGCATCCTGCAGCAGAACAGCTGTACACATCGCACGGAAGTACGACGATCTCGTCCTTCCCGTCATTATCGGCGTCACCTACAGTGAACAGGTCACCGTCCACGCTCCATACCTCGGCGTACGTCACCGCTACCGCGGGAGCGGACAGCAGGAGCGTTACGAGCAGAATGAGCGTGGGGATATGACGGGCCATTGGACTCACCGGGGGGTACCCTTCGAAAAAGGGCGACCAAAGTATATAAAAACATGGATAGGGCTGCGGAGAGCTGCTACCATGCTCCCCCTCCAGACATACGCCACGTTCCTCGGGCTGGTGGCCGCAGGCCATCTTCTTCGCAGGAAAGGGATTCTCTCGGAGGAGCTGGTCCGGCGGGCGCTATTGGTACTGTTCTTCGTGTTCATCCCCGCGTCGGTGCTCACCGGTGCCGCTGGGCTCGAGCGGGACGTGGCCCGCTCGCTCTGGCGTCTCGGGCTGGTTGCGGTGGGCCAGTACATCGTGTTCATGGGGCTTACGTTGGCCACCGCTCGTTGGTTCGGGCTCTCGGGCCCTTCCCGGGATACGCTCGTGTTCCTCGTGGCACACCACAACGGTATCTTCATCCCCCTCCCCTTCATCCGTTCGGCTGCCGGGGAAGCGGGGGCACTGGCCGCGGTGTTCTACTCGCAAGCGTACTTCCTCACGTTCCTGCTCCTGACGCCGCTGTTCATGGACCGGGACACCTTCGATCCCCGCACGGTGTACGCCCAGTTCTGGCCCCTCCTGGCCGCCATGGCACTGGCGGTGGTTATCGTTCTCATGCCGGGCTCTCCCCCGGACATGCTCGTACGCCTCGCGTTCCCCGTAATCTCCCGCATGGATACCGTAACGGGCCCCTTGGCCCTGTTCGTCGTGGGCGCAAGTCTTCGGCCGGATTCTGATGGTTTCAAGATGGACAGAGTTACGGCATTAGTAGTCGGGCTGCGTCTGGTCGTCGGCGGGATCCTAGGAGTCACAGTGTCCCGTCTGGTGGACCTCCCTCTCGCGTGGCGTACCTGTGTCGCCGTGGAGTTCGGCAGCGCCAGTGCCACGGTGAACGTCATCCTCATCGAACGGCTCGGGCTGGATGCCGAGGTGGGGGCCCGCGCGGTGTTCTTCACCACAATGCTCTCAACCCTGACCATCCCGATCGTGCTCGCCCTCGTCTAGGTGAGTTATTCTTATAGGATGGCCGCCATCACACCCACCATGGGCGAATCCACGACGGACATAGAGGAACTGCTCCGTCAGGGAAAGGATGCTTTCGAGGAAGGCCGCGTCGGTGTGGCCATCGAGCGGTTCAAAGATGTCCTGTCCCGGGACCCAGATGATCCAACGGCGCTCAACAACCTCGGCTCATGTCTTGTGCGGGCAGGTCGTTTCGAGGATGCGGTCCGTGCTTTCTCCGAAGCGCTCGAGGTGGACGCAACACGACCCGAGACGCTCCTGAACCTCGCCACCGCTCTCGAACGTCTTGTTTTCGAGAAGGGAAGGGACGACCATCGGGCCCTGTGGGTCCGGACCCTCGAGTCCCTGACCCTTGTAGCTCCTGACAATCCTGATATCTGGATCGATCTCGGGGTGGCCCTCGGCGGTACTGGAGAAGGAGCCGAGAAATGCTTTCGACGCGTCCTGTCCCTTGAGCTGGGACGGCCCGAGGCGGCCGAGCGGCTGGGGGAGGCACTCATCGCACGGGAGGCGTTCGACGAAGCGGAGGTCGTGTACCGCGAGCTCGTTGAACGCGATCCGAAGAGCGTACTGGGCTGGGCCGGCCTTGGGATAGTGGCCTTCCGTCAGACCAAGCCCTCCTCTGCAGAAGAGCACCTGCGTCGCGCATTGAAGCTCGATCGGGACCACGAGAAGGCCAACCGGGGCATGGCCCTGGTGCTCGAGGCAACTGGACGGCCTGACCTCGCTATCCTCCATGAGGAAGCGTGTGGTATGCTCGCTCCAGAGAACGTCCCTGACGCCTGGGCTACAGCGGGTATGCTCCTTGAAGGACGTGGCGAGACCGCCCGGGCCCGACGCTGCTTCTCAAGGGAACGACTCTATAGGGACATCATGCTCCACGAGGCGACGGCACGGCTGCGACCGGACGACGCGGAGGTTGTACAGCGACTGGCCGAGCTCTATGCGGCGTACGGTGACGAGCGCCGCGCAGCCGCATGGCGAGAGCGAATCGGGAACGCTGCCGAAGCATAGCATTTAAAAAACATAGCCGCGTCGTCGTCTGCGGTGTCCATTAATGATCCACGACCAAGAGCTTGTCAGTGAGATTCGCCGCCGGTTCGGCCTCAACCTCTACGAGACGAAGGTATGGCTCGCCCTTCTGTCGAAAGGGAGTGCTACTGCCGGAGAGCTTGCGGACATTTCCAACGTCCCGCGCTCCCGCACCTACGACGTGCTCGAGAGCCTCGAGTCAAAGAAGTTCATCTCACAGAAACCGGGCAAGCCCATAAAGTACGTTGTCGTGCCGCCCAAGGACATCATCACGGCCGTCAAGGACTACACCGAGACCGAGCGCGTTAAGCACCTCGATGAGGTCGAGCGCATCGAGAAGAGCAACGTTCTGGGCAAGCTCAAGAACCTCTACTCCCAAGGGTCCGAGTTCATCGCACCCCCCGAGGAATCGGGCGCCGTACGCGGACAGACCAACATGCGTGACCATCTCGACCTGATGATCCGGGACGCCAAGACCTCCATCATCATCCTCACGACCTCCGACGGCATCACCTATCTGGCTCAGGAGCATATCGAAGCCTTGAAGAAGGCAAGCAAGAACGGTGCCATCATCAAGATGGCCGCCCACCTCAACGAGACAAACAGGACGGACGCCAAGCTCCTCCTGACCATTGCGAAGGTACGCCACTCAGAGGATATCCACGCCCGTATCTACGTGATCGATAACGATGAGGTCATGTTCATGGTGGTGCCAGAGAACGCCGTGCACCCCTCCTACGACACGGGCATCTGGCTGCGGTCCTCCTTCTTCGCCCAGGCGCTCACCGACCTATTCGAGCACGCCTACGAGTTCTGGGAGCACGGCGAGAAGGCCATCAAGAAGCTCGACGACAAGCTGAAGGCCTCCGAGAAGGCCGCCAGTCGGAAGGACGCGGTGGTAAACCCGATCTAGGGACGCGCCCTCCACGAAAGACTTTAATGTTCTCCCCACCAGCCCGGGCAGTATCATGATAAAAATTATCGTGCTCGGTGGCGGGCTCGTTGGCCAGGTCATGGCCCGTGACCTCGCCGCGGACAAGGACATCGACGTTACCGTGGCGGACCTCAATCCCGCTCTAAAGGAACAGCTCACACCACATGGTATAGAGTTCGTCCAGGCCGACCTCTCGGACGCGGACACCATCACACAGCTCATCCAGGGGTACGACCTCGTCATCGGCTCATTGCCCGGTTTCCTGGGTTTCAAGAACCTCGAGACGGTCATCCGCGCTGGCAAGAACATCGTGGACATCTCGTTCATGCCCGAGGACGCCATGGCACTGGACGGGCTGGCCAAGGAGCACGGTGTCACCGCGGTGGTGGACTGTGGTGTGGCGCCCGGGATGAGCAATATGATCCCGGGGTACGTCGACTCCATCCTTGACAAGACGACCGACCTCACAATCATGGTCGGCGGCCTCCCCAAGGAGCGCAGCTGGCCCTACGAATACAAGGCGCCCTTCTCTCCGATCGACGTGCTCGAGGAGTACACACGCCCTGCGCGGCTCGTTCGCGACGGCAAGGTGGTCGTCCTCCCGGCGCTCTCTGAGCCCGAGCTGGTGGACTTCCCCGACATCGGAACGCTCGAGGCGTTCAACACCGATGGCCTGCGCTCACTCATCACCACGATCGACGCACCGAACATGAAGGAGAAGACAATGCGTTACCCCGGACACATCGAGCTCATGCGTGTGCTGCGGGAGACCGGTTTCTTCTCCCAGGAGAAGATCGAGCTCAAGAACGGGACGCAGGTCAAACCGCTCGACCTCACAACGCGCCTCCTATTCCCAATGTGGAAGCTCGGGCCCGAGGACCGCGAGTTCACGGTGATGCGTGTCGAGGTCGCGGGTCTCAAGAACGACAAGCAGGTGACATATACTTACGACCTGATGGACCGGTACGATGAGGACACGGGGTTCTCATCGATGTCACGGACAACGGGCTTCCCGGCGGCCATTGTGGCTCGCCAGGTCCTTGCCGGCCGCGTCACCGATAAGGGAGTGTTCCCGCCCGAGTTCCTCGGACGCGACCACGAGCTCTTCCAGCTCGTACTTGCCGAGCTCACGAAGCGTGGCGTTGTGTTCACCGAGAGGATCGAATAAGAGGCGGCCGATCACAGTCGACTGCGGGACGGAAGTCACGTCCCATAGGCCCAAGTTAAAACGTTTAATACTCCTGGAAGTGGTTGAATGGTCGATCCACTGAGTACGATAGTGCTCCACTGCGCGCTCTCGCTCACCGTGGAAGCTGTGATGGCCCGTCTCGGAGCGAAGGCAGCGAAAAAGTTGTCCCCCCGGTTGTTCAAGCGCTCCCTTGACAGCCGATTCCACACCAAGCCCCTTTCACCGGAAAACTGGAGGAACGTGACCAGGATCGTCCGGGAGGAACTGGACCGGGAGGGGATGTCCCCCGAGGACGTGGAGGATATTATCACACGGATGCGCTCCGAAGTGCGTGATACGCAGAAACGGGCCGGCCGTGACTCGGACTCGGTGCTGAGGTTCATCGACCGTCAGAGTACCAAGTTCTTCTCCTTCCTCGACAAGCGGAGCCGGGACCGCGGAGAAAAGGTGAAGCGTGAGTTGGTCGCCAAGCTCTCGGTGATGACCGACCGGCAGCTGGCAGCCATGCTCTCCTCAGTGAACCGTCGGCTGGACGGCCTTGCCGACGACCATCGCGAGATGAAAGATGACCACAAGGACATCAAGGCCGATCTGCGCAAGATCAAGGAGATGCTGAAGGAGGGGCGCTCCGATCCCAAGAAAGTGGACGTGCTCGTTCAGCGGGTGGAGACCGTCGGAAAGGTCGACGATCCCATGCTCTACTATAATCTAGCCGAGGGATACGAACGTCAGAACGAGACTGGGAAGGCCGTCCACTACTACGAACGGGCGGTCATGGCCGATAAATCCTTCCACCGAGCGTGGGCCAAGCTCGGCCTCCTCCAGGGCAAGCGCGGCCGCTGGGACAAGGCGGCACCCGCCTGGGAGAACGCCGCGACCACCAAGAAGACGAGCGCCGACTACTTCGCCCATGCCGGCAACGCCTACCACCAGCTCGGGGACATCCCCACGGCCATCAAGCTCTTCGAGCGGGCGGTGAAGATTGATCCGCACTGCTCGCCCGCCTGGACCGACCTGGGCGAGCTGTGGCTTGAGGGGCCCGGGGACGGTAATCGGGCCTTGCGCTGCTTCAAGAACGCTGTGGCCTCGGATAAGAGGAACCATCAGGCGTGGGGCCGCCTCGCGTACGTCCACTATCTCCGCCATGAGTACGGCCTTGGATCAGGCGCCTACTCTGAGGCAATCAAGATCAACGACAGGGTGCGCAAATACTGGTTCAACCTCGCCCTCTGCCACGGGCATAACCAGGACAACGAGCGGGCGATCATCGCCGCACGACATCTCTTGGAACGATGGCCTGACGACCGGGAGGCCTGGGAGTTCCTCGGCGACCTCTACAAGAAGCAGTACGACCATGGTCATGCAGAGGAGTGCTACCGCAAGGCCCGTGGCCTCTGATGGTCAACCCCAC
>Ga0187833_10001856_pt1 | contig 23432 bp, 20 predicted proteins | sample ETNtaG_37_FD_167968 | JGI IMG/M metagenome (GOLD analysis project Ga0187833, IMG submission 167968) | Marine microbial and viral communities from oxygen minimum zone, Eastern Pacific Ocean - ETNP2014_SV_400_PacBio MetaG (Illumina Assembly) | ecosystem: Environmental > Aquatic > Marine > Hypoxic...
GCCAGCACTCGGTCAGCGACCTCCAGAACTTTGCGCACTTTTAGCGGACACCGAATTAGCATCCAATTGCCTGGTGATTTAGCTGGGGGTTGAGATCGGGTAGGGGTTACGACTGGCGCGGCTCTGTTTTCGGGTTCTTTGCCAAATTGTTCGCACCGTATCTCATCGGCTTCGCATTGGTTTCACCCTGACCAATTTGGGTGATCTTCCCACCACTACGAAGGAAGGTCTTCATGTCAGCGCCGAGTTGCCGGTGATTCATGTTCTTCGGGGGTTGTGGCTTCGGCATTCAGGCTAGTCATTGATTCCGTGTTAATCCGGAACGGGATATCAACTGAGATCTGTTTGAAGAAGCAAATACTGTGAAAATGCTGCACCCAATGTGCACCCAGAGAGATCTATGGTCATTCAAACAGAGAGAACTGTACGTAAAGGCAACATAATATACTGATTTAAAAGGTTATTTTGGTGGAGCCGATGAGGATCGAACTCACGACCTTCGCATTGCGAACGCGACGCTCTCCCAGCTGAGCTACGGCCCCGTAATCAAAGTGTGGCACTTTACCCGAGCGATTTCCAGCAAACCAATCGATTCGATCGAGAATCACTCAGGCTACTACTTGACTGTTCGGGCCCGTACATCATTCCCGTTCCAATCCTAGTTGATCTTCAGCAACCGACTAAACTTGATCGTTAGGTATATGCCTGACATTGCACAAACGATCCACACCCAGCCGTGCAGGCTACCGGATGCAATGCCGCTGAAGAAGGCTCCGATATTACATCCGTATGCGAGTCTGGCGCCATACCCCATAAGCAATCCTGCGGCCACGAGCCCCAGAGTAGATCGCGGGCTCCACGGAGCTTCAACCTTCTGCTTATTGGATGGCGCTGACGCCAACAGCGCGCCGAGCATAATCCCGAAGTTCAAAAGCGAGGTGGTGTCGGTAAGCAGGGAGCTGCTAAGTGCTGCTTGATGGAATCCACCTGTCCAAAACGCGCTGGTCGATGGATCCCAACCGGTCAAGACAGCCAACTTTGCACCCCAAAGGGTGAAGCCCCAGGTTATCGACCACGGATGTCCCGCCGTGACCAGTACCGCCCAATTCAGCAATGCCAGAGCTACTGCGCCATAAAGAAGTGGCCAGGGCCCAACGAGCAGACGTTTCCAACCAACCCAGTTTCTCCTTGAGGCCGCTTGATCAACGTGACAGCCGCTCCAGCGCATCAGCACGTAGATGGATGCTAGCACTAGTAATTGTAACGGGATAGCGACTTCCCAACCCAGGGATTCGCCAAGAGAGACCGATCCGATGCCGGGAAGCTGATTCCACCAGCCGAGATCGAGACTGCCTCGGAATGCACCGATACAAAAGAAACACAACAACAGCAGCATGCGTGGATTGCCGGCACCGCTGGTAAACAGTGTTCCTGAGGCGCAGACACCACCTATCTGCATTCCAATGCCAAACACAAACGCGCCGAGTGCCATGGAGACGCTCACCGGTGCCAAGGCGCCAACTACGCCGTGGTTGAATGCAGTGCCCTGGGCGAGAATCGGAGCAAAGAGGAGTATCGCCAATCCCAACATGATTAGCTGAGCTGTGGCACCCGTCATATCCTTCTGTTCGATCAGACGACGGTACACTCCTGCAAATCCAAATGAGGCGTGATAGAGGGAGATGCCAAGCGCGCATCCAATTATAAAAAGGAGCGGCGATTGAATGCCCTGGCTAACAGTTTTCAGCAGTATCCAGGATATCAGTGCAAGAGAGATGGTAAGTTTCAGGTACACAAGCCAGTCGGCCGCTGCTCAAGAATGAGTCCGCTCGTTAGTTTATTGACGGACCTTGCCCTGGATCTGCTTGATCTTCGGGTTATTCATCAGTTGCTTGAATTTTGCGTTCTTGGCCGATGCTTCGATATCCAGGTTTTGAACCGCTCGCATTATTTCCGGGTCAGCCAACACCTTCTGTAACTGGGGATCGTTGTGCAACTCCAGAATAATGGCCATGATATCGGCATTACCCATCATCTGCTGTTTGATGGCGCCCATCCCAATGGACGGGGCGCCAATGCCACTTGTGCCGACGCTCTCTTGAGGCCGCGCACTTGTTGCACCTGAGTTGATGGACATCACCCGGGCAGCATCCAGAGTGATTAATCCAAGACTGGTTGAGCGTATGGTATATACACCATTGCTTAGAGATATGACTTCTCCATTTAGACTACTGCCGTCCTGCAACTTAATCGTCTTTATATCAGCGGCAGCTAAGGGGAACGCAACGAGTAGCAGGAGGATACGGAGTAGTGTTCGCATGTTCTTCCCGGGAGCAAGAGTTCTTCTCACCAGCATTTTGATGGCCTTCTGCGTGTTAGTAAAGCACGCATTCGACCTTAGTCACATCCAGGGCGGCACAGCTGCAGCACCTAAATGCGCATTCTGACTTAACATCAATGAATGAAAGACGATTGGGATATAACAGGTCTGCGGCTAAGTCTCTAATCCAACCTTCCCTATTCCCGTTCCTGTTCCCGTTCCTGTTCCCGTTCTTGTTCCCGTTCCTGTTGCACAATTCTAGTTAGGGAAGCAGCCAGCAGACCGGCAGGTACTGCGATCACGAGCATGCCGATCAGCAGCACCATAAACGTAAACAACCTGCCGCCGATCGTTATGGGATAGACGTCACCATAGCCAACGGTGGTGATAGTGGCAACGGCCCACCACAGGGAATGAAACACAGATTCAAATTTGTCCGGTTGAGCGTCGTGTTCAAAATAGAATATGCCGATGGCAGACAACCACAGCAATATTAAGGTAAGAAACGCAAACAGAATGACCTCTTCCTTCACCAGCATGATGCAGTCGAGCAGCCTTCTGGACGCCTGGCTGAATCTAAAGATCTTGAGAAGTATTAGGAGACGAAACAGTCTAAAGGATCGGGCTGATCTTAGATCAATCCCGATGGCTAGATAAAAGGGTAGTATGGCGATCAAATCGATCAACCCAAAGAAACTGAAAATGAAGGACAGTTTTGCGTCGGAGGTCCATAGCCTGAGCAGATACTCCAGCGTAAATATCACGATGACCATCACTTCCAGATAACCAAGAACCGTGTGTAACTCAACTGAAATGGCCGGTAACGTTTCAATGGAGAACGTTACCAGGGATAGAATGATCAAAAAATAGATCACAGAATTGAAGATGCGGCCCGACCAGGTATCGGTATCGTCTACCATTCTCTTTGCAATCTGTCGCACACGCATAGTGACCTCCCGTCAATTCAAAAGACAATCCAACAGCTTCAGCCGGACAGCGGCTGAATTGTCGCATGAATGATTGGCGTTGGAGGAGACTTTATTAAGCTGGGCGTCAGCTATACGGACTGGCTCATCAGATTCTTACAGTCGATGACTCTCGCTTCGGTTTATAAGTCGATCCTGTATCTGAGCATAGAAACCTCGGAAGAGATCTACCAGAGTCTCATTGGCATAGTCGGTGAATTCGCCGGCATCCAGAAACATGCCATCCTTTCCGCAGACTTCGTAACGGATGTGGGGTTGTCTTTCGTCCGAGCATTGGTCCATCTTATCTTTGCAGATCGGACACCTGATGTCTCTCAGGGTGTTGTAGAGTCGGCCAACCTTGGGATCACCACAATCGATGTATTCCGAACCCCACTTCTCCTTCAAAGCTTCGGCCTCACCGTGGTCAAACCAGATTCCACTGCAATTGCTGCAGCGATCGACCACGACCTTTCCTCTTAAGGTACCTACCGTTAACACCAGCATCTCCGCGGCACATTTGGGACAAATCATCACGTTAGATCCTTCAATGTCATTCGTTCTGCAGCCATCAGAACTGATTGCAGCAAGTACATTACCAGCTATCCAACCGCAGACAATGGCATACGGCTGCCATGTACTTTTGTACAGTGACCTAAGTATCGACGATGAATTGAGGATGATTGGTTGAGGCGTGCCTGAATGGGCTGAAGACCCCATCTGGCATCGGAGTCTTCAGCTTAATTCTCCGCGGCAGGTCTGGTATCAGTTATCGCGGACGGCGTTTTTTCGCTGCAGGTCGCTTCCTGGCTACCGCCTTACGCGTTACTGCTTTTTTCTTGCCGGCCTTTGCTGCCGGTTTCTTCCTGGCGACTGCCGTTCTCTTTGCCGCTTTCTTCTTGGCGGCTTTTTTCGCGGCAGGCTTCTTCCTGGCGACTACCTTGTCCACCAGTCTACCGGCCGCATCTCGAATTTCCGGACCGTTCACTCTGGCACGCCCATCACCAAATTTACCATCGCGCTCCCGCAGGGTTGCTCTCAGCCCCTGGTCACTCACTCTTTGACCCCATGTCTTGGCCGCCGCAGCGTTATGGCCGCGTACATCATTTTCCACTGCCATGCGCTGCAGGGTTCGAGCACCCATCAGTTCCAGGCCCTGGTTGATGATTCGCTTATTGGCACTGAGCAGATCCGGGTCGATCAGCGCCAGACGATCGGCTAGGTGCTCGACTTCATTTTCCAGCATGTCCCCGGGCACGGCCTTCAGCGCCCACCCAAGCTGCTGAGCTTCCGCGCCGGTGATGGAGTCACCGGTCAACATGAGACGTTTCGCCCATTGCGGCCCAATGTTGTAGAGCCACATGTTATTGGGCAGGGCTCCCAGATCGCGGGCCGGCGGGAATCCAATGGTGGCATCATCGGCAACGATGACCATGTCACACAGCAGGGCGACGTCGGTGCCACCTGCCAGGCAATAACCATGAACCTGGGCAATGGTGGGCTTGTGCATGTCAAAAATCGTCATCCGATAACGCTGCGTCTTTTCCATCTGCCAGGCATCGTCATCCACCATCGAGCCGCCGCGATAGCTGTTCTCAGCGGATCTAACCCGTGAGAAACCTTCCCGGGGCCGGGGTCCGGACAGATCATAGCCTGCGGAAAATGCACGCCCCTGCCCCTTGATGATGACACAGTGCACGGCCCGATTGTCGTCTGCTTCCCACAGTGCCTCCTGCAATTCGAACAGCAGGTCATGGGACAAGGCATTTAGTTTTTCAGGACGATTCAGGGTAATTCTGGCCCGGCCATTTTCGACTTCGTATAGGATGTTCTTGAACTCTTCCACAATTTGCTCCATCTGATAATTCCGGATCTCCATCTGATGGTTCCGGATCCCCATCTGATAGTCCCGGATATTGACAAGAATATAGCGGCAGGAAATTTACCATAATTCAGCAGCAGAAGATTGTGGAATAGGGATGTATGTGGTGTTCCGTGGAGGAATTTTCGGTCCGCGCGCCTCTCAGGCGGTGGACTCAGCTACTCAGGCTCGTAGCTATCCGTGCCCGGATCGTATTCTTCGTAGGTATAGCTGTCATCGTCAGCGTTGTGTTCCACGCACCCTGCGGCAGCCCAACAACCCTCACCGGAGTAGTTGGGGACGACATCATTGGGTGTGTAGGCATTGCCGCCGGCGGCAGCGCCTTGTTGAGCACCACCGGTATTCAAACCCACCGCATTGGCAGCAACCTGTTCGCCAAGGTAGACAGACAGTACTTCGTAGACGAACTCCTGCTTCTGCTGGAACGCGAGACCGTTCCAGCTCTGTGCATGTTGCATCCAGATTGCACGTGCCTGCACCAGATTCGCCTGTATCTCCATCGATGCCATGGGGAACATCTGTATCAAGCCCTGGGCTATTTGGATACGCATATTGGGATCGAAGCGGGTGGGTTGACCCACCTGAGCAAGGCTGAATTCCAGCGCTTCGATGTAGGCATTGACCGCGTCGACCGTTAACTCACCACCTAATCCTCTGGCAATGACCTGATTGGGGTTGGGCGCCCCGCTCTCTGGCTGGTTCTGCTGCCAAATTCCCTGTTGGGCCTGGTCTGCACCGAATGCGGTCATTGATATGTACATGAAAGATGTTAGATACAACGGAATGATTCTGCGCATCGTTTTCACCTCTCGCTGAGAGACTAAACGACATCATACTGCCGAGAGGATTTCTCGGCAACTGTCATATTCATCTATCCGGCTGCTCAGAGAATGTACACATACAGACCCGTTGTACACGCTATGAAATCCGATTTCCGGCTTGTAGGTAGCCGACTATCGACCTTGTAAGCTCGTTAGCTTCCCCCTACAAGTGTTTCCCTGGCCGAAACGAGTCATGAAAGATGATACCAGGGGATCTATCTACATAACGGCTGTAATCCTGTAGCCGCAACTCGTCCAGTTCTTCATAAAGTTCGCGGGCGATCATGCTTCTGCTTTTGCTTTTCCTGAAGATTGCGTCTGCTGATTTCAGGTATAGGAATATCGGTTCCATGGTACGATCCAAAGCCCAAAAGACATTGATGGCAGAAGGCTGCATGGTCTTGGTTAGCCTCTTATTCAAACCGGTCACGGCACTTAACCACGACCATCTTCTCGCCCTGACCAGCAACTCCGTAAAGCCGGCTTCATACCAGGAATAGTCAAAACGATAGGCAAGGTCCGGGTCCTCCATCCACGCAAAGGACTTGGTCAGCACGGCGTCTTTCAAATGGGACTCATACAGCTTTGTATAGTCTTTCCACTCAGCTATCAGATCAAACCGTGGATCCGCCTCAATATCCGCCGGCGCGAACCCTCCCGCAAATGCGATGCCGATCTCGTCTCTAAAGTCTCCGCCCGACAACGGGAATTGCGTTGTGAGATAAGGTACCGATACCTCGCCGTGAGACGCATTCTTAAAGCCTTGCGATATGACTTCGGCGCAAAATAACGCCGAAGAGTCATTTACATCCATGCGAAAGTCATAGGGAATGTTTTCGGGATCTTGTTCTGTCTGCCGGACAAGATCGTACATATACTTGGCTGCCCTGTGCGCAAGGCTTGAGTCTTCATATCGATACACCAGAACTCTCGCGTGGCCATCCCCGTAGTGTCCCTCTTTATATTTTCTAACGAACAGCCCCACCTCTATCCAGGACTCGATGGTGTAGGTCTCGCCAGTTTCATCCACATAGACAAGGGACAGGTGGCTGAACTGGGTGTCGTTATCACCCATGCGAGCGATTGCAGCGCTGGTGTACGCATTGCCTCTTGAAAGAAGCACGTCGCCGGACTGCAGGTCCCGCGGCCCCCTGAATGATTCGGCCGCCTGCAGATGTGGCAAACTACCGGACAGAGGTGCGACGGGTTCTACATCGAGAAAATTCAGGACCAGATATTCCTCCACCGATCGCGACGCCCGTAAGGCTGTCTTGATGGCTTCGGCGCAGAGCCTGTCAAGATTCCCGGCCTGAAAGAAACCCTTGAGCCTATGCCGCAAGGCCAATCGAATCTCCCAGGTAAGGCTGGTGATGGCCGCGACATTCTGCCTGACAGCAGGCAGGTCATAACTATCGCCTGGTTTGGATAGCAGGTCGGCATAGATCCCATTGATGGCTGCAGCACAATTATCGACATGCAGCTCTTCGCTGCGCACGAAATCGTGGAATGCCCGGGCGCTCGATAACAGATCGTCACTGACTGCTGAAGCCGCCGAGGGTGCTATCGAACAATAGATAAGGAGAAGCAGGATCTTCTCTGACAGATTCATTATTCTTCCGGCGGATACGCGGCCATGGCTACGACTGCTGCTGCAACTCCTTGAGCATCTCTACGGCAGGGGGAAAGACGTCTGCGATACGCTCGTCAAAGCGCAGATTGGCGATTACATCGAGTGGCGTCTCGCCGTCATTGATGATCACCAGCTTGGCACCGACTTCGAATGCGACCTGGGGAACCGTCGCCGCGGGAGTCACAACCAGACTGGAACCGATGACGATGAACAGATCGCAGGATTGGGCATGTTGGAAGGACTCGTTCAGATCCTTGGTGGGCATCGAATCACCAAATCCCACCACGCTGGATTTCAGTTTACCACCGCACTGACAGGCGTTTAGACCCTCCTCTTTGGGATAGGTCGTCTCGCAAACGACACAACGCATGCGCGCCAGATTGCCATGCAGTTCCGCCAGAATTTCAGGTTTGATGCCAGAGCGTAGATGCAGATTGTCTATGTTCTGGGATATGACGAAATCGAGCTTACCCATCTGTAGCAGATCGACGATGGCATAGTGAGCGACGTTAGGTTCCTTCTTGGTCCAATCCATCTTTTCGTCTTTCGGTTTGAGTCCTTTGTCCCTACGGGTCCAGACGCCATCAGGGCCTCGAAAATCAGGCAGTCCTGAATCTGTGCTGATGCCGGCTCCGGTAAAGACCACCATTCGATCAGCAGCGGTCATCCACTGGACCAGGGTCTGAATTCTGACATCAAGGTCTTCCATCTGCACCCTCTCGCGCTTCCAATGATGGCAGCATAAATCAGATCAACAGCCATGCAAAGGGGGTATTCCTGGGGTTCCAACAGTTCCAGTGTGGCAGCCGCACAACTTATCTGAATTTCGTGAAATCCGGCGGACGTTTCTCACTGAATGCAGTCAGACCTTCCTCAGCCTCACCGGTACGTACAAACATATCCAGTGAGTCGAAGGCGAGTCCACCGATTCCCGCTATCGACTCAGAGTCGGCGTTGAAGGAGTGTTTTAATACCTTGAGTGCGGTCGGACTTTTTTCCAGCATTTCATCTGCCCACTTACGCACCTCGTTATGCAACTCTGCCATGGGTACCACGCAGTTGACCAGGCCCCAGTCGTGCATGGTCGCCGCATCATACTGGCGGCATAGAAACCAGACTTCGCGGGCGCGTTTCTCACCCAGGATACGTGCAAGGTAGGCAGATCCAAATCCGGCATCAAAGGAACCGACCCGGGGTCCTGTTTGTCCAAATTTGGCATGATCTGCGGCCAACGTGAGGTCACACAGTACTTGCAGGACATGACCGCCACCGATGGCAAATCCGTTTACTGCTGCGATGACCGGTTTAGGAACTTCACGGACGAGTCGGTGCAGTGTCTCCATCTCGAACAAGCCGCTCTCAGTGGGACCATAATTACCTGTCTGTTGGCGTTGCTTCTGATCACCGCCGGTACAGAATGCTTTGTCCCCGCTGCCGGTCAGCGCAATCACGCCGACTGAGCGATCTGCCCAGGCTCGTTTGAAGCAGAAGATCAGCTCATCGACCGTACGCCCTCGGAATGCATTGTATACTTCCGGACGCTGAATAGTGATCCAGGCGAGTCCCCGCTCGGTCTCAAAAGATACATCTGTCAGTTCTTCAAGGTTCATAGTCACTCCTACTCGTTGCTTAGCACATTCTGTGTATGGTCACACGCTGACGATTTTTCTCATAGCCTTTTAGCACGATTCTGTCGTGGTTGCGATTAGTCCGACGAAGCCGGCACTATTCGTTGCCAAAAAAAAGCCCGTCACAAAACGGGCTTTTTTGTCAGTACTAGACGTCGGGCAAATAACTACCCACCAGAGAGATTATACCGGACCGACAATCCAAAGATTCTGGGTTCGGTCAAAAAGTAGTTTCTGAAGAACCCCGAAGTATCACTCGTCAGGTATTTGCCGGTGATATTGTCATCATCCAGGAGATTTCTAACAAATGCCCTGGAAGTCCAGTGGCCGTCAGCGCTCTCATAGATGAGCTGGGCATTGTGTTGAGACCAGGAATCGATTTCATCACCCTTGGTGTTGAATTCCCGGGCCCAGGAGTCGCCCTGCCAAAAGTAGTCCCAGCGAAGAGTCAACGAACCGGCTATTGCGGGGATATCCCAGGTGTAGGACGCTCCCAACTGGAACGCAGTGTCGGGCGTATTCGGCAGTTCATTACCATCCAGGCTGGTCTGTAACCCATCCGAGGTCGTCACACCAAATGCGTCCAGGCAGGCACGTGACCACAAGGCAGGCAGGCCGTCCGCGTAGCTGACGTTGGGTACGGGTATGGTTGCACCCAATCCGGCACAACCGGCAATCACTGCCGGTGTGACTTCAGCCCGCCGCGCAACGAAGTTCGTTCCAGTCAGCGCGCCCGGTCCAAGGTTGTTAAACAGCACCCAGTCGGGATTACTGGCCGTTCTATTGACTGGATCGATCGAAGCACTACCCTGGACCTCTGTGTCTATCCAGGTGTAGGACGCATCGATCTGCAGATTAGGAACTGCGAATGGACGCCACAGCAGGTCCAGTTCCAGACCCATGATGTCGGAATCGATATTCTCGTTGATGGAACTGTTGTTGACTATTCGCGTCACCTGCAGGCCGGTGTAGTCATACAGGAAAAACGCTCCATTCAGTACCAGGGAGTTGTCGAATAAGACGTTCTTACTACCGATTTCCCAGGCATTGATATCTTCCTCGTCAAACGAAAACTTGGAAGTCGATTGGAAGTCGACCGGAATGGCCGGATTCAGCCCACCTGGTTTGTAGCCGCTTGAGTAGAATACATAGACCATCGAGTTCTCGTTGAGGTGCCAGTCGAATCCGATGCGAGAACTCACGTTATCGAAATTAAACGAGGTCGGCGAGCCGGTAAGAGATCTGGTTTCCGCCGCCAGCGGTATGGATGGAATCGTGGTGGCAATGCCTATTCGCTCGGCACTTGCAGGAGCGGTTGCTTCTGCCGCGGTGATCATGGCAGCAGAGACCCCGTACAGATTCGCAAGCCCGGTCTGGTCACCCAACGGTGCACCAAAAATGAAATCCGCTAGATCGGCTCGTACAAAGGTTGTTGCACCCAGGGCACCGGCCAGCGCCGCCGGACCATTCAGATCGAACGAATTGAGGAAGGCACTGGTACCAAAATCCTCACGTTCATCCTCGTTGTAGCGTAATCCCAGGGTAAACTTCAGCGCATCGGTGACCTCAAAGTAGACCTCACCGAAAGCTGCCCAACCATCGGCCCGACTTGGCTGGGATGGATCGTCGTTATTGTTGAAGAAGCCGGGATAGGCGCCCGCTGCGTCCAATCCATTGCCAAGCACATAATAGTCACCGAACCATTCATCCCTATAGACGTTCGTGCCCAGCACGAAATTGAACCTGCCGTCGAGGGAAGAGGCGACCGTGGCTTCAACTGTCCAGTATTCTGAAACCTGGTCCGACTGGTCGTAGACGAACGATGCTGTCCCATCGATTGGCAGCGTACAGCCTCCCGGGACACCTGAAGTACCGGCCCTGTAATTACAGGGGCCGGACCATTCATCGCCGGCCCGACCTGCAGGGCTGGAAACAGGCAAGTCTATGGTGCCGTCGAACAGGGTTTCACCCACATTCATCAGATAATCCTGTCGAGAAAGATACTCCCGCTCCTGATAAGCACCGTTCAGGCCAAAGCTGAATTGGCTAAACTCATAGTTAAACCCGAATGCCCATAGCTGCTCTTCATCCTCGAATACCGGCTGGAAGTCGGTATGCATTTTCCGGAAACCCATCGCTGGTCTGGCAAATTTTGATGGTGCAGAATCCGCCAATGGCAGTGCGCCGCCCGACCACAAGATCAAGCCATTGGTGGTGGAAAGCAGGTGAACGGGTTCAAAACCGAATTCGTCGGGCAGACAGCCAGTCGTGGGAAGCGTATTGGTGACACAGACCTGATTGGTGATGCGTGCGCGGTCATCGTCTTCATCGAAGTCGTAATACATGAGCCACAGGTTCGCATTATCCGTGATCTGCCATTCCCCCGTTATCCGGAAAGTGGTGATGTCTCGCCCATCCACTTCATCATCGATGCCCGTAAGTCTGGAGCCATCGGTGCCAACCTGGCCGGCTGCTAGATTGTCTATATAACCATCTCGCTCCAGGTTCATGCCCGCCACGCGCACGGCGAATCTGTCACCCAGGGGGACATTTAACGCTCCTTTGAAGCGAACGTTACTGTAGTCGCCGGCTTCCACATCCAGAAAGCCATCGAGTTCGTCAAAATCGGGTCGGTTGGTGATGGAGTTGATCGCACCACCGGTCGCGTTGCGACCGAACAATGTACCTTGCGGCCCACGAAGGATCTCAACCCGTTCCATGTCGTAAAACTCGACCGAGTTCAAGTTTGTGTCCACCGCAATTTCATTGACGTGGGTTGAAACACCCGGTTCGCCGCCGATAACCAGTCTTCCAACGCCGCGAATGCTGAAACTGGATGCACCAAAGTTGGTCGCGGTGAAGTTGACACTCGGTGAACTCATCTGCAAATCCGAAGGTGTTAACATCCCCTTGTCTTCCATCAGTTCACCGGAAAGTGCAGTTACCGAGATGGGCACATTCTGGATGTTCTGATCGGTCCGCTGTGCAGTTACGATTACGATCACCTCCTCCATATCGCTCTCTTCAGCGGCTACAGTGGGAAGAGATACTATCGCTGCGCTGACGCAAACTAACGTTAGGCACTGCAGTCTTAGTATGGCTGCTTTTGACATATAACCCCCTTATTACTTTTTTTGTGGCACTCAATAGTGAAGTAGTCTGGTCACTGACAACTTGAGCGTGAGTTCTCCGATGACGATTTGTGGTTCATCACGTTAGTAAGAATTGGCAAGACTGGTCACTTCACAAACCGGCGAAGTGGATGGTTGGACAGGCTGAATTTCAGAAGGCACGTCGGTGCGGGAATCGCGGCCAAGACAGGGTTGGTGTGATGTTGCTTCATTAGTTCTTCTCATTCTCTCCGATGGGCGGGACCACATTGCGTTGCCCCGTTTCGGGGTGATATATCACCCTCTATGTATGAACTTGAGTCCTGTATCTCCTTTGAAGCTTGTGACGATCTGACATTCTATTAGCGCTTAGACTGATAGATTGTCAGCTCTGCACAATCTATAGAAGCGGGGGGGCAATGGCAAGGCTTTTCCGCAGAAAATGTAGGGTTTTGCCACGCGGCTACCTGTAGCCCTTACTCATCCGTGCGCACAAATTTCGGAAACGACCAAACTGCGTTGCTTCAGTTTTCAGACCATCCACCCTTCTGTCCAGATTCCGTTCAACTTACATCCTGGTTTCATTCGACGACATTTTGGTTTTCTCCGATGCCTGTAGCCAACTTCGTTCGATGCTTGTCGGCAATTCCGATACTTCTTTGAAACCCTGTACAGGTAGTTTATCCTTCGTGTTTCCCGCGTGAAGACCAAATATAAATGAAAGAGGACAGATTAGATGGCAACCATTAATTTTGGCGGAATCGATGAAACTGTCGTGATGCGCAGAGAGTTTCCCGTGCAGAAAGCCCAGGAGATACTGCGACAGGAAACGGTGGCGATCATCGGTTACGGTGTCCAGGGACCTGCTCAGGCCCTCAACATGAAGGACAACGGAATCAACGTCATCATCGGCCAGGCCCAGGAATTTCAGAAGGACTGGGGCAGGGCTGTAGCAGATGGTTGGGTCCCGGGAGAAACGCTTTTTGACATCGCTGAAGCCAGCCAGCGGGGAACGATCATCCAGATGCTGATTTCAGACGGTGCGCAGAGACTCATTTGGCCCACCATCAAGGAAAACCTGAACAAAGGAGATGCGCTCTATTTCTCCCACGGTTTTTCCATCACCTACAGCGACAAGACTGGTGTCATACCGCCCGATGACGTGGACGTAATCATGGTTGCGCCAAAAGGTTCGGGCACATCGGTGCGCAGGAATTTTCTCTCAGGTGCCGGCATCAATTCCAGCTATGCCGTCGAGCAGGACGCCACGGGTCGAGCCGAAGAGCGTTGTATAGCCGTTGGCATCGCCATCGGTTCCGGCTACCTGTTTCCAACCACCTTTAAAGATGAAGTATTCAGTGATCTGACCGGTGAACGCGGCATTTTGATGGGTGCCCTGGCCGGCGTCATGGAAGCTCAGTACGAATGTCTGCGCGGTAACGGGCACTCTCCCAGCGAAGCATTCAACGAAACCGTCGAAGAACTCACTCAAAGCCTGATCCGCCTGGTTGACGAGAACGGTATGGATTGGATGTTCAGCAATTGCTCCGCTACTGCCCAGCGGGGAGCACTCGACTGGAAAGGGTCCTTCAAGGACGCGACCGCACCCGTCTTCGAGAAACTGTACAACCGAGTCAAAAGCGGTGAAGAGTGTACGCGCGTGCTGGATAGTACCGGCCAAGCCAACTATCAGGAATCGCTGAACGCTGAGCTGAAAGAGATGCGCGACTCGGAAATGTGGCAGACCGGTGCTGCCGTGCGCGCGTTACGACCGAATGAGTCGGCTCATGAGATCACCGCCGACACTAAAGGTGTGACGGGTCGTATGGGCGACAACTAGACTGATAACGGGCTCTCTGCCAGTCATTGAGCCCATCAAATTACGCGAAACGGTACGATTGCGTATGCCCTCTGCTCATATACCGATCCGAGTAGAAATTCCCGGCTGGTAAGTTCGGTCCACTCTGCGTTCCATGAGTTGTTGAGGGTGTATGCGTCGACCTTCAGTTTGACGGGACGGCCGATTCCTTCGAGGGATTCTTCCACGAATCCACCCCAGGGAAGGTACCGAAAATCACCATTTCTGAGCCGTACGCCGATCTGGGTATTGTCGCCCTGGATATAGATGTCCAATCGATAATTAACTCTGAGACGGATGGCACGCATCGTAATACTGTAAATATGTACAGTATTTGTGTCAAGCGCCACCGGCTGATCCATAGGGAACAGCAACGGTTGATAACTCGTCATCCTGAGCGTGTCGTCAATACGAGAGCAGATCGCACCCTAGTCGGTGATCATGGAGCATCACTAACTGAATCAAAGTCGATTGATTTTATGAAGTGCTTCTAGTTCCGTGGCTTGTTGCCAAGGGAAATATGCTTGGGGCCAGCCATGCTTTGTTGACCACTGACACCGGAATTGATGTGTGTGATCTTACCACCTGCCTCAAGGAACGCTTTGGTTTGCTCTTCGATGGATTGGGATGTTCCTAGTGCTGTCGTCTGCTTCTTCTTTCCAGCTGCTGTCTTTGGTCTAGCTGCCATATCAGGCCTTCAATTTTCCAAATGTCTAGGCATTTTACATGAATCGCAGGTTATTTGCTGGGCTAGTTTCACTTCAGAGTGCAGATTACGCAAGTCTGGCCCTACGAAGTCACTACAATCCGTAAGGTTATGACGGGATACGGATGTCATCAGAGCATATAATTCACGGGGAAAACTCATCCCAATGGGGACATGAAATGAACGACTCAGATCTGAATCCGCGCTTCTTCGACCTGGTTGGCAACGTGCGGGCAATGCGTAAACTCAAACCTGATCCAGTACCACTTGACCTGATCCGCAAGGTACTTACCGCGGGCGTGCAAGCACCATCAGGTCAGAATCTGCAGCCCTGGGCGTTTGTTCTGATCAGTGACGAGGAGCGAAAGATGTGGTTCCGCGATCGCTACGCCGCGGCTATGCAGTCGAGATTTGGTCTTGCGGTCGAAGCGGCACAACGTGGTGAGACCAGTGCCAACAGGCAGCTATCGGCAATCTACCATCAGATGGATAGCATGCATGAAGCACCCTATCTACTCCTGGTGTGTGGAAAACGTGACTAGCCGTTTAAAGTACCGGAAGAAGAACGGAAAGGACTTGCACCACCAAACTATGGCGCCGTCTATCCATGCGTTCAGAACATCCTGCTTGCGTGTCGGGCGTTGGGATTGGGAGCCGCCCTGACGACCATGCACCAGGTGTTCGAAGATGAACTGCACCGGCACTTCGAAATTCCGCTCGAATGGGGAGTCGTTGTCACCATCCCAATCGGATATCCCGTCGGCAATTTCGGACCTGTATCGCGCAGGCCGGCTGAGAGCGTAACCTACTTCGACACCTGGGGCAGCGTCAAAGAGCACTAAGGTGATAGAGGACCAATTTGTCGCCACGACCGAGCATGGCGTCTGATCTCAGGTCCACTCACTGGCCCACTCGCGTAGCCTGGCACGCTGGATCTTGGTGCCGTTGGCGCTGTGGGTGACGGGAAACTCCACCAACTCGAACACCCTGGCCGGTGCTTTGTAACCGGCAAGTCCATCCCTGCAATAGTCGATCAATAATTCCTCTTGGAATTCCTGTTCCGGCTCCAAGGTGATGAACGCGACAGCACGCATCCTACCGGCAAGGTTTACTGCCACAACCTGACAGCCCGCAACCGAGGGGTGTTCCTGTAAATAGGTCTCTATTTCAACAGGACTGACCAGGAAACCTCCCAAACGCAGAACGTCTCCCATCCGCGCCAGGAACACAAAACTCTGTTCATCAACTGTGTAGCCCATGTCGCCGGTTCGCAAAAAGCCATCTGATGTAAAAGCATCCGCTGTTGCTTCCGGGTTTTCAAAATACTCCCGGAACAAACTCGGACCTTTGATTTCCAATTCTCCCTGCTCGCCGTGTGCCAACAGCTCACCAGTCTCAACATCCCTGACGCGAACGGCCGCTTGCGGAGAAACCAAGTGGCCGCCGCCGAGCATGCGGCGTTCAACGGACAAATCAGCCGACTGCATTGCAAAGAGAGCCTGTACCTCACTCATCCCATAAAGTCCAACCAGTTGCAGACCGCGACTTTCTGCGCCACGAATAACCACTTCAGGATCGGAATTGAAAGAACCAAAGCCACAATAGCGGACACTGGGCAAGGCCTGCTCTCTCGTATCCGCGTCGAGAAGCGCCTCGATCATATCGTCGGTTGCATTCAAGTAATGTACGTCGTGACGATCGATCAGATCGATGGCCTGCTGCGGATCAAACGCATTCATCAACACCATCGGCGTACCGGCAGCGATCGATGCCGTGGCCTGAGTGAATCCAAAAACCCCACAAAGGGGCAACACCTGCAACTGGGCACCAGCGACAGCCGCCAATCTACTGCTGACGGCTCTGGCATGTCGCACGATGCTCTGCTGGGTGTGGAGCACGAATTTCGGGGCCTTGGTAGTTCCCGATGTAGTGAAGATGTTCGAGCCGGCTTCAGGATCTGCCAGATCAACATCCAGTGGTTTGCTGTTCTCGTCGACAAGATCGCGGTAACTGTGAGAGGTGAATCGTTCCACTTCACTGTCACCTTCCTCCTCTGCATAGATGATGACGTGTTCCAGAGCAGAGACGGCCTCATAGTCGATGGAGGTCAAGATGCCGAGGAAGTCGATATTCCTGAAACCCGGCCAGGTTGCCAACACTCGTGCCCCGGATCGAGCGACGATATCGGCGACCTCAACAGCACGGTATCTGGTGTTCACGGCCACCGCGATGGCGGCCAGCCGAGCACAGGCAAGATAGATGACCATGTAAGCAGGCGTGTTCGGCAGCCATATCGCGACACGGTCGCCGGGGCCGATGCCCAACGAGCGAAGTTGAGCTGCCATCCTCCGGCTTAGTGTATCGAGGTCCGCATAGGTCAGACGCTCTCCTGCATAGATGATTGCCGTTGCATCAGGAGATTGATCGGCTAACAGGCTGGTTACCGTATCTTTGCGCACAATGCGGTTCACTGATGTTTCCGTCTAGTCTACGTTATCCAATGCGGCAGACCAGAATTCCGGATTCAGTTGCCGACACCTGTCTTTTGTTTCCTCATCTGCAAGATGGGCAATAACACCGGCATCATGGTGCACCTGGCCGGTAAAGGTCTCCGTGCTCTGTAGTGCAAGCAAAATTGCAGCCTCGACATAGCTATCCGGTGGTGGCAAGTCCGGCGAACCGCCGCCTTGCCCATCACGGGGCACCTGTGCAAACCGGAAGCCCGGTGTCTCTATCGCACCGACGGGTTTGAGCGCATTCACCACTATATTGTCCCGTTTCAGTTCCACTACAAGGCCGACCGTCATCGCCTCTAGGGCACGTTTGGTGCCACCATATGGCGATCCTCCCAGCGTAGCGCCGGAAGAGATATTTATGATGTTGCCACCGCCCTGTTCCTGCATGACAGGCAGCACGGCCCGCACGCAGTGAAACGGTCCATGCACGTTCACCCGAAAGATAAGTTCCCAATGTTTGGCAGTGATATTGGAATTATTGCCGGGTGGCTGGATGGCGGCGTTGTTCATCAGAATGTCGATACGCCCCCACCGCTCGACGACTTCGCTGGCCATTTTCTGAATGGAAGAAACGTCCGCTACGTTGCATACCACGGGTAGGGCCTCGCCGCCGGCATCTTCTATCATCCTGGCAGTGTGGTAAATGGTTCCCGGTAATCGGGGGTCCTTTTCTTCTACGGTACGGGCTGCCACCACGACCTTGGCCCCCTCCTTGGCATAGCCCAAAGCACAGTACTCTCCCAGTCCACGACTTGCGCCCGTGATAATCGCGACCTTTCCCTCAAGCCTTGCTGCCATTTCATTCTCCCAGTGCCTTTTTGTCGGTGAATCGTTGTCTTGAAAATCGCTGTCGGTGAGTCCACTCTAGGCGAGTCCACTCTGGGTGAGTCCACTCTAGGCGAGTCCACTCTGGGCGAGTCCTCTCTAGGCGAGCCCCTCTAACTACACCGTCATAGATTCATTGTCATTGAATTAACACACTATCCGCAACCCGTCAGCATGGGATATTTTTGTGTGGCTGGTCACAGGCCTACTCTCGGAACGTTGCGTAATCGCAGCGCAAGCCAACGCGGACACTTATGTTTCCTTGATCCTGATCAACTTATCCAGTGGTTTAATCGACTCCAGATGGTATCCTCGTGTGTCCCAAGTTGCGGTCCTGCACCAACGCCTGAAGCGAATAACGATGGAGGGAAGGTGGTATGTTTAGAAACCTGAATACAGGTGCGATCAGTATCCGTGCCACCATGATGGAGGCATTGGAATTGGCGATAAACAACGAATTCGAAGGTTTTGATCCAAATCTTGGTGAAGCACGCAAACTCGCCGATGAAAATTCAGTTGAACATGTCAAAGCGTTATTTGAAGAGGCGGGGGTCAAACTGGGCGGTTGGAATCTTCCGGTCAATTGGCGTGGCGCCAATGCCGAGTATTATGATCATCTGGCTAAACTGCCGGAGCGTGCTGAATTCGCCGCTGAGCTCGGTTGCAATCGATGCATCACGGTCATTATGGCCTGGGATAACAATCGACCGTTCCGAGAGAATTGGGATTTTCATGTCAAACGCTTAACGCCTCCTGCGGAAATCCTGAGGGACTACGGAATATCCCTGGCGATGGAATTTATCGGACCGCAGACAAGCCGGGCACCCCATAAGTACGGATTCCTCGACTCGATCGATGGACTGCTGGCGCTGTGCGCAGCGCTGGGTACTGGCAATGCCGGATTGTTGCTCGATACCTGGCATTGCTATACAGCCCACGCATCCCTCGCTGACATTGAGAAACTGTCGAAAGAGGATGTCGTCTACGTCCACATCAACGACGCACCGGCAGGAATAGAGACCGACGATCAGATCGACAACGTTCGAGCGCTACCCGGCGAGACAGGGATCATTCCGTTGCCGGAGATACTGCGCATTCTAAAGGACATCGGCTACGACGGTCCGGTCACGCCGGAACCGTTTAGCAAACAGCTCGACAATGTCGCGCCTGCAAAAGCGGCGAAGCTGGTAAGTGATACACTCGATAAAGTCTGGCGCGAAGCTGGATTGGCATAGGGGAGGCAGGATTACTATGGCTACAACTACCAAGACCTATGATGCCATCGTCGTAGGTACGGGTGCCGCAGGAGGCTGGGCGGCCAAGGAACTCACCGAGGGTGGGATGAATGTTCTGGCGCTGGAAGCTGGGCGTGCCATCGATAAGGTGGCCGATTTCCCGCCCGATTTGGAACCCGTCGAAATGAACATGTTTGCACGGGTCGGGTTCGCCTTAAAGGGCCAACACGTCCAAGCAAAAATGACCGGCACCTTCGGCGGCGGGTTCAGTCGCTTCTATGTGAATGATCGGGAGAATCCCTACAGCAACCCATTGGATGCACCATTTTCCTGGTTCCGCAGTCGACAGGTAGGGGGGCGCATGCACACTTGGGCTCGCGTTGCGCTGCGCATGTCTGAGTATGACTTCAAGAGACCGGACCTGGATCCGAGTATTGGTGCAAGCTGGCCGATCTCCTATGACGATATTGCGCCGTATTACAGTAAAGTAGAAAGGACCCTTGGTGTCATCGGCAACAAAGACGGCGTGGAAAGTCCGCCGGATGGCGAAGTCGTCGCGAATCCTCCGCCGATACCGCCCTCGGATAAAGTGTATTCGAAGCTAGTCCAGGAGCGAACCGGGATCAAGATCATAAGAAGCCGGGTCATCGAGAATAATCTGGACCGAATCCCCATTCCATTGACCATGGCAGCGGACACGGGACATCTGGATCTGCAGCCCGATTCTGTCGTCCATCGCATTCTGATCGACAGCACGACAAAAAAAGCGCGGGGCGTAGGATATTATGACCGCCTGTCGAAGGCCTACCACGAAGTGACCGCCAATACAGTCGTCCTCTGCGCATCGGCGTTTGAGAGCGTCAGGATTTTACTGAACTCGGGCTGCACCGAATATCCCGATGGTATCGGGGCAAGTTCAGGCACCTTGGGCCGTTACATACTCGACCACGTCCTGGTCCCTAAAGGTGGTTTCACCTCCCCCGAATTCGTTGACCTGGTTAAAGCCACGGGGGAAAAACACGTGCCCATCGCCACAGATCCGTACGATCTTGGCGCATACTCCATGTATATACCGAATTACCCTCGCAGCCTCGAGGAAGAGCCCGATTTCGTCGGGGGATACGGCATGCAGACTTCAGCCACACCACACAACTGGTGGATGATGTTCTTTGGCCAAATGGTGCCTAGTCACGACAACCGGGTTACGTTAAACCCCAGAAGAAAGGACAGATGGGGCATTCCCATCGCCCACATCGAGGCGCGCCATGGTGAAAATGAGTTCAAGATGGCCGCGCACATGAATGAGACGGCACGTCGAATTGCGGAGCAACTCGGCTTCAGCATCCGCGAAGGTGGTGGCAGAGTTGCACGGGGACCACAGGCGTTGGTATACAAACTGTTGAAGCCGATGGCCATGCAGAAGAGCGGCGCTATGCATCCGGGCGCGGCTATTCACGAGACCGGTGGTGCGCGCATGGGCAGCGACCCGGAAAAATCCGTCGTCAATTCCTACAGCCAGTGTTGGGACGTGCCAAATGTCTATGTCACCGACGGGGCTTGTTTCCCTTCAAACGGTTGTCAGAATCATACGCTGACCATCATGGCACAGACCGTACGCGCCTGTGACCATATTCTTCAGCAACAGACGGTTTAAGAAACTCAGATCAGGAATCTATCATCATGTCCAGTTCAGAAGTACGTATAGGGGTCGTTGGAACCGGCGGCTTTGCCAATCAAGTACACATGCCGGGCTATCATGCTCATCCGCGAGCCAAGATAGTAGGTGTGTGTGACATCATCCTTGAACGAGCCGAAGCGGCCGCCAAGAGATTCGGTGCTACCTTCGTCACCGACGACTACAAGGAACTCGTTAGCAGGGATGACATCGACGCGATCGATGTGGTGACACCCAACGTCGTGCACGTACCGATTGCACTGGCGGCAATCAAGGCCGGCAAGCATGTCATCTGCGAGAAGCCGCTCGCCATGAGCCATGCCGAGGCCCAGGAACTCATTGCCGCAGCAAAAGAGACGGGCGCCAAAACCGGCGTTAATTTTACGTATCGCGGTCATCCTGCATCGCGCTATGCCCAATACCTGATTTCGAGAGGCCATATCGGCAGAATCTTCCACGTCAATGCGTTCTACATGCAGGGATGGTTGGTCAGCCCCGATACGCCGATCGTCTGGCGCCTGCAAAAAGACATGACCGGCACCGGTGTTCTGGGTGATCTTGGTTCACATGTCATCGATCTGGCCTGCTGGTTTACCGGGGCCAAGATCACCTCCGTGGTAGCGGACATGAGCACGTTTGTCGAGGAGCGCCCGCTGCCGGGGGGTACCGGCAAGGGCAAGGTGGACGTTGACGATGCCAGCACCTTTCTCGCCCGTTTCGACAACGGCGCCATGGGTACGTTCGTCAGCAGCCGCAATGCTACGGCTAGAGGCAATTACCAGCGGATCGAAGTATACGGCGAATCTGGTGCGCTGGTTTACAGCTGGGACGACAAGGAATACCTCGAGGCATCTGTGGGTCATTTCGCGAAAGAGTACCAGATGCTCAAGATTCCGGTTCCCGCCCGTTTCACACCCAGGGACGGTGGTACCGGCTTCACCGAGAACATCAGCAACTTCATCGACGCCATCCTTAACGACAAAGAAATGGTGCCGAACTTTGCGGATGGTCTGGAGAATCAGGAGGTCTTGGACGCGGTGTCGATGTCTGCGGAAGATGGCACCTGGGTGTCAATACCATTCAATTAGTGTCCATCCAGAAATAGGTGTTTTTGGACAAATCAAAACGACAGGGTAAAGATGTTTGCTGTAAAACAGTAACTTGAGTGGGCCGCATTCGGATCGGCACCCGTGGCACGGAATCTAAATCTGGATGGGCAACTAATTAGAATTCGATGTAACGACCACCGACCTGAGGCCCTCACGCAACTTCGTGGGTGCCTTTGAGTTTGGTCGATAGCCAACCGATGTCAGCTGGCACCAACAAGGATCCATGCCATACAGCAGGCAGGCGCGTTACCTAATCGACGCACTCTCGCTACAGGACAAAATTGTTAGCGCGTTAGAAGTGCGAGACGCCACCGTCGACAGCAACCGTGTCGCCGGTATGATAGGAACTGGCGTCACTGGCAAAATAAACCGCGATACCTCGAAAATCATCCGGCTGCCCCCAGCGTCTGAAGGGAATACGTCTGAGAACTCTATCCTTGTACACTTCAGTTTGCAGTGCACGTTCTGTCATTGGCGTCTCAATCCATCCGGGAATGATGGCATTGGCTCGAATGCCGTAACGCGCTTGCCCCACCGCCAGCGATTGAATCAGCGCAATGACGCCCGCTTTGGTTGCTGAATAATGTTCGCTGCCGGCGGCACCAAAGCGTGCCGTGCCGCTGCTGGTGACCACAAGTGATCCTCCCTGTCCACGTTCTTTCATGTGTTTGACGGCCTCGCGAAAGGTAAAGACCACCCCATCCATGTTGACACGAAACACTCGGTGCCATTCATCCTCTGTCATGGCATCAAAGGGCATGCCGCCGCCACCAACACCAGCGTTGGCAAAGCAGGAGTCTACGTGACCGAAGATTTCCAGCGTCTTGGCAAAGGAATCGACCACCTCGCTTTCGATACTAACGTCACAGCGCATGGCAGCCGCTTTAACGCCATAGCCTTTCAGCTTCTCTTCCGCAGCGGCGTTTTTTTCTTGATTCCTGCCCCAGATACAAACTTCGGCGCCCTGTGACGCGAGACCCTCTGCGAAGCCGAGCCCGATGCCGGAGTTGCCACCCGTTATTAACGATACTTTGCCATTTAGATCAAACACGAAATTCTTCTCCTCTTTTGGTGAGCCCTTGATGTAAGACAGCCGCCAGGTTTATCGATCGCAAAGGCCCAACTTACAACCGCGAATGACCGCTTTCTCTA
>Ga0187833_10001859_pt1 | contig 23421 bp, 30 predicted proteins | sample ETNtaG_37_FD_167968 | JGI IMG/M metagenome (GOLD analysis project Ga0187833, IMG submission 167968) | Marine microbial and viral communities from oxygen minimum zone, Eastern Pacific Ocean - ETNP2014_SV_400_PacBio MetaG (Illumina Assembly) | ecosystem: Environmental > Aquatic > Marine > Hypoxic...
GGTCTTTTAGTAGTTGATAGTGGGAGTTTGTTTTTACGGAGTAGGCGATTATATGGTTTTTTAGGTGTTTGGTTGCTAAATTGTTTAGGTTTTGGTAGTTTGTTTTTAGTTGGGTTGGGTTGTATACAAAATGTGGGGTTGGTTGGTTCATTATTTAGTTAGTTGTCGATTCTTTTATAAAGGTTTCTTTTTTGTGTTTGTTATGTATAATTTTGAGAATTCGAAGAAGAATATTCTTGGGAAGGAAGATAAGAGTAGTATTGGTGAGGTTGATAGTAGGATAGTTGGGTTGTGTGATGCTGTTAATTCTAGGGATGATATGTTTACGACTAGTTCGTGTAGTGGGAGGGTTGTTTTGATTAGGGATGCTGAGAAGAAAGGGAAGGGGATGTTTTTGTTTCGGTCGCATGAGTTGATTTCGTTTGAGGGGTTGAAATCTGAAGTTGAAAGGGTTGCTTCGGAAAATAGTGATGGGTTGGTTATGTTTAAGCAGGAGCCTTGTTTACTTGTTGTTTCGTGTAAGGATGATGAGGTTCGGGATTGGTTGTTTGGGATTGCTAGGAATAACGGGTGGAAGAAAAGTGGGGTGATGGGGGGGAAGAAGAGGTTGGTTGAGTTGATGTCGACAGGTATGCTTGAGTTTCCGGTTGTTAAGGGTGGGAAGATTTTGGTTGATGATTCTTTTTTGAAGGTTGTGGTTGAGAGGGCGAATAGGAATCTTGTTCGGAGTTGGGAGAGGATTGGGAAGTTGAAGGGGATGATAGAGGGGTTGGATGGGTGAATTGAGGGTTAGTTATCACATAAAAATTTATAAAGAAAAAAGAACTAGATATATTATAAAAAGTGGAGATTAAAATTCACTAGTTAATTAAATGACAAGAATTACAAAGTCATTTATTCATAATCAATTTTATCATGGGGGTGATCGAATTGAATAAAGAGGTGATCTCTTATTTCTGTACTTAGTTGAACTTTAAGTTCTAATGTATGAAGCATGGCTGATATATAAATGTATTGGTGAGTTTTGTATAAAGACAAACGAATAGATGTAAGGAGGAATAAAAAGAAGAGAAAATGGTTTTAGATTTTGCGAAAGAGGCGATCGATAATTTGGATAGTCATAGTATTAACTTTGACGAGCTGAAGGCAGGTAAGGCTAATATTAAGGTATTTGGTGTTGGTGGGGCTGGTGGGAATGCGGTGACTTGGCTTTTTAATAAGGGTATTAATGGAGCTGGAGTTTATGCTGCGAATACTGATGCTTTGCACTTGAGTATTACTAAGGCTGATGAGAAAATTCTTATTGGAAAGGAGTTGACTCGAGGTTTAGGTGCTGGAGGTAAGTCTGAAGTTGGAAGAGAGGCTGCTAAAGAATCTATTTCTGAGCTTAAGAGAGCTGTAAGCGGAAGTGATATGACGTTTATCATTAGTGGTATGGGTGGAGGAACTGGAACTGGAGCATGTCCTGTAATTGCACAGATGGCTAAGGAAGCTGGTGCTGTTGTAATTGGGGTTGTGACTATGCCTTTCGAATGCGAGAAAGCTAGAATTGATAAAGCTGAATTTGGTTTGCAAGAACTTAGGGATCATGTTGATACCGCTATTGTTATTGATAATAATAGGTTGGTTGATATTGCTGGTCAGTTGCCTATTCAACAGGCCTTTGCTGTGGCTGATGAGTTAATTAGTACGATGATTAAAGGAATTGTTGAGACGATTACTTTGCCGAGTTTGATTAATTTGGACTATGCTGATGTTAGTACGATTATGAAAAAGGGCGAGGTTGCTGTTATTGGTATTGGTGAGGCTGATTCGAGTGATAGAGTAAATGAGGCCGTTAGACAGGCTCTTACACATCCATTGTTAGACGTGGATTATAGAGGTGCTAGCGGAGCTTTGATACATATTACTTGTGGGCCAGATATGAAACTTGAGGAATTTAGTCAAGTTGGTAAGTTGATTACCGAGAATATTGCGGCAGAGGCTCAGGTTATTATTGGTGCCAGAATTAACAAAGACTTTGAAGGCAAGGTTCGAGTTATTACAATAATGACTGGAGTTAATAGCCCGTATATTTTAGGTAAACAGAGAATTCAAGATCTTGAAGTAGCTAGTCATTCAGAGTTCAACGAACTGGGAATAGATGTTGTTAGATAATAGATAGTTAAGGGGAAGTCCATGTCTTATTTTTATGCCCTCTCGCCTGAAGAATGTGAGGGGGTTTTTGTTTTTATTTTTTATAAGTAGTTGAAATGTTTGGGAAAGTATAATACATATGTTTAAAAGAGGAGTTTTCGATTTTTATGTATGAGTGAGGTTTTTGATAAAGAAGAAGTTCGGAAGAGTCTGGAGATGGCTAAGGAAGTTGAGTTGCAACCGTTTGAGCAAGCTGTGGCGCGGATGGCTAGGGAGGAGGGGGGGATTGATTTGGATGATAGAGATATAGTTGCGATTCATAGAGTTTGTAATTTATGTGATGAGATTTTGAGGAAGCAGTTTAATGGTGGGAAGGATGGTTGATAGTAGTGAAGAACAAGATGTTATAGATAGGATTTATGATAAAATTGATGAGATGATGAGGGAGGGCCAATTTAAAGAGCTAGATGATTTTTTTGGAGAGGATTTGGATGTTGCTAGACAAGAGGGGTATGTTCTTCTTAGTTATTTAACTGCATCCTTACCTGCTAAGTTTAAACTTCCTGAAAGGAATAGGTTATATGAAGAATTAGTTAAAAGGGATTACTTTCAAGAAGAACTTTCTGGATTGGATTGAAATTATAAAAAATTATTTTATTAAAGTTACATATCTCCTCTTCTTAGTTTCTTTAGAGGTTTGTAGAATCTGTTTCCGTATGCGTTGAAGAATAGACGACCGGTTAGTTCTGGTTTTTTTCTTTGTTTTGATATTGTTTTGTCTCCGTCCATTTTATATCCGAAGGTCATGACTAGTTCTATTTCTCCGGGGGAATTTATTGCGTTTTCTATTGTTGCTTCTGAGAAGGCTCCGATCCAGCTTCCTGAGAGGCCTAGTGAGTTTGCTTTTAGTAATATTATTTGTGCTGCGGCTCCGGCATGGTGCTTGATGTATTTTTTTGCACGTTTGTCGAAGAGTCTTTTTGCTTGGGTGTCTTTAGAGGTCATTACGATGACGTAGGGCGCTTTTTCGATGTATCTTTGTTGGCATCCTTCGGCTATGTCTTTTATTATGTCTGGATCGTCTACTATTGTGAATGATAGGATGTGGATGTTGCCGTGTGTGAATGCTTGGTTTGCAGTTTCTACGAGTTCTACGATGTCTTCTATAGGGGGTTTCTCGTTTGTGTATTTTCTTATTTGGACTGTGTTTATTATTGCTTCGTCGAGTTCCATTTTTATAGAAGGGGAAGGGGTTATAAAAAGGTTTTGTGGGATTTATTTATCGCTTCGCTACAGGCTTGCGCTCTGTAGCTTCGCTTGATTTATTGGTAGTGGTAATGTAAATATTTGAGATATGTAAGTGTTCTTTTAATCTGAGAAGTTTTTAGAAAAACGTCCCGGGCTGGACTCGAACCAACGACAACGCGATTAACAGTCGCGCGCTCTACCAACTGAGCTACCGGGACACCTAGTAATTTTAGAGAGAAATGGTATTTAAATTTATTCATTTGCTAGTTTAGTTTTCTGATAATGGTTCTTCTTGGTTTTTCTTTTTTCTGTGTCTTTCTAGTCTGCCGTAGACGTGGCCTTGTTTGCTTCCTTGGACTAAGGAAGTGATTGATTGGATTGCGTCGTCCATTTCTTCGGCTGGACCGATGATTCCGATTTGGTTGTCATGTAAGGAGAGGTTGCAGTTGGTTAGGTTGCTTAGGGTTTTGAGGGTTCTTCCATGGGTTCCGATGATTCTTGCTCTGACTCTTTCTAAGTCGTTTCTTTTTGTTATGTCTTTTATGTTTAGGGTTTGTAAGATAATGAGTTCGTTTTTTAGTTCTAGTGCTGAGTGGGCTGAGAAACCTAGGTTGATGGCTTGTAGAACTTCTAGGGCTATGAATTCTTTGTCTGCTTTTCCTGTTGCGAAGACGTTTTTACCTTTATTGGTTAGTTTGATGTTTAGTTCTGTTTCTATTCTTTTCTTGTTTGTTATAACTTCTTTGAGGTTTTCGACGTATATTTCTTGTACCATGGTTAGTAGAATTGATGAGGGTTTATATTTTTTGTTGTTAGAAGTATTTGCTTGATTCTTCTACTAAACTTTGTTTTTTATCATATGCTGATCTGTAGGCTTGGAGTTCAATAGGTGAAAGTCTTTTTCCTAATGCGTTTATTCCTAAGGGCCCTCTTTGTTCTTGATTTTGTTCTTCTGTAAGAATGATTCCTGCTAATTCGCCTATTTCTTTTGATGATGCCTTTCTTTTTAGATTATTGATATATGTTAAAAGGAACATACTGAAAGCTCTTCTAGAATAATTATTCTTACTGGAGGGAGATTCTACTTCGTCCATTTTGGTGATTTAGAATAGTTGAATGGGTTAATAAGTCTTGTTGTTTGTTAAAACTCGCTAGAAACTTCTTTGATGAATCCTTTCTTTTTTAGCCAGTCTATTGCTGCTGGGGTGTATTTGAATAGGATGTCGCCTTTTTTGTCTCCTTCGAATTCCCAGGGTTTTACTATTACTGTGTCGCCGGGTCTTATCCAAAGTCTTCTTCTTAGAGCTCCTGGGATTCTGCAGTTTCGTTCTTTGTCGTCTAGGCATTTGACTATCATTCGGTTTCCTCCGACTCGTTGTTCGACCATTCCTATGACTTCGCCTTGTCTGGGGGTTCTGACTCTGACTACTTCTGTTGAGATTGCAGGACGTGGGGCGTTTTTCTTTGATTTGTCTTTTGGTTTTGGTTTTTTGATGTACATGGTAATGTGTAAGATGTTTGGTATATAAGTGTTGGGTTATGAAAATATGTGAAAGTTAGTTTTTTGATTTAAATTGTTTTATTATATCCATAACTATGTAGTAGTTACAAATAGAAAAGTTTAAATATGGGCTTAGAGCTGATAATACCAGAATGACATTAACAGATATTATAGCAGAAGCTGGAAATTTTGGAAAGAAGATTATTGTAGTTGAGACTTTGCCTGAAGATTCTTCTCGATATGAGGCTCAGAGATCTATGGTTAATAGAGAATTGAGAGAAGTTAGTGGTAGAAATATTACATTAGAGACTTTTACTCCTAAACAATTTGACGTTGAATCAGTGGATTCAAGAAATTCTGTAGTTTTAATAAATGGTAATGGGGCTACGGTTAATGGCAAGAGTGGAGGGGTATTATTGCCTTATGTTCTTCAGGCTGTAAATCTTTCTTTAGGTATCAAGGACGTTAATACCGATATTAACCCTTTAATACTTTATAACGGTGGAGATAGTAAGCTAGTTGATAGAGCTATGATGCAAGTCTTGGGAACTTTATTGGGAAGAGATAAAACTAAAGAACTTGAAGGATCATTTAGAGATTTAAGCTTTTCTGGAAGTGTGATTGATAGATTGCACTCTCAACTTGGTTCTTATAAACATAGTATAGGGGCTAGGAGAAATTCAATATTTTTGGATGATTTGTCTGATAGATTTATGAAGGGCTGTTTACAATCTACTGAAGAAAAAACATTTTTACTAGTAACTGGGCAAGAGGATTATAATAGCAATGGTAAGTTTGATTTTGTAGGTCCAAATGTAGATTTTGATGGAATTGACCTTAATAGGTATAATTTAGTTGTAATTGATAATAATGATACTTTAAATGGAAAAGAGTCGAGACTTGGATCTGGTGTAGATACTTTAGAAAGTGTGTCTAATAGTTTGGTTGGGGCTGGGTTGAATATACATTTAATATATCAAACGGCACATCCGTTATCTGACTTTTCAAGAGTGGAAAGGGATAGAGTTTTGTCTTTTCCAAATACTTCCTTTATGCCTAAGAATTGTGCTCCTAAGATTTCTAGAAGTAAAAAAGTTGCTTTAAAGGAGATTGTGATTGGCGAAGCGTTAGCGTCAATTGAATCAATTGCAAGATATTTTGTAAAAATTGAAAGGGTTGGAGAAGAAGGGTTTATTAAAAGTGGAAAAAATAGATTTATTACTTTTAGTAGGGCGGTTCCAATTGAGATTGATGGCGATGAGTACAAGGATCGGAGGATGTTTGAAGCTGGTGTCGAAGATAATCCTGTGAACTATAAGATGTATGTATTGTCCTTATTTCATACTCATTTGAAGGATAGACTGGAGGATAGCAGGTTAAAACAGGTTGGGAAAGATTATTTTGATTTTGGTGATGTTAGCGATACTATTTCTGGGGCTATTCCCGAATTTTCTGAGAGAATTGAGTCTTTAAGAGAGGATTATGGCCGAATTGTTGATCATCATAAATTGTTAGAACCTAGGGTAATGGCTCATAATGATGCAAAATGGGATAATTGGTTTAATGGAGTTATTCTTGGCGATTATGGAAGTGTAAGTCCTGGAAGGGAATATAAGGACCTGGCTAGGGCTTTGCTTGATCCGACTGATGGATTTGATGGTTTGCTGAATATAGATAATACGGGGGTTGCTGTTAGAGATTATATTGCTTTAAGGAGAAAAGTTGATCGAGATTTTGATGATAGTGGGGAAGATTTAAAAGATAATGTTTATGGGGCTCTCGTAATTGAGTCCTTAAGAATTGCTAAATATAAGTCTGGAATGGATAGAGAATTAACTGATGGTTTGATAAAAGTTGCTGAAACTTATTCTAAGTTAGTTAGAAGTTAATTATTTTAATTCTAGATCTGTTAATCCAAATAAACTAATGGATGATAGATGAATTAGTCTGACTATTTCCCCAGCGTGATAGAGGATGATATTTTCGTTTCCTTTTGAGACTCTAAGTGCGTTGTATATTGAAGAATAAATGATTTTGTCTTTTGATATGCTTATTTCATTTGCGATAGTTAAATCTTTTTTATAAAAGGAATCACTTAATAGATTGAATAAATTTGGAAGATCTGAAATTATGTTTATAGTTTTGTTTGATAATATAATTGATTTTTGAGATGAGAGTGATTTGTACATATAAAAGTAGGCGTGATATATTAATGAAAGGCGTGAAACTAGAATTAGGAGTAAATAGGAGTTTTTTGAATCTGGAATTTTGTTTTTGATAATTAATCTTCTGCAGAAGTTTGTGTATGTGTCAATAAGATCTTTTGATTCTTGATATTTTCTTAGATTATTGAATTTGTTATTTAGTATGTCTGAGATAATTTGAGGTGATTCGTCCTGGATAGTGAAAAATATTTTTCTTAGAATGGTTGAAAATTTATTCTCTGAAGGTTCGGCTATATTTTCTATAATACATTTGTTATCTTCTATTTTTACTACTTCAAACCCTAGTAAGGTGGCTCTTGTTATATTTTTTATGATTAATAATTGTTCTTTAGAGTTATATGATAGGACTATTTGATCGTATCCTTTTCTATATGTTTGGAATAGTATATTTCTTATGGTTCTTTCGTTGTAGTCATTAATGTCTAATTCTATAGAAGACAGAATTTTTTTAGCTTCTTTAGGGAGAGAGATTATTAATGAATTATCTTCTTCAAGGATTTCCAGGTCTGAGTTGTCTTTAATTTCTAGTTCTCTGATCCACTTTATTGGTAGAGTAAGTGTATAAGAGTTGTTTCCTTGTTTAATAATTTTTCTTCTCATATTTATTTGAATATTTTGGGATATATAAATATTACTATTTTTATTAGATATTAATATGTTTTATATTTATTATATCGAATAAATATAAAATGATTTCTTGTTTAGCCTAAATTGTAGGAGTAAAAATGAAACTAGAAAAAATATTGATAGTAAATGATGATATGAATGACATATTGGCTATGAAAGCGAGATTGCCGGAAGGTGTAGATGTAGTGGCTTCTAGTCAATGGCGAGCGCGATCGTTATCAGATTTGTCTTCTTATGGATTAATAGTTATTGATAATGATGCTAATGAATTGAAGGAGTCAAAAGGAAAAGATACTCTTGAGGAAATTAGGAATAAAGATCAAAATATTCCAATTGTTTATACTAGTTTTCAGACTGGATGGGTAGATGGAAAAGTGTATCAGACTAATGGTGTTGAAGTTGTGAGAACTGATCAAGCTATTGATAAAATTGGAGATAAATTTAAACTTGATGTTAAAGATTCAGTTACTGCAGAGGGGCCTGAATCTGAAACTAATATCCTCTTAACATATAATCGAGTTGAGGGTTATGAGGCCGGTGTTTATTCAAATGGGAAATTGTTGATATTATCCTATGATAAAAATGCTGGAATAAGGGCTAGAAAAGTGATTGGAGAGAATCTTGAGACTTTATATGGGAATTTTGATTGGGAAAGTGATCGAGAACTAGTTAGAAATATATTTGTTTATGATGGGGTTAGTGGAGGCGATAGGCCTGGAAATGCTGCTTCTGGTCTTGGCCATGATATAAGGATGAAGGTTAAATTGATGGCTTGTCCTTGTGATTGGGATAGAAAGAGAGGGTTTAGGAATAGCAGAGAAACTGAATTGTATAAAGTAGAATGTTCAGGTAGTTATACGCTTGGAGCGATTTCAGATGTTATATTGGGGGTTAAAAGGCCTGGAGTAGACTATGGAAGTTTGAGTATTCCTGAGGAGAAAATACTTGAGAAGGCAGAGATATTTAGAATTTAGAAAATGGCAAAAACAATTGAAAGATTAATGGTTGTGGAAGATAATCCTGCGTTTAGCTCTGCTGCTGTAGAATATTTTAGAAGTGTATCTGTTAACCCGATTATTGCTAAGGATTATGATGATGCAAAAACATTTTATGAGTTTGGGGATTTGGAGGGGGCTATAGTGGATTGTTTCTTCCCTTATAAAATTGGAACGAATACAATTTCTGTTGGACAACAAGTTGCTAATAAAATGGAAGATACATTGCAATATCCTAAAAATCCAATTGGAAAAGCATTAAAGCAAGTTGGGGAATTGTTGGGTGAAGAATTTGCTAAGCTGGCTGCGAAAAATTCGAGAGTGGAATATTTAAGTGTTGTGGATAATTTTTGGGTCATGGATCTTGCAATGAGGAGAAGTGAGAATAATCAACCTTTAGGGATTTTAGTTGCTGAAGAGTTGGATAAAAGAAGAATTCCGTTTGTTTTAGCGACATCGACTTATCATCATGATATATTAACACAACCAATTCAGGATTATGCTTCAAAAATGGGGTGGAGATTAATTGATTGTGAACCTAATCTGGAGGATGAAAAAGCGACTCGTGGATATTGGTTGAGGGCTTATAATGCTTTGATTGATGTGATGATGGATCAAAATAAAGACGAGGCTAATTGAAAATGGATGATCAATACGAATTTAGTTTAGAAAATAGAAATCTTGGAATTGAAGATAAGTACAACCTTCATATTGGTAAGCCTTTTCGTCTTCAAATAGAAACTTGTGTTTATGATGGGTTATTGACTGGTTGTAATATTCATGTGAATGATGAAGGGTTTTTGTTAATAGGTGCAACTTTGAAGGATGGTTTGTTTTATCATGCTGGAGATCCTAGTGAGAAATCTTTATTTGAAGAGTTTAAGGCTGGACCTGGCGAGGTTGGGAGGAATAGGGGTTTTGGGAGGATCCTTGATGAAGAAGGATTTCTTAGGGCTAGAGATATAGGGAGGAGATGATTCAAGGTGTCTGGGGTAAAAATGGTAAAGAAAATATTGGAATATAGGGATAATGAGGGGAATAAGATCAAAGTTATGAATGGAAGGCGGGAGGGGGTTTATGTAACCGAGGTTTATGAAAATGATTGCATTATTGAATCTTTTGATGAATCTTTGGTTGATTCAGGAATTATAGAATCTAGTATTGGTAAATTGGAAGAACTTTCTGAAGAGGGAGTAGGTGTTGATGAGATAGCTGGGACTTTTCGAACTTATATTTCCTTAGGAAGTGGTTGGGAAAAAAATTGGTCGGAAGATGATGTGGATAATTGGGAAGTTCAAAGGTATCTTGATGATGAAGGTTTAGAACAACCCTAGTGCAACCGGAACGTTATCAATTTTCATAATCCCTTCTTTGTTAATGATTCCTGCTTCTAAGGCAGTTTCGATTGATTCCTTTCCGACTATGTTAAAAGTTGCGTCTTCTTGGTTCATTTCCTTTAGAATCTGGATTATTTCTTCCTTTGTTTTTTTGTCTCCTTCGAAGAAGTTGGGTCGTACTTCTATTTGTCTGATTCCTTCTATGAAGGTTTGACCTATTATATCTGAGTCGGCTAGGGCGACTATGCTTCTGTATGCTTCATGTATTTTTATGTGCATTTTGATTGGTTGTTGCTCTGCTACCCACTTTGATGGGTAGCTCCGCATATTTTATTGGTAATGTGTAATTACAAGGAGAGTTATGTGAGTGTTCTCTTTGTGATTTAAGTTATCTCTTTATTAGGGGTGTTATTTTATCTCTTGCTTGTAAGTGTGATTAGGTGTTAAGATATATAAGAATATCTATAGAAAGGTATATAAAAAATAAAAATAAAAATTATTAGTCTACTTTGAATGTGCAAACAGTTGTTCCGCATGTTGGGCATTTGCCCTTCATCATGTCTTTTCCCTTTGAAGTTTTTGTCTTCTGGGCGTCTTTGATTTCTGTTTTAGCTTTGCACTTTACACAATATCCATTAGCCATTTTTGATTATCCTCCCTTGTAATTTAAGGTCTTTGATGATTTAGCTATGTTTTTTTGGTTTATAAAGTTTGTTTAAGTGTGATTTAGTAGTGGAGTGGTGAAAAATGGGTGGAATTGGGGTTTTTGGGGTGGGATGGGGAAAATATTGGATTTGGTGTAGGAATGTTTATTAACCTTGAGTGTTGTTGATAGTTATGGTTGAAGGAAGGAATATAGGGGAGGATCAAAGTCTTGTAGATCGTGTGGAGAAAGTTTCTGAGTTTATAACTAGGCAGGGTAGTCATGATGAATTATTACAAAGTCAGGGGTTTGGTTATGAGAATTTTGTTAGTGCTGAAGGGCTTAGTGCTTATGTGGCTAGATATGATCTTAAGAAAAAGAATGGAGAAATAGGGGATTATGTAATCATTAGTGCTAGTCTTGTTCCTGAAAATGATGCTGAATTAGATAGATTGGAGAATGGTTTTGTTTCTTATGTTAGAAGATAATTAGGTTTCTAGGTTTATTTGAGTTTAGTTTTTATATCTTCGATCTCACACTGTGCTTCGCACCACATGCTAAACAATGTAGGAATGAGAAGCCTTTTTCTTTGATGATTTCTGTGTCGGGTTTTTTGCATTGAGTGCATAGGACGAATTCTTTGGTGTAGTCTTGGATTTTTTCGTTGATTTTTTGGGAGTTTATTTTTCTTTGGAGGATTACGCGGTTGTTTTTTATGGATCCTGAGGTGGCTAGTTCTCTTAGTAGGAATTTTAGGAGGTGGTCTTGGTCTCTTCTTAGGTATGAGGCTACTTGGGGGAAGTTTGTTAGGATTGTTTTGGTTCCTTCTAAGTGGCCTTCTATTTTTGGGATTTCGAATCTTGTGTCAGATTTCTCGATGGGTTTGAGGTCTTTGTATGCTTCGTTTAATAGAGTTTCGTAGGTTTCCATGAATAGTTGAGAATATAAGGGTTTTTAAGAGTTTTGAATTTCTAAGCAGTTCTTGGTCTGTAGAATGTAGTAGTTTTACGATTTCCGTTCTTTCTAATAAATTCGGCAAGAGTTGTAAATACTGGACCTGTTCCTTGGTCTGGTTTGAATAGTAGAGGTCTTCTTTTTCTCGGTTCTTTATTTTGAGTGTATAGTCCTATGTTATCTAGTTCTTTTCCCTTTCTATGTCTTAGGGCTACGATAAAACCTTCATCTACTGTACAAGGTTCATAGTTTCTACCTAGAAATGTTTCCATATCTTCGGAGGTTGCGACACCATTAGAATGATGAACGTAGTTTTTTACTAAATCTGAGTATCCATCGCCGCCTTGATGGTTCTTTCTTAGTTTTAATAGGTCTAGGGCGAATCCGAATTTGTTGTGTTTTTGTTTTACCTCGTCACCTTCTAATATTTTTAGAAGTGCCCTACATGTTTTGTAGCATGGATTGAATCCAGTCTTACCTACTATGAGTTCTGACATTCTTGCTTTAATATAACTATTTTTCATTGTAAACTAATATATATTGGTTTTAAAAAGCTTTGCTATTGGGTTGGAATGATTTGATGGAGGGTTATCCCAAATACCTCACTCGTCCGGGCCTAGGCTCGTAGATAATTCCTTCTTCTAGGAGTTTTTGGATTTCTTGGGTGATTAGTTCGGGTTTTGAGTCTTTGAATTTCATGATTATTTGATCTTTGTCGATTCCTTCGTTTTGTTCTTCTGCTTTTATTGAGTCGATGATGTTGTCTCTTAGGGATTTTATTTCTTGTTTTTGGTTGGTTGTTAGGGGTTTTGGTTGGTTTTTTTCTATTTCGAGTTTTCTTACTAAAAGGTATCTTGGGTCTTGTTTTTTTATTATTTCGGGGAGGATGTAGAGTTCTTCGTTGAAGGAACGTAGGAGGCCGATGATTAGGATTGTGTCTCCTTGGGTTAGGTTCTCGAATTTTTTTAGGTCTTCGCCGAAGACTCTTGTTTTGATTTGGCCGGAGCCGTCGTCTACTGTTATTGAGGCGAACTTCTTTTCTCCGTCGGATTGGTATTTGTCTGTGATATTTGCTATTAGGTTTACTCTGACTAGTTTGTTAGTTCCTAGTTCGATGTGGAGAAGTTTTGGGTTTGTTGTTTCTGCTGATTGGTCGAAGATTTGGTTTCCTTTTAATAGGTCTCCAACTCGGATTTTGTAAGCTATTTCTCTTTTTTTGAAATCTGGCATATTTAATCCAGGGAACCTAGGTTCCCTAGATGCAACCCTCCTCAATTTGCATCTTTTTGTTTAACATAATCTAGGGTGTTGAAAAATGTATATAAAGATTTATGTGGAGGAGTAGAATTATTTGGGTTTCATAATGTTTATAATTGATGTTCGTATTTTCTGATAATGAAGTATTTAATATATTTTAATCCAAGTAGAGAGTTATCTGATCTCATTGTTGGACATTCTTTTGATGTGATTCCGGGGATGGGTTTGCATTCAACTCTTTGTTATTTTGTTGGTGATAATGCTAATGAAATGAAATTAATTGAAGATTTAGATAGGATCAATTTTCAAGGGTTTGATGTTAAAACAGGGAGTTTGGATGCTTTTGATGATAATTTAGTTTTAAGGCTGTCCAAGAGTAGTGAATTATCTTTATTACATAATGAGATTTATTCGGTTGTTAGAAGGTATGTTGTTGGGGATGATTGTGATGTTTTAGATGAGTATTTTGGAGAGAATTATAATCTTCATATGACCTTGTCTAGATTGTCGTCTGAACTTGATAGGGGGGTAGATGATTTGAAGGGAGTGGAATTTTCAGTATCTAGTTATGTGCTTGCGAAAAAATGTTGGGGAGATTGGGCTGATATTAGGGCTTTTTCAGTTGGTTAGTTATATCTTACCAACTAGGTCTAGGCCGGGTTTTAGGGTTTCTTTTCCTGGTTCCCAGTTTATGGGACAGACTTCGTCTCCGTGTTGGCTGACGAATTGGGCTGCTTGGACTTTTCTTATTAGTTCTTTTGTTGAACGGCCGATGGAGTTATCGTGTAGTTCGAAGGCTTTTAGGATTCCTTCTGGGTCGATTATGAATGTTCCTCTGAGGCTTAGGCCTTCTTCTTCTATGTAGGTTTGATAGGATTTGCAGATTTTTCCGGTTGGGTCGGCTAGCATTGGGAATTTTATTTTTTTTATTGTTTCTGAGTTGTCGTGCCAAGCTTTGTGGACGAATGTTGTGTCTGTTGAAATGCTTAGGATTTCTGCGTTGAGGTCTTGGAAGGTTTGATAGTTGTCGGCTAGATCTCCTAGTTCTGTTGGGCAGACGAAGGTGAAGTCGGCTGGATAGAAGAATAATATGACCCATTTGCCTTTGAATTGGTCAAGGTTTATTTTTTTGACTTCGTTGTTATGGAAGGCCTCGGCTTGGAATCTTGGTGCTGGTTCGTTTATTTTTAGAATTTGAGATTCCATTTTGTTAGGAGTTGAGAGAGATATTTAAGTTTTCTTGTGATTGAGTGTTCTTTTAGTATAATAAAGTTTAAAAGTGGACTAGATATAGGTTTTTTATGAGTTTCAATGGATTTAGGGCGATAGTTTTGGGAATTGTGTTGTGGTTGTTGATATTTGTAGAGGTAAGTGTGTTGTTGTTTGGGTTTCGGTTTCCGATGGGGGGTGATGCTTATTATGTTTCGCATTTTGTTTTGTTGGTGTTTTTTTCGTTGTTGGTTAGTTTGATTTATTTTTATAAGGTTAGGATGGGGGGTGGGTTTTTGCATGGGCTTTGTGCGGGGATTTTGTTTATTGTGGTCGGGGTGTTGTTGGATCTTGCTATTACTGTTCCGTTTTTTGTTAAGGATTATGGTTTCTTTTTGAGAGCTGATGTTTTGATTGGGATGGTGGTGGTTTTGGTGATTTCGGGGTTGGTGGGGATGGGGAAGAGGTGAGAAGATGTTAAGTAAGTATCTTGATGCTGAGATTCCTGTTGGTGAATATTTTTGTAATGGAAGACATTTTAATGTTTTTCCCTTTGATGCTCATGCTCCTCAGTTGTTTGAAATAAATAAGAGGTTGTTTGAAGGTTCTAATTCTAATGTTTTGTTTGGCCCTTACCCCTTACTTGATGCTAATAATTTTCCTAGGTTGGATGGATCTACAGATATTGATGTTTGTACCTATGTTCATACTAGTAATCCCTCCTATGATAAGAGGTTTCATAAGATAAGTTTGAGATCTGCTCTTGAGAATTTAGATGAGTTATTTAAGCGGATGTCTGAATCTTCTTAATGTTTAAACATTCTGCACAAACCCTGTCTTAGGTTGAAATATATCTCCGGACTTTTTGAGTTTTTCTATGGCTTCTTCGAATTCGTTGTCGTTTAGGTCTTTGAGTTCTTTTCTTAGTTCGTCTAAAGGGATTTGTTTTCCGAATTTGTCTTCTAGGTTTTTGATTGTTTCTCTTAGTAGGACTATTTTGTTTCTTTGGCTACTGGAGATTTTGGATGTGAAACGGTCTATGTCGAAGGTTTTTGTTTCTGGATCGTAGCCGACTTGCATTAAATAATAGTTTGTTAGTCTGATTGCTACTTGGGCGTCTTGGGTGTCTACAGTGTGTGATAATCTTGATTTTGCGTGGGCTTCGGCTAAACGGACTAGCCCTTGGAGTTGTCTTGCTGAGATTGAGATGGATCTGGATTCTCCTTCTTGGCTTGCTTTTCTCATTTTGACGTAGAAGTCTTTGATTTCGTTGACTGCTTCTTCGGTTAGTTTTGGTTCTATTTTTTGTTTTGCGTAGGCTACGTATTTTTTGAAAAGATCTGCTTCGATGTCTGGTATTTTGTCTTTCATTTGGTGTAGGTTGAGGACGTGTGTTGCTATTGCGTCGTCTTGTTTTTGGTTTGGGAGATCTCTGAGGATGAAGATTAGGTCAAATCTGTTGATTAGTGCGGGAGGGAGGTCGATTTGTTCGGAGATTGATTGGGATGGTTCGAATCTTCCGTATTTTGGGTTTCCGGCGGCTAGAACGGAGGTTTGTGCTGAGAGGGTGTTTCCTTGGATAGCTATTTTTCCATTTCTTCTCGTTATGAAGAATCCTGTTTCTGTTTCGAAGCAGAAGACTTTTCCGTTGTAATTTATCTCTTTTATATGTTGGGAATCTTTTCTAATGCAAAGTTCTGTTTTGTTTGATAGTGAGATTCGATACATATCTTTTCTGTTTCCTCTTTTTTCTCTTTTATAGTGGAGGTTTTTATTTGCTGATTTTCCGATTAGGCAGGCTATTGCTTGGAAAGTGTCAATTAATTCTTGCGAGGTTGATCCATAAGACTTGTTATCTGATGATCCGTCTCCCAACATCATAGCATTATATAAAATGGTTAGTTGGTTTTTTGATAGATTGGATAGTTTGATGTTTTCAGATGGAAATCTTTTGAGATAGCTTTTTTTGCCTAGTTTTTCTAGATATTCAGATAATTGAGTGTTTGTTATTTTGAATTTTGTGTAATCTTGTTTTTTTATCTCAGTTAGGGTGAATCCTATGTGTGAGGATAGTTTTGTTAAGCAGGATTTTATCTTTTTTATATTTTCTTTGTTTTTTTGTGTGATTCCTATTGTTGGTTTGGTTTCGACTCCACCTTCTGTTAGATAGTATCCTAAGAATTCTAGCCATAAGTCTAATGGGATTTTTTTTGGTTGGTGTTGATGAGTGTATTTTGGGTGTTTTCTGTTTTGTTTGTGTTTGATTGGAGGTAAGATGAAGTGGTTAGTTGTTTTTTTGTTGATGAACTCTCCAGAGTTGAGGACTTTTATTCTTTGATAGGGGATGTCTTTTGCTTTTATTTCCTCGTAGTGCTTGTGTCTTTCTTCTCTTAGGAGCATTTTGTGGTCTGGAGTTACTAGTATGTTGTTTCTTTTATTTTTGAAGTGGAACATTTTTCCTTTGTGATTATATTCATAGAGCCCTTTGTGTGTGATGAAGTTTATTTTTTTTGTTTTTGGATTGTATTGCGCTATTTTTAGTTTTTTTACTTCATTGTATTTTTTCCATCCTTCTTCTGTTAAGGTTTCTGTATCTTCTGAATAGCATGCTTGAACGTTAGCTTTTGAGATTGTTACGGTTTGTTGTTCTAAGGCTTCGTGCATTGCTGATCTGTCTGTTGCGTCCATTTTTTCTATTTCGTCTATGCAGATTACTCCTTTGTTTGCTAGGACCATTGCTCCGGCTTCTAAACTCCAGCCTTTAAGGAATTCGTCTTTGACTACTGTTGCTGTTATTCCTGCTCCTGTTGCCGCTTTTCCTACTATGTAACGTCCTTTGGGGGCTATGTTGGATATGAATTTTAGGGTTACTGATTTTGCTACACCTGGATCTCCTATTAGGAATAAGTGAATGTCTCCTCTTGAGACTGTTCCGTCAAGGCTTGTTTTTCTTACACCGCTGAACATTTGGAGGACTAGTGCTTCTTTTATTTCTTCGTAGCCCCAGATACTTGGTGCGATGCTTTCTCTTAATTTTGTGAAGAGTTCTGGGTCTTCGGCTAGTTCTTGGATTTGTCTTTCGTCTTCTTCGGATATGTCTAAATCTTCGTAAGTTGCTTCTAATGGGATGAGGTTGTTAGCTTCTATTGCTAAGTCGAAACGGGTTGAGATTGCTCCTGTTTGGAGAGGGACTGGGACTTCTTTTAGGATTCCTAAGATTCTGACTTTACTTCCGGGTGTTGTTTTTTCTTCCATGTTGGGTTCTACTAAATCTTCTTTTAAGAAAACGTTTAAACGTCTTGGTTGTTCTCCTCCGATTAGGGATTCTGGGGATTCTTCGATGACTAAACGTTGGGCGTCGACCATGACTTTGCTTAATAATCTGAATTGGCCTTTTCTTCCGCAAGAACATCTGGAAGGCTCTCTAAATTTCTTTTCGATTTGTAATACTGAAATTACGGTTCCGCATGAAGGGCATTCGAACTTGGCGTTTACAACTTGAGGTCTTACTTCGGATGCTTGTCTTACTAAACCTTCGAAGTAGATTAATTGGTTTAAGTGGTGTGAACGAATTGTTCTGATACGTACTTTTTGGGTTTCTGGGAGGTTGATGAATCTGATTCTTGGGGTTTTGATTAATCCTGTGTCTTCTAATGCTGTTTCTAGGAGTTGGAGGATTTCTTCTGGGTTTCCTATGAGAGCTTCTGCTAGGACAGGGGAGTTTGATGATAGGTCGTCAAAATTTACAAAGATTACTTTTTTACCTTTTCTTATTGACTCGCCTATTTCTTTTTTATAAGTGTCGAAAAAGAGTTTTGCTTCTGCGATTAGTTCTTCGGTGTTTGATTGTGGCATTTTGGTATGGATATTGATTTAATTGGTAATGGTAAAATTCTTATATGAGATTTGTGAGTATTCTCTTTTTTGGTTGTTAAACATCTCTTATTTGGGGTCCTCCTTCTTTGTATGATAGATAGAGGTTGGGGATTTATAAGTATTTATTGGGTTTAAAGAAGGGGATGTAAGTATTGTGTTTAGAATGGGTTGATTTTATTATTGCTTGTTAGTTGTTATTTATTTCTTGTTCTTCTCTGCTTCCTTTAAGGTTGCTACGAGTTGGTCCATTGAGTCTGTTAGTTGTTGGTTGTTTTTGGTTCCGGTGCAGACTAGTTTTCCGTTTGAAAATAATAGGAATGTTGCTGGGGGGTCGACTAGTTTGTAAACTAGGCCTGGGAATTGTTCTGGTTCGTATTCTGTGTTCTCGAGTTCTAGTGATAAGTAGTTTAGGTTTAGCATCATGTCAATGCTTCCTGATGCTACGATGTTTTGGACGGTTATTTTTGGTTTGTCTGTTATTTTGACGTTGATTTTTTTTAGGGTTTTGATTACTTGTTCTATGACTTCTTTTACTTGGGCTATTGATTTGGTTCCTGTACAGACTAGATTTCCAGAGGAGAAGACTAGTACTGCTGATTTCGGTTCTTTGACCCTTAGAACTAAGCCCGGGAATTGTTCGGGATTGTATTCGGTGTTTGGGATTGTTTTTGCTAATTTGGTTAGTGGTACGCCTTTACCAAGAGAAGTTGTTGCTACGATGTTTTGGATTTTTGAAGAAACTTTTGATTTTGCCATTTGTTACTTGATAGTGTTAATGATAAATCTAGATTGGTTTGGTTTATAAAGGTTTTGTTTCTTGGTCTTTTTGTCGACGGTGGTTGGTTTTTGGTGGGGGAAGGTTTTTAAATGGAGATTGTTGTTTTTTGGATTCATAAATATTATAAATAGATAATTATTATATAGTTTATGGAATTTGATTCGAGTAGGTTAGTGAGTTATTTGAGGGATTCTGTTCGGGATCTTGGGAAAATTAGAGGTAGATTATATAAGATCCAGAGAAATCCGAAGTTTCAGGGAGAGCCGTTTACTTTAGATGTTTCTAGTGGGTTGGATATGGTTGTGAGTAGTATGCAGAGTCTTCAAAGGAAAAATAGACTTTCAACCTGGGATGTAGATAAGGTGGAACCATATGATTTTCAGATATTTCATGCTGGTTATAACTTTTGTAATGATGTTATGTTATATTTTTTATTTGGTGGGAATGTTCCAGAAGATAATTTGAGGGAAGTTGTTGGAAATATTAGATTAAGAGGAACTGATGATTCATCTAGGGTGATTGAATATGTAGGTAGTGTTGAAAAGAAGATTAGTCGTTATAGAAATAGGTTGAATGATGAAAGAAATGTTATTATAGATTAATAATGAATTTTAAGTTCATGTCTGTTGTAATTATGGGCTATTTCTTTGAGTTTTGCGATGTCATGTAGTCCCATGTCATCTCTTACAATTGTGATTCTTGGGAAACGTAGGGCGAATCCGGATTTGTAAGTTGGAGAGCGTTGGATGTTTTGATAGATTATGGTTACTATTATTTTGGGTTTGATGGTTACTTGTCTGCCTGATTCTTTGGTTACAAGTGGTAATAGTTTGTTGGTTAGTTCTTGGTATGATAATCCTAGTTCTTCTTTTTCTTTTAATCCTGTTGAGGCTTTTCCGATTTCTAGGAGGTTTCCTTGTTCGTCTTTGCATGATAGAGTGAATGAAGACAAGATTCCAAAGCGTTTTCCTTTTCCGTATTCGGCTGCTGTGATTACTAGGTCGAGTTCGTTTTCTGATGGTTTTAGTTTTAGCATGTGGCCAACTCTGGCTCCAGGGCTGTATTCGGAAGTGAGGTTTTTTATCATTAATCCTTCTTGGTTGTCTTTTAGGGCTTCTTTGTAAAAATCTTGGGCTTCTTTTTCATCGCTTGTTATGATTTGATGTGAACATCTGATTTTATGTTTGTAAGGTTTGATGAGTTTTCTCATGAGGCTTGTTCTTTTTTTGAAAGGTAGCTCTAGAAGGCTTTTTCCGTTTAGGTAGAGAATGTCGAAGGTGTTGATTTCTACTGGGAGTTGTTTGACTAATTGGTTTATATTGTGTTTTCGTCTGATACGTTGGGAGATTGCTTCGAATGGTTTGTACTTTTTTGTTTTTGGGTCGAAGCCTATGGCTTCGCTTTCGATTATGAAGCTTTTTGCTTTGATGTGTTCGTTTATGTATTGTACTACTTCTGGGAATTGTTTTGTTACTTCGTCTAAACGTCTTGTGAATAGTTTGATTTCTCCTTTGTCGTCTTTGTTAATCAGCATTCTGAATCCGTCGTATTTATATTCGAATGCTGCGGGTTTACCGACTCTTTTGAATCCGTCCTCGATGCTATTTGCTTTTAGGGCTAGCATTTGTCTCATTGGATGTCCCGGGTTTAGTTTGATTTTTTTTAATTCTTTTATACCTATCGAGGCTTTTTCGAAGACTAGTAGGAAGTCGCTTGTTTTATCGTAGGCTTCTTGGACAGCTTGCGTGAATTGTTTTTTATTTTCAGAATCCAAGACACCTAACGGTTTCTTAGATGTATTTTCCTTAGAATTTGCTTTAAAAAATGTTTTTATTATTGAATCTCGGATTGTTCCAGATGCTACTCCGATTCTTAAATCTCCTATGAGTGTTCTGATGATGTATTTTGCTTCCTTGCCTGATGATGAGGTTAGGAGTTCCGAGATTAATGAAAGTTTTTTGTCAACAGTTCCCTTGCCTTCGAGTTCTGGGAGTTTTTTGATGTTTTCTAGGACTTTTTTTGTTGTTATTTTTTGTGAGAATAATGTGTTCTGTTTCTTTTTGTTTATGATTTGTTCTGCTACTTTTCCTAAGTCACCTAGCTTTTTCCAGTGTTCTATTATTATGTCTGATGAAAGTCCTGAGGCTTTGCTTAGGGCTTTGATGCAGAGTTTTTCGGATATTCCTAGTTCTTTTTCGGAATAATCTGGGTAGGCTTTTCCTTGGATTAGATAGATAGTTTCTAATTCGTCTTTTTTTAGGGTTTTTAAGAAATCTGAGAGTATTTCAGTTTTTTTTAATCTTGAAGGGTTTTCTTCGAGGTTTTCGTATAAGTTTGCTAGAGTTTGGTAGTCCATCTTTTTTATAGAAAAGGTTGGTAGGTTTTTATAGGTTTAGGGGGACTGATAGGGAGTCCAGATTCCTTTGCAGAATTTTTTTCTTGGTAATTTTATATTTGCGTCATTAGATAATCTTCTTCTTAGTAGATGACATCCATAATTGACTATTTGATCTCCATATTTTCTGAAGAATAAACTTTGAATATTTGATTGAGGTGTTTTTCTGAAATATAACTCCATCCCACTTTTTTCAAATTCCTCATTGTTTGCAAATTCTTCAATTTTTAGGATTTGTCTTCTTTTTATATATTCCCTAGGATATGTTTTACTTTTATTTTTTTCGAATACATTGAACACATTAATTGCGTATGAACTACTATCTTCTAAAAATTGTTCAATAATTGATCTATAATTTGGGTAAATTAATGGGTTTATTATTTCACAAAAGTTAAATTCTTGGGAAACTTGAGATTCTAAGCCCCAAAATTTAAGATGATTATTATATCCTTCGAATGAAATTGATCTTAAGCTAATATGTTTAAGTTCCATAAAATATATTCTTAGAATTTATTTAATAGTTTTTAGGTGATAGGTTTTTATTTCCCACGTCTCTTGCCTGCTCTCACGCTAGGTCTTGATTTGTTTGTTGGGGATTTGTCTCTTAATCCTCGGGATTTTCTTGCGGCGCTGGTTTTACCTCTTAGGGCTCGTTTTTGATTGGCTTTTTTTGTGAGGAATTTTGTTTCTTTGTTGTTTTTGATTTCGGGTTTGCTGTAGTCTACTAGGATTACTTCAAAGAAATAGTGGATTCCGTCTTTGGCTAGGTTGTATGAGTTTAGGACTTCAAGGTTTGGGTATTTTCTTTGGGATCTTTGTTCGGCTATCCATTTGTAACTCATTTTGACTACTTTTTTGTTGGTTGTGTTTTTTGATCTTCTTCCTTTGTTTTTTGTTTCTCTTTTTCTTCCTCCTCTTCTTACTCTTACTCTCACTACGACGAATCCTTTTTTTGCTTTGTAACCTAAGGATCTAGCTCGGTCTAGTCTTGTGGGTTTATCGATTTTTAGGATTGTTGGTTCTTTTCTCCACTCTATCATTAGCTCTCTGAGTCTAGCGGTGTCTGGTTTTTTCCATGCGTTTCTTAAGTGGTGATATAAGCCTTTTGCCATTCTAATATGGGAAAGAATGGTTGGAATGGTTTTTAAAGGTTTGGGAGGGGATGCGCAGTGTGCTCAGAAGAGACATATGTCGTAAGGTACCACAAATTAGTTCGTGTGTAAAAATGAACTAATTTAATAAAAAAAGAATTAATCAGAAAGGAATTCTTTAAGCTTAAACTAAAAGGACATTCTTATAATCAATGTAGAAAAATTCTCAAAGCTAAGTATGATTATGAGATTCATAATAGGACTCTTCAAAGGTGGATGCACAGGTTAGATTATGATGACAAATGGAATTTAAAAGATAAATCTAGAAAACCTAAAACTGTTCAGAGGAAGATAACTCCTGAAATTGAGAGAAGAGTTTTAAAGATTCGGTTTAAAACTGGTTGGGGAGAAAATAAAATATGTGATTACTTCGCCAACCTTTCACATAAATCTATTAACAAAATACTAAACAAACATAAATTAACTAATCCTCCTAAAAGAAAAAAGAAGCGGATAAAATATATCCGCTGGCAAAGAAAACATCCTAATTCACTATGGCAAATTGACCATAGTGATCAAAAGATCGAAGGTAAATGGGTTGTTTCAGTTATTGATGATTGTTCTAGAAAGAGTTTGGCTTTTGTTCCAGTTAATAGAGTTACAACAGAAGTTGTAACTAAAATCTTAGATGATTTGATTAAACTATATGGAAAACCAAGAGAGATTTTATCCGATAATGGATCTGCTTATGGATTGAAAAGTAAGCATAGTAAGTTTGACAGATGGTGTCGTAGAAGAGGAATAAAACACATTAGAGGAGCTATTCATAGTCCGACTACTACTGGAAAAGTTGAGAGATTGTTTCAAACTTTCAAGCGAGAGATTAAGTTTTGTAATAACGATCCAGAATTATTTAGAATGAGATATAACCATTTTAGACCGCATACAAGCCTAAGCGGAAAGACTCCAGATGAAGTTTATAATGATTTTAGTTTACTGTTCTAGGTTACGACATATGTCAGGTGGGAGCACAGGGAGGGGATGCATTGTTAAGTTAACGGGAGTTTTGATTTTAGGAACGAGTAAGTTCCTGGATTAAGGTTTAAGATTTATAACAATTCTGCTAAATTTTTTATATCTTTATTAGCT
>Ga0187833_10001860_pt1 | contig 23419 bp, 18 predicted proteins | sample ETNtaG_37_FD_167968 | JGI IMG/M metagenome (GOLD analysis project Ga0187833, IMG submission 167968) | Marine microbial and viral communities from oxygen minimum zone, Eastern Pacific Ocean - ETNP2014_SV_400_PacBio MetaG (Illumina Assembly) | ecosystem: Environmental > Aquatic > Marine > Hypoxic...
GGCCACCGCAGCGACAACGAGGCGGTGTCGGGACTCGGCCCTTTCGACGGACCGGGCCATTCGCTGATGTCGCCGGCCGAGGCTGAGGAAGCACGGGATACCTGGGCAGCGTTTCTCCGCGACCCCGGGCCAATGGTTATCGGCTGCGCCCCGGGTGCAAGTTGTCTGGGCCCGGCCTATGAGTTCCTGTTCGAGGCGCACCATGCGCTGAAGCGACGCCGCCTGCGCCACAAGGTACCCATCACTTTCGTCACCCCGGAGCCGTTCCTGGGCCATTTTGGTGTCGGCGGTTTCGGCAAGGCGCGCCAGTTTTTCGAAGGTGAACTCGAACAACGCGACATCCGCTATTTCAACTCTGCGGCAATCTCCAGTATCACGGGAGAATCGGTTGAACTGGCTGACGGCAAGGTATTCGAATCGCGCTACTCGCTGATCATCCCGCCGCTCGCCGGGGTCCACGCCGTGGCTGATACCGCTGGCCTCGCCAACCCCAAAGGCTTCATCCCGGTAGACGCCCACTATCGACACCCGGATTTTCCCGACATCTATGCGGCCGGTGTCGCCGTTGCCCTGCCGCCGGTAGAGGAGACGCCAGTGCCGGTGAACTTTCCCAAGACCGGCCACATGACCGAACAGATGGCCAGGATTGCTGCCCGCAACATCGCCGCCCGGGTTACCGGCGGCAAGCAGACAACCCATGATCTGATGGTGGAGTGCATCATGGACATGGGCGACAAGGCCGCCCACGTGCGCGCCGACCCGGTCCGGCCACCCCGCAACATTTCCGAGATGAGCGCCGGCAGACACTGGCTGTGGGCAAAACGTTTTTTTGCCAACTACTACCTATGGAAAATCAAACGCGGTGTAACCCGCAGTCCAACATGGGTCTGGTAGCGACGCCTGCTGTACCATCCATCCTCTGTTCTTAAATGCGTATAGCACAGATCCGTGATGGTGTCGTTGTTGTACCAAGATCCACCGTGGATGCAGTGATTGAGTCACTGGCGATCGTCACCAATCTTGAGGCGGAATTTGAAAGGAAAGTCAGCGATGGAACTACCGCGTTAGGCTAGGTACAGGAGTTGCTAGAATCAGATAGGACCCGCTATGTCGACTGAGCACAAAAGTGAATTCGGTACTGCTCAAGCTTCCGCTGGAATGTAGGTTCATCAGCGATACTGGGGTCTGCAAGTGCCATAGGGACCTGTCCGTTTTTTACGGCAAATACATGCTCTAGATCCTGCACCCCTATGCCGGCAAAGCACTGGTCTGTCCAGCATAGAGCATGAGGCGAAAGAATGACATTATCGAGCTGCAGCAGCGGATCATCGGATTCTGGTGGCTCTGGATCAAAGACGTCCAACCCGGCGCCGGCAATTACGCCTTGTGTCAACGCCGTTACAAGAGCTGTTTGGTCGATAACGGGTCCACGTGATGTATTGATCAGGTATGCAGTAGGTTTCATCAATGTAAGCCTGACAGAATTGACCAGGTGGAGGGTCTCTTCGCCTAGCGGCACGTTAATAGTTAGAAAATCACTCTCACGGAAGACACTCTCCAGGTCTTTGAGTTCAACGTTGAAGGACTTGGCGACCATCGGATCGATATAGGGGTCGTGAGCGATGAAGTTCATATCGAGCGGTGCGCAGAGTCGAAATACTTCAGTACCGATATTACCGAGTCCGATCGAGCCCAGTGTCTTACCTACCAGGCCTGTTCCCATGTGCTGAGCCTTTTCGGCAAACGTTGATGGCCCGCCTCGAACCAGAGCGTCTTTGACCATCAGTTTCCCGGATAGGGCGAGGATGTAGGTCAGTACTGATGCTGCGACTGGTCTTCTGACGCCATTTGGTGTGATTCCGACTGCAATTCCTTTACTTTTGCAAGCCTCCATATCAACCGTATCAAAACCTACGCCAAATCGTGCAATCAGTGTCAGGCGGTTGCTTATCGGAATGCTATTGGCGTCAAACCGCTCCGTTAGCAGCACCAGTGCATCAAATTCTTCCAGTGATTCGGCACTCATTCGACCATCAATACCGGTGACATACTCGACGTCAATTTCCTGGTCATTCGACAGCGGTGCTAGGTCGAACATCGGGAACACCGGGGTGCCATCTTGATTCTTAAAGGCACCAGATAGAGCTACCCGAAATTGTTCTTGATTTCTCATGATTTTTGCTTCGATCTGCCCCGCTTGCACCCTTTCCGTATTTGTTTGATACCGCTGGTCAAAGTCTGTGCATAGAGATTCGTGTCCATCTGGTAGCAGATGACATCATATCCTTTTCGAAATCGATCAATTCCCTGTTCCGCCGAGATTACAAGAAATCCCAGTGCCTTGCCGTATTTGTGTGCTGCTTGCCGAATTCGGCGCTCGGCATGGAGAAACTCCGGATGATCGAATTCGCCCGGAATCCCTAGGGATGCACTGAGATCAAAGTGTCCCGGCCAAATGCAGTCGACGCCATCGACTGCTGCAATTTCATCCACGTTTCGCACCCCTTCTACAGTCTCGATCAATGTGGCTATGCCAATCCTTCGATTAGCAGACCGTAAGGCGGTATCAGGCGATACAGCATGGTAGCCGTCATGTGCAATTCCGAGTGCGATCCCTCGGTGTCCGCGTGGTGGATAGTTTGCATGCTGGACAATATCACGTGCCTCCTCTGCGGAGGCCACCATAGGCATTAGCAGTCCATCGGCGCCCGCATCGAGCGTTCGAGCGATATGGTGATAGTTTTTCGATGGCGGTCGTACTAGAGCGGGGAGGTTCCCAGCTCTCAAGCTGGTGATAAGTCGCTTGATTTCTGAGATTCCAAAACCCGAGTGCTCCATATCAACAAAGACAAAATCCATACCTGTTCCGCCGAGAATCTGGCCGATACCGGGCGTTGAAAACTCAAATACGGCGTGTCCGACTTTGAGTTTTTCGTTGGCGAATAATCGTTTGAGGTTTGCTCTGGGCATTATGTTCTCGGCTTGATCAGTTGATGGGTTGAAAATATGAATATCGCAGAGGGATAAGGAATAGGAATTTGCCTTTGGCAGATGAGGGACCTTGGGCCATCAGCAGGTCCAGAACCGTGCCATTGTCTGTTTCAGAAAAACCCTATTATCTCTAATGGCCATGTCGGCCTCCTCCTCTTTTCTGTTTTCAATCTACAACACACAATTTTCCCCAATTGGCCGCTGTTTTCAAGCGCCATTACAGCCAATGGCCACAGAACACCCTGTCAATTCCCCCAATTTTTCAGAATCCAGGATTCCCTTCCGCTGTGTGAGCGGGATATCTATTTATTGAATTATTTAAAGGGGGTGGGCGCCCTTTCTCAGTGTGCTGGAAGTGTGCTGATCTGGGGTCTATTCCCCTCCTCTCCAGTCCATTCAGGTCCAGGTGCGTGGAGTTGATGTCTGGTTTATAGGGGGTTTTCTAGACTAATTTTCGTAGGCCTTCGCCTTTGGGAGGCAGGGGCCGGAGGTTCAAATCCCAGTCGCGCCCACCATTTACTTCTATTGATTCAATAGCCTACGCCGGTCAGTTCTGATCCTAGTCCGTGGAAACCCTCACTTGGCACACTCACGACACAGTTATTGTTGTATTCTCTTATTGTTCTATTTTCTATCCGAAACTTTTTCCGTCTAAAGAACATTATGACCAAATTCCCAAAATCTAGGAAGAACTGGAAGAGCTTAAAGAATTCTATGATTTCTGACCGTTCCAATAATTTAGTATGGAACAGTGAACGGGTTTTTAAACCCGCATATTTTGCAGGCGATGACGTTCTCGAGGTCGCACACCAAGCCTACAATATGTTTATAGATGAAAATGCGCTATACGGAAAAACATCCTATCCTAGCCTTTATCGATACGAAACCGAGATAGTAGAAATGTTAGTTGACCTCCTAAATGGGTCAGCAAATGCAGGTGGAAGTCTTACCTCGGGCGGCACTGAGAGCAACATCATTGCAATGAATACTGCTCGAGAATGGGCGAATGATCATCGACCGGAAATAGTATGCGCCGAAATAGTTGTGCCACGCACAGCTCATCCCTCCTTCGAGAAGGGGGCAAAATTTCTAAAGATGAAAGTGGTAAGGCTGGGAAAAGGTCCCGATTTAAACGTAGACCTTGACGGGATGGAAAAGGCTATCAATTCCAATACTGTTATGTTGGTCGGCTCTGCGCCCCCGTACCCTTACGGTCACACAGATCCAATTGCCAAGATCGGAGAAATTGCCCAAAAACATGGACTTTGGATGCATGTAGATGGCTGCCTTGGGGGATTAATTCTGCCGTTTGCTAGAGAATTTGATTCGTCAATTCCTAATTTTGACTTCTCAGTTCCCAGTGTCGATTCTATTTCGCTAGATATCCATAAGTACGGATATTCTGCCAAGGGAATATCTGCTCTGATGTTTCAAAATAAATGCCATACTGATTACAACCGCACTTCATTTGATGATTGGCCTGGAGGGCTTTACTCCACACCCAATCTTGCTGGGTCTCGGTCCGGAGGTGCGATCGCTTCCGGTTGGGCCGTTATAAACTATTTAGGCTATGATGGATATCGAGAGATTGTCAGTAATCTAATTAATCTACGACAAGAATTTATTAACGGAATAAATTCTATCGACGGCTTGAGTATGGTAGGAAATCCTCAGACATTTCAATTTGCGTTTTGTTCGGATTCTTATGATATTTTTGCTGTTGCAGACGGATTGGCCGATCTAGGTTGGCACATAGGGCGCGCTCTCGAGCCGAAATCAATCCAATTGATGATTACAATGGCACACAAACCAATAGCTCAGGAATTCTTATCTGACCTATCAGAAATTTCGAATCAAGTTGAAAAAGGAACGATTGTGTCCCGCAATATTGGGCCGGTATATGCGAATGGATAAGAGGTCGTTTAATTAGGTAATTCAATAAACATAACAAACATTTTAATATTCAAAGTTTGGCTTTTCACTATAGCGATCAGGAACACGATCGCTTTACTCTTTAGACGAATCTACCCCAAGCACCCAGGCAATTTCCCATCAAGCACCCGCTTCCTCTTTCAACTCATATAAAACTGCAAGCCGGTGCGCCGCAGCGAGATTGACTCTAACCTCAAGAACTGGATCAGCCTCTTTGGCGGTTTTAAGAGTAGAGAAAGGTATACCGGAACCCATCGATAACATTACTCAGGACATCATATACGGGAGAACGAATTATTCATCTAACTACAACGCCGTTTAACGCTTAATTTGCATCAACAACGTCTGCTCTCAGTTTATTGATATAACAATGGATATTCAATTTCGAAATAGCTTTTTGGTTATTTAATTTGGGATACATTTATGAAAACTGCTCTAATTCAAATGAATAGCAAATTTGCTCAGATTGAAGAAAACATCAAGACCGCAGAAAGACTAATTGACGAAGCGGCTCAACAAGGTTCACAGATAATACTTCTTCCAGAATACTGGAGCACTGCATTCTTTCCAGCGACCCGTGACTACAAATGTTACGACCTCGCCGCGTCAGATAGTGGCCCCGCCATTACAGCTATGCGAGAAAAGGCCGTGGAACACAATTTGAATATCATCGCTACGATCTTTGAGAAAGATGGATCTGATCTTTTTTACGACACTGCGATGCTAATCGACCCAAATGGCAACATTGTGGGCAAATATAGAAAAACTCATATCGGCGGTGAGAGGCATATTGTAATTGACGGCAAGCTCGACACCGACCTTGGAATTGAGTCCATATACTTTCGGACGGGCTCTCGCTATCCAGTATTTCGCGTTGGTGAGTGGAACGTCGGCATTATCCTCTGTTATGACACCTATTTTCCTGAAGCAGCCCGCTGTCTGACATTGGCTGGCGCTGAAGTCATCATGGCACCGTTCGGAATTTCTGACACAAAAGATACGATATGGAAAGAACTGCTTGCCACTCGCGCTTTCGAAAATATGGTGTATTTTCTAGCCGCGAATAATATCGGCAGTGTCCCTGCACCAGATACCCCTATCTATTCTCTTGGTGGGAAAAGCATTGCATTTGATCCCATAGGAAAATTGATTGCGGAAGCAAGTTATGACCAAGAAGAAATCTTAATGATCGAACTAGATCGCGATCATCTCGAATACGCACGTAAGTTGCATATGATGTTCAGGGATCGTAGGCCCGAAACATATGGCATTATTAGTACGAATACCGATGAAATACAAAGAAACTAAATCTTATAGCGAACCTTAAATGCAACACTATCGAAACAAGTCAAGAATGAATTGCGATCCGTTGGCCAGTTTCAGTAGAAAAGAAATGTAAAAACTTTGGGTTAACCTCGAATTTAAAACAATCGCCAGCAGCTGCCCGTAAGGCTGGATCGACTTCAATGCTAAGCCGTTGCCTCTCGGTTAAATTACCGTAGACAAATGTTTGACTTCCCAGGGTCTCCACAATCTCTACCATAAGCTTGTTATTTCCCTCAGGGGAAATCAAAAAATGTTCTGGTCGAATACCTAAGACTACGTCTTGGCCTTGGCTCACTGGGATATCGACTATAGGCCCTAACGTTAAAGACAAGTCACTTGTCTTTAATACGGCATTTAAACCTTCGCGCTCAAGTTTACCTTCGATAAAGTTCATCATTGGCGAGCCAATAAAGCCTGCGACAAAACGGTCAGCCGGCTGGTGATAAATCTCATCGGGATTCGCATACTGATGCAAAACTCCATCTCTCATAATAGCAATCTTATCTGCAAGCGTCATAGCCTCCACTTGGTCGTGGGTGACAAAAATGAATGTTGCTCGGAGTCGCTTCTGTAATTGCGCTAATTCAAGTCGCATATCGCCACGCAGTTGGGCATCCAAATTGGATAGCGGCTCATCTAAGAGAAATGCATCGGGATCCCTTATGATCGCTCGCCCTAACGCAACCCTTTGACGTTCCCCACCTGACAGTTGAGCTGGATAACGCTCCAGTAGCTCCCCAAGACCAAGCGTCTGACCAACACCTGCAACACGCCTTTGTATTTCTGTGCGTGAGACTCCCTGCATCTTAAGCGGAAACCCAATGTTATTAGCCACCGACATGTGGGGATAAAGCGCGTAGTTCTGAAATACAAATGGCAGATTACGACGTTGCGGCGGTACATCATTCACGACCCTATCGTTAATTCGTATTTCACCTTGATCTGGTTTTTCCAACCCCGCAATCATTCTTAATGTTGTGGATTTGCCACAACCCGATGGGCCCAGCAAAACGACAAAATGATCTGATGGAATTTCGAGCGTAACATCATTCACCGCTATCACCTTGCGACGGCCAAATGACTTTGTGATGTGACTTAATGAAATCGATGCCATAAGTTCAATTGTCTGTTTTATCCTTTTACTGCTCCCGTTAGGAAACCTGAAACCAGGTAACGCTGAAAATATCCGAAAATGACGACGCTTGGCAAACTCACGACAACCGATGCCGCCATTAACTGCGCCATCACTGACTCAGTTGCATTGCGACCTGTAAAGAAGGCGTGAACCCCAACTGGCGCTGTAAAAGCATCATTCGACTGAACCAGCAAAAACGCAAATAGAAACTCGGTCCAAGACAAAATAAATGCATAGGCGCCGGCTGCCAAAAGGCCAGGTACCGAGAGCGGAAGAATAATGCGCCATAGAACTTGCCTGAGGCTTGCGCCATCAATATAACCGGCCTCTTCTAAATCAGCGGGTATTGAATGATAGAAGTCTTGCAGCACCCAAGTTGTAAACGGAATGGTAAACGTAGCATGCAGCAGAATTAGTGCAAAATAAGAGTTGTTTAGCCGCAACGTCGTCAGTAAGACAAATACTGGTATCGCTAACATAATCGACGGAATCGCATAGCTGGAGATCAATATTACGGCGCCCGCTCTGCGTCCTTTAAAACGCAGCCTTGCTATGGCAAATGCCGCAGGCGCCGACACGGACAGCGACAACAAAGTTGTCCCTGTGGCAATAAACAAACTATTAGCAGTCCATCTCACCAATTGACTCCGGCCCAACGCTAATTTATAGCTCGTTAAATCAAGTGCTTGCGGAAGAGCATTGGATAACTCCAAGCTAAAAAAATCATCGACACCACGCAGCGACGACAATACGATCCACAAGAATGGAAAGATCACCAATAACATTGCGATGAGCCCCAACAGCGTGAAGTATGACTTTCGAAAACCAGGAGACTGGAGCCACCCTATTGAATTTATTGCCATCTTTCTATAGACCTATGCTTTCTTTGCCCTGTCCCGTGCTATTAAGATAAACAATGCCGATAATGCAACGATGCAAGAAAAGAAGATCGTCATGCCGATGACCGCAGCCCGTCCTATGTTGAGACTCCTGAACATCTGGTTATATTCGAGCATTGGCAAACCCATAGTTAAACCTGCTGGGCCACCACCGGTTAGGAGAAAAGTTAAATCAAATAAAGAAAAGTTGTAGGCCCCTGAAAGAACCGCCGCAAGAGCAATCGATGTCTTTAAATGTGGCAATATCACATATTGAAACTGGGAAAAACCTGGAGCTCCATCAATTTTCGCCGCTTCGATTTGCTCTTCTGGAAGCGATTGCAAGGACGCAAAAACAATGATAAACACCAACGGTAAACCCTTCCACGCATGGGCAAATACCACAGACAACAGGGCGATATCGGGATCCCCAAAAAAACCGAGCGGCTCCTTAAGGAGTCCAATCGCCAAGCCGACTTGATTTAAAACCCCATAATGCGGATTACACAGCCAGAGAAATGCGCCTGCGACCGCAATGGTAGGCACCGCCCAGGGTAGGGTTATAAGCGCTCTCCACAGACCCCGGAAATACATTTTTTGATTCAATAAAATTGCCAGCGGAACCGCGACAATAATCTCAATTAGAACCGAACCTACCCCAACAATTACACTATTTCTGAAGCTCGGTAAAAACAACGGACTCCCGAGCCATGCGTAATTAGCTAGGCTGAACTCTTGAGATCCCTTTTCAAGAAAACTGGCAAAAATAATGTAGCCAAAAGGTGCCACTAGTAACATCAACAACAACAAAATAGCGGGGACCACCATCACGATCCCCGCTATTTGCATAGTATCTTCGATGCTTAGATTATGGTACCAATCTGTGATCGATTTTGACAACGTTAACTAGCCTATTACTCAGCCTTGATTACATCTCAGACTTAATCACATCAATGGCCCATTTCAAAACATCTTCCGGCTTTTGATCTAGGACTACCAGTCGGTCGCCAATCTGCTTTTCAACATCTGTAGCGGTCAGCGCGCCCGCATGTTTGCTCGGGCCAAAATAGCCAGTACCAACCACGCCATTTGCCGCAGCCTTACCCCCAATGTCAATGAAATCTCGGACAATCGAGATTCGTGGGTGATTCAGGTAAGCATCCGAATATGCGTCAGACATCATTGGCACCCAACCAACAACTGTCCGGGCCAGATACTCCTGAAACACGTCATAGGACAGCCAGTACTTAATAAGTTCTTCTGCAAGCTCTGGGTTTTTGGCTTTAGTCGGAATAACGAATCCATAAAAATCTAATGAAGCACCCAACGCTCCTGGCTTGCTGGGATAAACGGCCGCCCCAAATCTACCAATATTATCCGGGGTGAAATTTGCAGACATACTCGTTGTCGTCATCATATGAGCGCACTTTCCATCGACATACAAAGCACGAGTTTCGAGATCACTTTGTGCCATAGAGCCTGGAGGTGACCATTTACCCAGTTCTTTATAAAAATTCCAAGCGTCAATAGTCTCGGGACGGTCAAGGGCTAAATTATCGTTCTCATCAAAGAAATAAGCGCCGTGCGTCCACATAGCAGTTTTCAGATTCCAGACATCTGAGATTGCCTGATTGGTTAACTGATAACCATAGATCTCGGGCGGGTTATGGCATGCCTCAATATTGTGGAGAAACTCTTCATGAGTAGTTGGCGGGTTTAGGCCCAGTTTTTCATAAATATCCTTCCGATAGTAAATAAAGAACGGAAAGCCTACAAAGGGAACTGAATAATAATTTCCCCCTACTTGTATGCCGTTCATTGCACCATCCATGAAGCGATCTCTACCAATGGCTGCAACGGTGTTATTCATATTGCTAGCGATCCCTTCAAGGCCAAAAGTGAATAAGAAATCACTGTATACCCATGTAAGGTCTGGAACATCGCCGGCCGCGTGTCCAGTCACTAATTTTGCAGTGTCATCTCCATATGGAACATTCAGGTGGTCTATCGTCGCACCGGGGTTGGCAGCCATAAAAGCACCGTTCAACCATTCCTCCGACGCTATAGCCGCATCTCTGGTATCCGGACTCCAAGTCTTAGCCGTCCCAGAAGCACCCCATGCTGGCATCGTCGGCGCAAGTGTCAGTCCGCCCGTTGTCAGCAAACTTGAATAAATGAAATCTCTTCGAGTAACTAGATTTTTTATTCTACTCATAATCTTCAGACCTCCCTTTAGGCTGGTTTGGTTGTGTCGCATTTCAGGGGAATCACCCCCCTTCACACCATTAGATATACCAAATGCATGCCTGTCAAGTTTGATTGGCGCTCATGTCAGCAGCTTGAAGGAATCGTATAAATTTATGGGTGAATTGCCTAATAAGAAGAATTCTATGGAGCAAAAGAAATCTAGTTCAATATCGAAGTCTTCCTATTATTATGAGTACCGTAACTTCTAGACGCCAAACCTAGCACGTACATGCCCAGCAGCCAAAACCATATTTCGAATTTTGCCGAACGCTATATCTCGAGGAACGAACCACATTCCACAGTCAGGAGCCAGGTGAAGGCGATCAAGCGATACGACTTCTAGTGCCTCATAAATTCGGTGAGTAATATGTTCGACCGATTCAATTTCTTTCGAGCCTAAATTAAGAACACCAAGAATGATGACTTTGTGCTCTAACTTCTCCAATATTTCTGCCGTATGGCGGGGCTGTTCATATTCAATACTGATCTGATCTGCTCTTGACTGAGCAATCGTCTCTAATACCCCACCGTATATTGGATCTGCTCTCTTGCCCCCAACCGTTGCATAACCATAACAACAGTGGACCGCCTTCGTAGTTGATATATCCTGAAAAGCAACATCAAGAGCGCGGGCCCCCCATTTTATTGCCTGGTCTGGTCGAAAATGGAAATCCGGCTCATCTAGTTGAATAAGATCGACACCCTCGTGATCAAGAATTCGTAACTCTTGGTTTATTGCTTTTGCTAGTGCTAACCCCAACGCTTCCTCATTCTGATAATGTTCGTTGACCATCCTGCAAGCAGCAGTAAGTGGCCCAATTACCGTCATCTTAATTGAACAGTCAGTGTGGCTTCGCAAAAATTGTAGATCGGATAACGTCATCGGGCCAGGCCAACCAATTTCACCCACAACGCGCGGAACCCAGGCTTCATGCACCCGCTCTTGAAACCCCTCGTCCATATCTATGAAATTCATATAGCGCTCTTTCATAGACCATCGTCCCAACTTTGCGTTATCTACGCCATTGAAACGAAAGAAATACGAATCATAACGATGCCGACGTTGCTCGCCATCGGTAATAATATCCAAGCCAGCACGCTCCTGATCAAAAATTGCGAGACGAGAGGCATCGTCTTTAGCCTGCTCCAAGACATCAGATTCAGGTCGCCAAAACGTTTCATCACCGTAAGGCGTGGTTACGTTGTGGTGGCAAATCAGCCAATCTGGTTTTGTATAACTCCCGACCAGTTGTGTAGTTAATGGCCGCAGCATGTTTATTTTTTCACATGCAGTTACGACATAAGAGCATTTGCTAGATGGGAAAACTCATCGATAATTATTTCAACTGCCTCTGCAACAGGAGGAGCGGAATTGTTATACGTCTTCACTGCGGATGAGACGGCCATCCCTCCCTGATTGATCGTCTCTGGAGTCGGCCAATAACCTAATAATCCGTTACAGTAGCCCGCGAACATTGTTACTGCTGCAGTTGAGTGCTGTTTAGCACCCAGTCCAATTTCAACAAAAGGCTCTCCTGGCATTGCCAGCAGTACAAAATCATTCAAGCAAAACCCGTGTATCTGAAATGTCAGTTCTTCGCTGGTAACTCCACTCTTTACTTTATCCAAGACATCTTTTGCCCAGCGTTCGACTAACATTTGTGGATATGTCATGGTTTTCGGCGCTTGGTCCGACGTCAGCTTTTGAAGGCGCTCGTGCGCCTTACGGAATTGCTGCTCAGCTTCATTTAAATCGGGTAACTTTTGTAACGGTACTGTTACATTTCTAGCTGAGATTGCGAATTTTTCATGCGTATATTCGTTCGAAAACTTTTTGGAATAATGCGCTACATCTGAAAGAGATTTTCCAACTTCTCTAACTGTCTCGTTTGGCCTAGTTTCGATGCGATAAAACTCCTGCACTACAGCAGCACCGATTTGTCCGCCCATTCGCTCCATCTCTCCCCAATCGCTCTGTAAAAAGGAAAGGCTCGCCTGGTTTCCTGCAGCACCCGTTAGATATAAACATGTCGCTCCTGTGGCGCGTTCAACGACACGCCGCACAACACCGGGAAAATCTGGTGTGAGCTCATAGATCTCATACCCCATCGATACAGGGTGGCATGCATAACCAGTAAGCACAGCAATAGGATTACCTACTAAATCATCTATCCTTAGTACTGGGACGCTATGGTCGGTCACACCGTTCGGGTTCCGACCTACAAATGTCTTGCCAGTACTATCAACTTCTTCGCGGTTGACAGCTACGCCTGCTGTACCTTCCCCTCCGCATGCGCGCGCTGGTTGACGTTGTTGATCCGCCATTTGTGAGAGGCCTGCCAATTGGGAAACAAGATTTCCTATATAAGCATCTAATTCACCAATTTCCCATGATTCACCACCAACGTCATGGACTCCACCAAGGACGCCTCTAGCAGTACAGGGTCCATTATGGGTATGAGTACATCCTAAAAAAACATTGTCCGCTGATATATTTATCTTCTCTCCGATTCGACCACGAATCTCATTGGCTAACGCAATATCAAATCCTATAAGGTCACAATCGAGGATTATCAGTTTCAAATTTTCATCCGATAAGACCAATGCACTAGCCAGCAATGGCGATTCCACACCTGTAGCACCTTCTGTCCGCCGCATCGCACCCTGCATACGAAATCCAACTGGAGGTGTTATATCTACTCTCGCTACACCAGCTGTAAGTGAGTTTTTTCGCATAATATCGTACTCTTACTATTCTAATGAACCGATCCTATTTTTACTTATCCATCCCCTAGACCAGACAATGAGTGAATCTTCACACAGGCGAGTTCACTGTGACGCTATATCTATACTTTTCACTACTCTATTTCTATCCAACGTTTTTATTCGCACAAAAAGAAGTTTGTGTTATTGGTATTAATAAGACGTGAATTATTCAAAAGGACTTCGTTTAAGGCCCCGATTATTAACATCCTCACCACGAACCAGATAATACTCCCGGTCGAACTTCTGTTGATCCAGATAACTCGTGTAGTGCCGTTCACCCATTTCTTTAGCATCAGCCCGCATGAAATGCATTGTCATTACGCGCCTCCATGCGTTAGACAGATTTGGTCTAGAGCGATGAGGGACATAGGAGCTATGTGTGCCTGCTTGGCCCGCACGAAGCCGATATATAACTTCGCGTTCCTCAGAATCTTGTGGAAGGGCTTCAGGGCTAACTGCAAGTCCAAAAAAATCACCCTCAATACTGAGGCCCGGTAACATCCCATTAACATGTTCGCCAGGTAATACTGACATGGTTCCATTAGCTTCGTCGACATCGTCAAATGGTACCCACAATATCGCAAGGGGGGCTCTAACTTGCTGTGCATCCCAATAAGCCTGGTCCTGATGCCAAAGAATTTCACGGCCAATTTCCGGCTCTTTGCACAACAGATCTGCATGCCAAAGTACGAGGTTCTGGCCCAACCTACGCTCCACAAAATCAAGGATTTTGGGGTCCGTCATAATATCCCACATCCATTTCTCCCCTAACTGATGGGGCGACATCATTTCCGTTCCGGGGAAATCATCAACGCGCTGGTCAAGCATTCGATCAATATGTGAGCGACCCTCCTCAAGTGCTTCATCTGTTAGACAGTGTTCGAAAATATAGTAGCCTTCCGTCTCAAAGTGATCACTCTCAGAATCGCCAAATTGGAATTTTTCGTGAATAAGCGGAGCATTTGTTTGCATTTCATAAATCATCTAACTATCCTCGGTTTAACCACCTAAATATCCTCATTTTTCGGAAACAATTGAAGTCAAGCAAAATACCTAATTGTTGAAAACAACTGCATCTATCCTATATATCCCTAGTCAGATCAACTACTCTATAAGAAGCGATTTTCCACTGATACAATTTAATCAATACTTCATCACTATTGCAACGACGCAAATGCAATTTTCTTTGATCTCAATCTGTTTCCATTAGAACTTAGCATGACCCCATATGATAAATTAAAAGCTACCTACGATGACCGTGGTTATATTGTCTGTGGCAACCTACTTTCCCTAGATCTGATTGTCGAACTACGGGCCATTATCGAAGCCCTTGTTAAAAGAGCTGAGGGCGTAAAAGAAAGCACTGACACTTATGAGTTTATTGAAAATACTAAAACAGGCACACCACGCCTCGAGCGAATAAACTCGCCTCACACCATTCACTCAGTATTTAACCAGCTAATTCGTAAAGAGGAAATCGTCGATATCCTACGTTTACTGTTAGGCCCAGACGTTCGACTGCATGGCAGCAAATTGAATCTAAAATCTAACGGTGGAGGTTCTGCCATAGAATGGCACCAAGATTGGGCTTTCTACCCCCATACGAATGACGACGTTTTAGCGGTCGGTATCATGATCGATGATATGACGCCCGATAATGGTCCATTAATGTTCGTGCCGGGTAGTCACAAAGGACCCGTATACGATCATTCTTCTGATGGATTTTTCTGTGGTGCAATTCAACCTGAAATATCTAAAGAAGCCACTGAGCATGCAGATGTCCTTACTGGTTCTGCTGGTAGCGTGTCGTTCCATCATTGTCGAGTGCTGCACGGATCGAAAATGAATCAATCGGCTGATCCACGGCGTTTTCTACTTTACGAGATAATGGCCGCAGATGCGTGGCCTCTTGCTGGCTGCCACTCTCTATATGATAGCTGGGAAGGTATGAATGAGAGGCTGATTTGTGGCACACAATCGATGACCCCAAGACTCCGGCAAGTGCCTGTGAGACTTCCTCAGCCTATCCTTCCAAATGCCACATCTATTTTTTACCAGCAAAGACACGGTAACAATCGAATATTTACAGACTAACCATATTGCTACAATCTCTTTTAGGCATAATTTTTAGAGACTCTCTAATACTGATAAAGACACCGCGGGGATTGACCTTAATCAGGTACTCCCAATCATCTGTTGAGGTCCCCGCCACAGCTGATTGAAATAATACGCCGGCATTGCTCACCAAAATATCGGGCTTGCCGAAACCCATCGGCACATTTTCAATCATAGCGACATTCTCCCCTTCGTTCCCCACATCACAATAGACAATCAAGGATTTCCTGTTAAACAATTCGATTATTGAAAAGAGACCTTGTCGAGTTTCTTCACCCGAACAGTTACAACCACATCGGCATCACTTTCTGAAATGTTGAAACGAATTTCCTTGCCAATACTCCGACTGGCACTAGTCACCAAAGAATTTTCTTTTCAGATCATCAGTGTTCATTACGATTCTTGTAAATTTACATTTATCGAATTATCTTAACGCCAAAAGTACTTCTTATTCACCGAAAGAATTACGAATCGTTTATTTTCTAGAATTTCTAACTCTAAACTGTACTAAAGTTCTTTGGAGACGCACACAATGCTTTGACCTTTAACTCTGTTCTGTTAACCGGATGTTTACCAGCACGTTTCTTTAGCTTGTTGAATCGAGAATAGCCACTAGATTGTTCCTGTGCCCACTCTTTCGCAAATTTTCCGTTTCGTATATCTCGTATTACCCCTACCATTCTTTTTTTCATCTCTTTGCGAGGCAGCATTTCTGAGCGCGAAAGCATTCCATACTGAGAAGTGGGCGAATGATATGGCGCCTGTCTATACATTCCGCAAAGCGCAATTTGGCGAAAGACTTCTGATGTTTCGCCAGATGCATAAAACTCAAGAAGAGCAACTTCCGGTGGCACGCCATGCTCAACCATAACTTCGTATGAAAGCAGAATAGCTTCGTGAAGCAACGGCCATAACCCTTGTTCAGCAAAAAGATTTACATCTGTTTCATTTTCGAATGTGCATTCGACGACCCCCACTCTTGTGCACCCAATCGCCTTGGCTAGCGCGAGAACGATCTTATGCGCCCGCCCTGTTGCATCCTGCGCCACCGCAATGAAACCCGGCACACTTTTCCCATCAACAAATGATTCCCGAACGGTAACGCCCATCGCCCTCGGAGACATCATAACAACATCGATATCAGTTGGAGGCACAATACATTTAAAACGAATTCCGTAACTACTAGCAAAATTCATAACTTGGCCAGAACGAAGAAATGGCTTTATATGTCGTTTGTATATTTGCTCTTGGATTTCATCCGGTATAGCGATGATCAATATATCGGATCTTTCTACTGCTTCTCGTATGCTGAAGGTAGGAAAACCATCGCGTTTTGCGTTTCTCGAATATGCATCGTTACGATTTCCGACAATTACCTCGATACCGCTGTCTCTGATATTGAGCGCTTGGGCTGCACCTTGATTACCATAACCGATAATTCCAACTACTTTCTTTTTAATGGGCGTTAATTTCACGTCCTTATCAAAATAGATCTTTGCCATGATGAACTATTCCTCCTGTTGAATTATTACCTAGTAGGGTTCAGTTAATTTATGCCTAGATGAAACCGTTATTTGCACGACTATTTAGTGTACACGAAATTTCAAAGGATGCATGTGTACCATATGTGTTTAGGTATTCGTACAAACCCTATTTTCCGTCAGCACCGTCGATTGCAGATTTTCTAACACTGCGTGTTAATCTTCAACCGGCAGCTTCTTTTTCTATCAATTTTTGCCGGCTTAACTGGAGCAGAAGTAATCCTCCCCCACTGAGTTGGCTACCTTTATAGTGAGGCTAGGAGGGTCAAGTTAGAGGTATTAAGAGATATCGGCTGGAAAAGATCGCCACCAAGTTACGGCAACGCGAGGTTTTGTCTGCCTAAGAGAGGAAAAAAGTATTTTTTTCGTGTGCTGTAATCAAACTGAGCATTTAGTAATTTGTTTATATCTATCAAGAGGAATTTAACCGTGGCGAAAGCTGGAAAAGCGGTAAGGTAAGAGACATGGGCGCCACGACCTGATCGCTGCGTGACTAATCGATTTAGTGGGATTAACAAAATATGAAGAACAAACTCAACAGTAAGGTGGCTTACGAAGGCCCCGAGGCCGCAGCAGCCAGAGCTTGGTTTAAGGCGGCCGGGTTGACTGATCGCGAGCTTGGCGCCCCGATGGTGGCCGTGGTTAACGCGTGGGGTGAATTGGCGCCAGAAAACTATCACCTGAGAATGGTGGGAGATGCTGTCAAAGCGGGCGTGAGAATGCTTGGCGGTACGCCACTTGAATTCAACACTATTCATGTTGTAGACGCGGTAGTTGAATCACATGAGGGCATGCGAGATGTATTACCCAGCAGAGAATTGATAGCAGACAGTGTCGAAGTAATGGTGAGGGCTCATCAGTTCGACGGAATGGTTCTGATTGCTGGTGGAGACAAGGTCGTGCCAGGCATGGTAATGGCTGCAGCTAGGCTGAATATCCCCAGTATAGTTTTTTATGGGGGTGTAACTGGGAGTGGGCAGTACAAGGGCAAAACCATAAGGTTGGAGGAGATGTGGGAAGCAATAGGGGCCTTCAGGGATGGGAAGATTTCAGAAGCTGACCTGCAAGGTCTCGAGGATAACGCATTCCCAAATTTTGGCGGTGGTGCATCTTGCTACACAGGCAATACGATGGCTATGCTCACGGAAGCTATGGGAATGGCTCCCCCGCTTACATCGACCCTAACTGCGGCAACACCCTTTCAGATTAGAGCAGCCAAAGAGACTGGGATGCAGATTATGAGGCTGATAGAAAGTGGTATTACATCGTTGCAAATTATGAGTCAGGGCGCCTTACACAATGCTATCAGAACGTCGGTTGCCATCGGTGGCTCCACCAATTCAGTTCTGCATATGCTAGCTATAGCAAAAGAGGCCGGAGTAGAGCTCGAGTTGGACGATTTCGAAACAATAAGTATGTCAACACCCTACATTTCACACTTGGGCCCATCCGGACCTTATATCCTCCAACAGCTTCACGACGCCGGAGGAATTCCTGCCGTTTTAAAGGAGTTAGGTAGGCTGGTAGAAGGTAGTTGCTTGACAGTGACCGGGCGTACCATTGAGCAAAACCTGGCAACGGTGAAAGTTGTCGACCGAGCCGTAATCAGACCATTATCGGATCCGATCCAGCCTACCGGCTCGATTGCGATTCTGAGAGGCTCGCTAGCGCCGGAAGGCTCGGTGGTCAAGTGCAGTGCCGTCCGCGATGAGGCCTTGGTTTTTGAAGGGGAAGCCAAAGTATTCGAAAGTATGGAGGACGCGCTGCGCAGCATTTACGATGGCCATATCGATGAAGGCTCGGTTGTTGTGATTAGGTATGAGGGACCAAAAGGTGGGCCCGGTATGCGGGAAATGCTTGCTCCTACAAGTGCAATTGAAGGCATGGGATTAGGAGGAAAAGTTGCCCTCGTCACTGACGGCAGGTTTTCGGGAGCCACCAGAGGTCTTGCGATTGGGCATGTCTCGCCGGAGGCAGCTGCAGGTGGTCCAATATCCTTGATCAAGGATGGAGATCTCATAACCATTGACATCCAGTCCAGAAAGATCGATCTCAAAGTCGAAGAGGATGAACTAAATAGGAGAAGCAAGGAAAGGCAGCTTCCTGAGCCCAAAGTGGGCAAAGGCTATCTATCTAGATATTCGAAACTGGTGCAGTCGGCAAGTCAAGGCGCGGTACTCGAGTAGTCTTTTTGGCGTTGGGTTGCTGGACGGTAGCCACCAACTTGGACTGATATCTGAATGAAGCCGGCTCCCTGCAGTGCGTTTCGACGGTCGGTATGGGTAGTGATTACCGAATTCGCACCAGTCCCGCTCGCCGGGGTCCACGCCGTGGCCGATACCGCTGGCCTCGACAACCCCAAGGACTTCATTCCGGTGGACGCCCACTATCGACACTCGGATTTTCCCGACATCTATGCGACCCACGTGCGCGCTGACCCGGTCCGGCCACCCCGCAACATTTCCGAGATGAGCGCCGGCAGACACTGGCTGTGGGCAAAACGTTTTTTTGCCAACTACTACCTATGGAAAATCAAACGCGGTGTAACCCACAGTCCAACATGGGTCTGGTAGCGACGCCTGTCAAGGGCGGCGCGTAGCCGCTGATACTGCGAAGTAAAAACCCCCGGGACAGGCCTCGGCCTCTCCCGGGGGTACGTTACTCAAAGGTTATTGTTGCGCTCGGTATGTGTGCCGCAGCCGTCAACTTACCGCACTGTGCCCCAGCCGCCATCAACAAGTAACTTGTTGAATTCGGCACCTGCTATTTCCCGGGACCTGTAAAGGCTCACGGCGTAGACCACATAGGCGACACCCAGGATCAGGCCAAAAATCAAGATGAGAGTGCCATAACCCATCCAGCCACCCTGACCCCAGTCCGCAAACCGTCGGGGCATGCCCGCGGCCCCGCCGGCCAACATCACCACGGCCGCACCGACACAGCCCACGGCGCAAAGTTTGACGAACAGATTACCAAGTTGCTCGTCAATCTGCCGGCCCGTCATAACCGGGTAATGGTGGTACAGCACGCCCATCCACATCAGCGCCATCGACACCAGCACAGTCATGGTATGCCCGCTCTGCCACATGGTGCCGTGCAACTGGAACGACCAGGCAACGTTGGAGGTAACGACTGCGCTTGCGCCATCAAGAATGTACAGCACGAAACCCAGCAATATCGCCATCAGGCCCGGTGCCGGCCGCAGCCCATGCTTCCAGATAGTGGCGAGAATAGTGAAGATTGACAATGCCGAACCGATACCGGTCCCAAAACTCATGATATTGCCGTGGTAGGCAAGGGCCGCGGGCAGATTCGGAAACAGAGTAATGAAGTGGTGGAAGAACGAGGTGAGCGAAGTCAGTAGCAGGATCCACAGTGCGATCCTTGCCAGTGGTTCGCTGTAGAGCTTGCGGGTCCCATCAGCCAAGTAAAGCGGCAGAGTCGCATATACCGCGCTGATGACCATCAGCGCCATTGCCTCCATCAGGTTGTGGGCAAATATGAAAAAGACAAACTGAAAAACCACCGGCTTGGCAGCCCAACCGACAAGAGCCCCGGGAACGATCCCGTACAAGAAGCCGAGGATAGTGCTGGCTACGATCAAAAGGGGTATGCCTGCGATCAACAGCACGAAGGCGGCCATCAGCATGCCCAACATGCCGGGATCCTGGAGCGAGCGCGGGGACAGCAGCAACTCCTGGCGGGCCTTACCGAAAAATGCCATCTTGATCACCTGAATCGGATACAGAATGATCATGGTAATCAGCACAAGCGCGATACCTGTAAATCCGAGTATCACCACGTTCATACTCCACTGGCCCGTTTGCACCCCGACGACGGGCAACGGGTACATGACCACCAGAGAGATCTTTAGCCCGAGCAAGATCGCTACGGTCAACAGCAGCGAACCCGCGTTCATAAAGATATAGATCAAGGCCGGTATCGGGCCGGTGATGGACTGACCCCTACAACTACCCATCCGGTGCAGGCCGACCCCGACCATGAGTTGGAACACGAACGGAAACGCCAGAGCGGCGCCGTGACCCGTAAGGGCGGTGTAATACAGGTTCGGCCCCAGTGGACCGAGGTCCAAAAACTGGACCAGCGGCATTACCACTCCAAGCAGGCCGGCCACCGCCAGCCAGATGAATGAAGTCATGATCATCAGGGCCGGCCAGGCGTTGATGTCCTCCAGCCCGGTGCTCTGGTCGACCGCGAACATTCGGCCAAAGAACGGAATATTACCGACGATTGTTGTAGGGCTTGCCATTATGAATTCTCCTCTTTCTTGCTCATTATTCAGTTGTTGCCTGCTACAACAATCAACTGGTCTCGCATATTGTGATGATTGATACCACAATACTCCAAGCAACGAACCGTGTAGGTTCCCGGTTTATCAAATGTATAAACAATCGAGGTTGGCCCTTTCAAGCCCGGCATCAGCATCATGGTGAACAATACGTCACCATCCGGGCTATAGATTGCAAACGAGTGCATGGTGTCAGAGCTCTTGCCTGAGAAACGCACTGGCCCCACCTCGACAGTCCGATTCGATCCGTTTATTACCTTGGGGGTCGAGATATCGTAGAACCAGGACCCGGCAGTTATATTTACCTGCTGGATATTTGCCTCATCGACCGCCGCTCTGGCAGTCTGGACTGTTGGCATGTAACTGATACTGATAACGTTCACTCCAACGAACACTACCAGCACCAGAGCCATCCAAACCCATTCTACAGTTGATAATCCTGACGAAGCAGAATCAGCTGACCCCTGGCCCGTCGACTTCTTGTAGACCACATAGACGAAGATGATAAGAAATGGAATGAACAGGAAAAGCACCATTAACATCGCGCCCCAGCCGTTCAGGTACAGGAAATCGAGCATGTTTGTTTACCCTCCATTTATCTGAAAAAGACCATGGTCTCACCCAATTTTAATACGGGAATATACCCCAATGAGTTCAGGTTAAACTAGCCTCAGGTTTTTGCTAATAACTTATTGTTTTAACGTATTTTTTAGAATATCTTGATTCTCTGAATCATGCGCATGACGAGTACAGTGCCTGCAACCAGTTGTCATTTTTGCGATCTGCCAGTTGGAGCCGCACCACTACGCGATGGCGGCCACGCTTTCTGCTGTTTTGGCTGCCGCGAGGTGTACCGGCGCTTTGGCCATGCCGTCCTGCCCGATGATGCTGGCAACAACGTGCGGGCAACGATGGCGGAGCCCGAAGGGCATGAGGCTTTCCTGCGCATCGACGGCATGCATTGTGCGTCGTGTGAACTGCTGATCGAGAAGATTGCCCGCCAGGTTAACGGCATCGTTGCCGCAACCTGCAGTTACGCCACCTCGACCGCAAAGATCACCTATGACCCGGAACAGATCGACGAATCCGAGTTGCCGGACATTCTCAGCCGGGCCGGGTACCGTGCCCGTCTCAGCCGCGACAGTGCCCCCGAGTACGACGAACGGTTACCACTGTTGCGGCTGATGGTGGCAGAGAGCCTGGCGGTTACCGTGATGATGTTGTATCTCGCCTTTTACTATCCGACCCACCTGGGCCTGGTCGATGTAGCAGATCTGGAGCCGGTGCACTGGCTCGCCTTCGAGGCGGTACCGGCAGCCCTGCTGGTGTTGACCACCGTGCTGGTGTTCTATGTCGCCGCACCGATCTTCCGTGGAGCCTGGGTCGGGCTTAGGACCGGACTGCTGAACATGGACGACCTGCTGGCGATAGCCATTCTCGCAGCCTACGGTTACAGCATTGGCCAGTTGGCTGTCGGCTCGCTCGAATTCTACTTCGACGTGGTCGCCGCCATCATCGCCGTGGTGACTCTTGGCCGCTACCTGGAACAGCAGGCAAAAGTCCGGGCCACTACTGAGTTGTCCCACATCATGGCGACGTGGACGCCGACGGCTCGGGTCCGCAGAGGTGATGAATTCTGCACCCTAACTCTGCCTGAGTTGCAGCCCGAAGACCGGGTTGTCATCCGTACCGGGGAGACAATTCCCATCGATGGCAAAATCATCGAGGGCCAGGTTGCAGTCGACGAGTCACTGCTTACCGGTGAACCGTTCCCGGTAAACCGAGGCCCGGGGGAACACGTTATCGGCGGTACCAGTATCGTCGAAGGTGAACTCGAAATCGCAGTGGGCTACCCGGTCGAAAGCCAGTTAGACAACTTGGCGCGGGCCCTGTGGAATGCCCAGAGTGTGCGTGCCGGGGCCCGGGGCATGGCGGACCGGGTCGCCCATTTCTTTGTGCCGGTGGTGCTCATCCTGGCCCTGGTAGTGACCGGGCTGATGTTCCGGGAGGGTGCCTCCCTGGGCACGGCGCTGCTGGCCGGCATGGCGACGTTGATCGTGTCATGCCCCTGCACCTTCGGACTCGCGATACCGCTGACCAGCGCCGCCGGAGTCAGCACCGCATTACACAACGGCATCATCATCACCAGTGCCGACATATTCGAAAAACCCGCGCGGGC
>Ga0187833_10001861_pt1 | contig 23416 bp, 18 predicted proteins | sample ETNtaG_37_FD_167968 | JGI IMG/M metagenome (GOLD analysis project Ga0187833, IMG submission 167968) | Marine microbial and viral communities from oxygen minimum zone, Eastern Pacific Ocean - ETNP2014_SV_400_PacBio MetaG (Illumina Assembly) | ecosystem: Environmental > Aquatic > Marine > Hypoxic...
TCGGAGCCAAGGTTGTGAGCCATGGCCGGTACGTCACATTTCAATTGGCCGAGGTTGCCGTGCCACGAAGCCTGTTCCAGAAAATCTTGGGCCTGATTGATGATTTGCGACGAAGACCCGCTCCGGCCTAGGCCGAGAAAATCTACGGTGAGGTAAAAACGGTGGGAGAGGTGTGTCTGGATGACGAGAAAACTAACCGAATGGGCTTCCGAACACGGACAGATCAATCAAATTGGGACTGTCGTATGGCCGAAGAGAGGAATCTCTTCTATCCGTGGTTGTCTTTACCTATGATTGGCTCTGATGGAAGGCTATCTGGGAAATGTCGGTTTAAGGGGCTCGCCAGCCACGGTTAGGTTGACGGGGTTTCACGCGCCGTTGTAAGCGTGGCGTCGAGGGCGCCAAGATTGCCGTGCCGCAACTGGGATACTAGATAACTGGAGGCGGTTGTGACGAGGTTTTCCAAGACAGGAGGGTTGATCCATGCCCCACACCATCGCTTTGGTGGATGACGACCGCAACATCCTCGCTTCGGTTTCCATGGCTTTGGAGGCCGAAGGGTTCAAAGTCCAGGCCTACGCCGGCGGCGTGGAAGCGCTGGAGGGCATTAGCCGTTCGCCGGTGGACCTGGCCGTCCTCGACATTAAAATGCCGCGCCTGGACGGCATGGAGTTGTTGAGCCGGTTGCGCCGGAAAGGCAATCTGTCGGTGATTTTTCTTACCTCCAAGGAGGATGAGGTCGACGAGATGCTGGGCCTGCGCATGGGCGCCGACGATTACATCAAGAAGCCGTTTTCACAACGTCTGTTGATTGAACGCATCCGCGCCGTGCTGCGCCGCCGCGACCTCAGGGCGGCCAGCGGCGGTGACGACAAAAACGTGCTCCGCCGCGGCAATCTGGTGCTCGACCCGGACAAGCATCTGTGCACTTGGCGCGGCAAGGAAATCAACCTGACGGTTACCGAGTTCCTTCTTCTCCAATCCCTGGCCAAGCGACCCGGCCACGTCAAGAACCGCGACCAGTTGATCGATCAGGCTTATGGCGAACACATTTACGTCGATGACCGCACCATCGACAGCCACATCAAACGCCTGCGCAAGAAATTCAAGAAATTGGACCCGGAGTTCGGCGAGATCGAAACCCTTTACGGTGTCGGCTATCGTTACCGCGGAGAGTGATACCCGCCGCCAAAATGAAGCATCCACCCGGCCAACCCGCCATCTCGCCGATCACCCGGCGCATTCTCGCCATCAACGTGCTGGCTTTGGCTATCCTGGTGGGCGGGCTTCTTTATCTGGGCGAATACCAACGCAGCTTGATCGCCGCCGAACTCGAGGCGCTCAAGGTTCAAGCCTTGATGTTCGCCGCCGCTTTGGGAGAAAGCGCCGTCGATACCGGCGACGCTAACGGCGCCGATGCCGGCGGCGGCGTCAGCCAGCGTTTTGTGAAGAACGTTGTGCATCGGATGGTGCGCCGGCTGGCCAAATCCACTGGCGCCGGCACCCGCGCCCGCCTGTTCGATTCAGGCGGCGTGCTGATCGCCGATTCGCGGCTGTTGCTCGGCCGCGGCGGCATGGTCCAAATCGAGGAGTTGCCCCCTCCCGATGCCGGCGGCGGCGGTATCTTGACGACTCTGCTGGACATCTACGGCCAACTGACACAGTCGCTGCCTGGCGAAGACGGCGCCCCCATTTACCACGAGAGCGCTCGGCAAAAGGCCGATGATTACCAGGAAGTGCTGACCGCCCTCGCCGGCGAGCCCGGGAAAGCGGCGCGCCAAACCGGCGGCGGCGGCATGGTGCTTAGCGTCGCCGTGCCAGTGCAACGCTACAAGCAGGTTTTGGGCGCCATGATGTTGTCAAAGGGGGGCGGCGATATCGATGCCGCCCTGTTCGAAGTACGCATGGACATCCTTAAGGTTTTCGCCGTCGCCCTGGCCGTGACCGTGCTGCTGTCGGTCTATCTGTCGAGAACCATCGCCCGGCCTCTGCACCGCCTGGCCGCCGCCGCCGAGCGCATTCGCCACGGCCACAACCGGCAAGACGTGATTCCCGATTTCGACGGCCGCGCCGACGAGATCGGAAATCTTGCCGCCAGCCTGCGCGACATGACCGAGGCGCTATGGCAACGCATGGACGCCATCGAATGTTTCGCCGCCGATGTCGCTCACGAGATCAAGAATCCGCTGACCTCCCTGCAAAGCGCCGTCGACACCGCTGTCCGGGTCAAAAACGCCGAACAACAACACCAGTTGATGAGCATCATCGAAGAGGACGTGCGCCGCCTGGATCGGCTGATCAGCGACATCTCCGACGCCTCGCGCCTGGATGCGGAATTATCGAGGGCGGAAATGGGGCCTGTCGACTTGGGCCGGATGCTTTCGACCCTGGTCGATGTCCAAGAAACCACCGCCGGGCGCGCCGACAAGCCTCTCCTTCGCCTCGACCAACGAGGAGACCTGAAGATCAACGGTATGGAAAGACGCCTCGCGCAGGTGTTCGAAAACATCATCGCCAACGCCTCGTCCTTCACCCGGCCCGGCGGCGCCATCTCGATAAAGGCCCGTGCCAAGGATGGCTGGCTCGAAGTGACCACCGACGACGACGGTCCCGGCATCCCCGAAGGCAAGGAGGAAGCCATTTTCGAACGCTTCTACCGCGACCGTCCCAAAGGCGAGAAATTCGGCATTCATTCGGGCTTGGGCTTAAGCATCTGCAAGCAGATCGTCGAAACCCACGGCGGCACGATCACCGCCGAAAACCGCAAGGATGCCGCCGGCAATATCATTGGTGCCCGCTTGACGGTGCGGTTGCCGGCGGGATAATCCCCTTTGCCGGTCCGATCTTGAAATGCTTTTGCCGCTTTTTGTTGACACTGGGAATTTGTAGTTTCACGTTTTGTTATCATGGATCGGATTTACGCCACTTGCGTTGAAATCGACGGCACGGGTGTTCTCTTGTGCGGTCCCTCCGGCCGCGGCAAATCCGATTTGGCCTTGCGTTTGATCGACGGCGGCGCCCGCCTGGTCGCCGATGACTATACCGAGTTGGAGGTTCGCGGGGGAAAACTCCTCGCTTATGCACCCTCCGCCATCGCCGGCCTTTTGGAAGTGCGCGGGCTGGGCGTTTTGCGGATGGACCGTTGCCCGGACGTTGGGCTTGGCCTGGCGATAGAGCTGGTCCGGGAAACCGAAATGGAGCGCTTGCCCGAACCCGAAACTTATCATTGCCTTGGGGTTTCTCTTCCCCTGTTCAAGCTGAACCCGTTTGAGGTTTCAGCCGTTCCCAAGGTTCGTCTTGCCTTGCAAATCGCCAAAGGCACTATAATGCGCGTTCCATGAACAAGCGTTAACTATCCCAAGGTGAGGTTCCGTGTCCGGCGCCGACAGGAAAATATGAGCGACAAAGCCATTTCCATCCCCCCCTTCGAGCAAGCCGCGGCGGGAACCGCGGCGGCGGTGAATGCCGGCATGGGGCATGTGCTGCTGATCACGGGCATGTCGGGAGCGGGCAAAACCTCGGCCCTTAAAGCCCTTGAGGATCTGGACTATGAAGCGGTGGACAACGTGCCGCTGTCACTCATCGGCAGCTTGGTGGCCCCGGCCCAGCCGGTATTCGGCGGCGGCGATTTTCAGCGTTCCATCGCCGTCGGCATCGACATCCGCACCCGCGATTTCGGCGTCGAGCCGTTCCTTGAGGAACTGGACCATCTGGTTTCCGAAAACGCCATCGAGGTCAAAATGGTGTTCCTGGACTGCGATGACGACGAACTGCGCCGCCGTTACGTGGAAACCCGGCACCGCCATCCCCTCGCCCAGGACCGCCCGGTCAGCGACGGAATCGAGCATGAACGCCGTTTGATGTCGCCCTTGCGCGGCCGCGCCGATATTGTCATCGACACCACCGGACTGGCGCCGGGGGAACTGAAAGGAATTTTGCAGGGACATTTCGAACAGGCCGGCAAGCAAGGGCTGGCCGTTTTCGTCATCTCGTTTTCGTTCCGCCGGGGACTTCCCCGGGAAGCCGATCTGGTGTTCGATGTGCGCTTTCTCGCCAACCCTCATTATGATCCCAATCTGAAACCGCTGACGGGCAAGGATCGCGAAGTCGCCGATTTTATTTCCGCGGACGCGGGATTTCGGCAATTTTTCGAAGGGTTGACCAAGCTTTTGCAACCGCTCTTGCCGCGTTATGCCGCCGAGGGCAAGAGTTATCTCACCATTGCGGTGGGCTGTACGGGCGGACGCCACCGCTCGGTTTTCATCGTCGATAAACTGGCGGCGTGGTTGCGGGAACAGAACCAACACGTCCGCCTTAATCACAGGGATTTATAACGGCAAAGCTTGCCTTGAGGTTGAAAAAATCATGATCGGAATGATTCTTGTCACCCACGGCCGTCTGGCCGAGGAACTGGTCGCCGCGCTGGAGCATGTGGTCGGTCCGCAAACGGATATCGCCACCATCTGCATCGGCTCCGACGACGACATGGAGGAACGCCGCGTTCATATTTTGGAGAAAGTCGCCAAGGCCGACAAGGGAAACGGCGTCGTGCTGCTGACCGACATGTTCGGCGGGACGCCATCGAACCTCGCCATCTCAATCATGGAAAAAGCCAACGTCGAGGTGATCGCCGGGGTCAACCTGCCGATGTTGATCAAGCTGGCCAGCGTCCGCAGATCGGAATCCCTGGCCGAAGCCGCCACCAGCGCTCAGGAGGCAGGCCGCAAATACATCAATATCGCTTCGCAACTGCTGGCTAAGAACGGGGCATGAGAAAAGACGCGGCGACGAGCTCCGAACGGGCGCGGTCGCGACGGCGAGCGGCAAACAGGTCCAACAGGGGCAGGGCCGCCTCTTACCGTCCCGACAGGAAGCGAAAACCCAGCACCGCCAATAGTTGCGTCCAAGCCAAGGGAGACAAAGTCAAGTGTACCGCGACGATCAGAAACCAACGCGGCCTTCACGCCCGTGCCGCCGCCAAGTTCGCCAAGTTGGCCGGCGGTTTCGACGCCAAGGTTTCCGTTAGCAAAGGAGGCCAAACGGTTTCCGGGCTTTCCATCATGGGTCTGATGATGCTGGCGGCGGCACCGGGAAGCGAGATTGAAATCAACATCACCGGCCGGCAGGCCAAGCAGGCTCTCGATGCCTTGCGCCTGCTGATCGAAGCTAACTTCGAGGAGGGCTGAAGGCGGCGGCATCATGGCCAGGAAGTCAAGCAAGGAGCGCATTTTTGAAGGCTTGGGCGTTTCCCCGGGTATCGGGATTGGAGTCGTCCATTTTCGTGAAAGCAGCGCCATTTCCGTGCCCGAGTATCGCATTGCCGCCGGCAAAGTGGCCGACGAACGCAGCCGATTCAACGGCGCCGTGAGCCGTGCCCGCGGGCAAATCGGCCGTCTCCGCGCCAAGGCCGGGACCATGCCGGGTCCGGCGGCGGAAGAACTGGGCTTTCTGCTCGACGCTTATTTCCACATGCTCAAGGATTCACGCCTGGTCCGCCGCGCCGAGCGGCGCATCATCGACAATCGCATCAACGCCGAAGCCGCCGTGCAAGTCGAGCTGGAGGAAATCTCCGATAGTTTCATGGCCATGGACGATCCCTATCTCGCCGCCCGTCTGGACGATATCCGCGAGTTGGCGAGACGCTTGATTAGCAACCTTGCCAAGTCACCTCCCAAGCCGGCGACACATGTGCCCAAGGGGAGCGTCATTGTCGCCGAGGAACTGACGCCGGCGGACACCGCGCAACTTAACCCCAAACGCATCGCCGGCATCGCCACCCAGCTTGGCGGCGCCGAGGGGCATGCCGCCATCATGGCCCGCGCCTTGGGCCTGCCGGCGGTGATGGGGGCGGCCGGCCTGCTCAAAAGCATCAGCGCCGGCGAGGAAATCGTCGTCGATGGCGATAGGGGACGCATTGTCGTCAATCCCACGGCGGCGACACGGGCGGCGTTCGAGCACCGTATCCGCGAACGTCAACGCCAGAAAAAACGCTTGTCGCGCCTGCGCCATCAGCCGGCCGTCACCCGTGATGGCACGAATGTCGTATTGCAGGCAAACGTCGAACTGCCCGCCGAGATGACCTTGGTTTCCCATGTCGGCGCCACCGGCATCGGGCTTTTGCGCAGCGAGTTCATGTTCATGAACCGCGACGACATTCCCGCCGAGGAAGAGCAATACCGAATCCTCAAGGGCTTTGTCGAAAGCATGGAGGGCCGTCCCGTGACCGTGCGAACGCTGGACGTCGGCGGCGAGAAGACCGCCGCGGCGTTGATGGGGGAATACGGCGCCAGCGCCTCTTCGGCGCTCGGCTTGCGCGGCATCCGCCTGTCGCTTTCCCGCACCGACGTTCTCGAGAGCCAATTCCAAGCCATTCTCAGGGCCGGCGCGCATGGAAAAATACGCATTCTGCTGCCCATGGTCTCCTCCGTTTCGGAAGTCCGCCAGGCCCGTGACATCCTTCATCGGGTGGCTGAAAACCTGAAGTGCCGGAGCATCGCCATCGCCGACCCCCTACCGCCCGTCGGTACCATGATCGAGATTCCGGGGGCGGCGCTTTCGGCCGACGCCCTGGCCCAGGTCAGCGATTTTTTCGCCATCGGGTCGAACGATCTTACCATGTACACGCTGGCCATCGACCGCGGCGACGAACATGTTGCGTACCTTTACGACCCCCTGCACCCGGCGGTATTGCGTCTGATTCAGTTCTCGGCCGAAGCCGCCCTTCGCGCCCGCATCCCTGTCTCCATCTGTGGTGAGATGGCGGGCGATCCCCGCTATACGGCCCTCCTTCTGGGCCTTGGCTTTCGGGAGCTTTCGATGATTCCCGCGAATATTCCCCGGGTCAAGCAGCGCATCCGCGAGATGGACCTGGTCGCCGCCAACCGCCGCGCCCAGATCATCATGGACCAAATGGATTCCGGCCGCATCGCCATGTTGCTGGATGACTTCAACGCCTTGGCGTGAGCGCCGGACTTTTCAACCTTGCGGATGGAACTCGCGGCTGCTAAGCCCCCCCCGACCCCCCCCCCGCCGCTGAGTACTAGGAGAAAGCCTCGATGAACTCTTTTGCCGACTTCAAGGTCGCCGACATATCGCTGGCCGATTGGGGACGCAAGGAAATCGCCATCGCCGAGACCGAAATGCCGGGTCTGATGGCGTTGCGCGAGGAATACGCCGGTCAACAACCGTTGCGCGGGGCGCGCATCGCCGGCTGCCTGCACATGACGATCCAAACGGCGGTGCTCATCGAGACCCTGCTCCAGCTGGGGGCCGAAGTTCGCTGGAGTTCGTGCAACATTTTCTCGACCCAGGATCATGCCGCCGCCGCCATCGCCGCCCAAGCCATCCCCGTTTTCGCCTGGAAGGGCGAAACCGAGGAAGAGTTTTGGTGGTCCATCGACCAGACCATCAATGGGCGGGACGGCTGGCGTCCGAACATGGTTCTGGACGACGGCGGAGATCTCACCGCCATCTTGCACCAAAAGCATGCGGCGCTGGTGGCCGACCTGCGCGGCATCTCGGAGGAGACCACAACCGGCGTCCATCGCCTTTACGAAATGGCCAGGGAAGGCACGCTCAAGGCGCCGGCCTTCAACGTCAACGATTCGGTGACCAAATCCAAGTTCGACAACCTCTACGGCTGCCGCGAGAGCCTTGTCGACGGCATCAAACGCGCCACCGACGTGATGCTGGCCGGCAAGATCGCCGTCGTTTGCGGCTATGGCGACGTCGGCAAGGGATCGGCGAAGTCTCTTGGCGGCCAGGGGGCGCGGGTGATGATCACCGAGATCGATCCCATCTGCGCCCTGCAGGCATCCATGGAGGGCTTCGAGGTGGTGACCATGGACGAGGCCGCGTCTCGGGGCGATATCTTCGTCACCGCCACCGGTAACGTCGACGTCATTACCCTCGACCATATGCGCCGGATGAAGGATCGGGCCATCGTCTGCAACATCGGCCACTTCGATTCCGAGATTCAGGTTGAAGCCTTGCGCAACTTCAAATGGCACAACGTCAAGCCGCAGGTCGATGAAATCGAATTTCCCGACGGCAAGCGCCTGATCCTTCTTGCCGAGGGCCGGCTGGTCAATCTCGGCTGCGCCACCGGTCATCCCAGTTTCGTCATGTCGGCCTCGTTCACCAACCAGGTATTGGCTCAGATCGAGCTGTGGAGTAATCCCGGCAAATACCAAAAAAAGGTCTACCAGTTGCCCAAGGATTTGGACGAAAAGGTGGCGGCCTTGCATTTGGGCAAGCTGGGCGCCCGTCTGACCAAACTGAACCCGAAGCAGGCCGAATACATCGGCGTAACCCAGGACGGCCCCTTCAAGCCCGACTACTACCGCTACTGACGGCGGGGCAGGCGTCCCGTCCCGTGGGGAAACGGACCGCTCGCTTTTTTGAGCGCCTCCATCGTGATTTCACCACATGGATATCGTCTCCCTCGACGGGAGCACCCCTTCGCGCATAAAATTCGCCGGTGCTCACGGATTTTGACATGGGCGTCGCCGTTGCCTTCGTTCTTGGCGCGGCGACAATGGCGCCGCTGGCGCTGTGGCTGTGGCGGCGGCTGCGGGCGGCGGAAGGCGAGCGCCGCTATCTCGCCGGCGAGGCGGCGTTGCGGCGAGAAATCCTGGCGGCGGCGCCCGACGGGCTTTTCCTCTGGGATCATCGAGACGGCGGCGAGACCTGTTCGCGCCGTCTCGCCGTTCTCCTCGACCTGGCGGCCGGGACCGATTCCCGTTACCCCGACATCCGCGGCCGTTTCCGGGACCAAGCGGCGGCGGACCTGGACCGGGCCGTCGAGTTTCTGCGCCGCGACGGCGGCGGGTTCGATCTGCTGTTGCCGGCGGCCGTCGCCGGCGGCCGGCGGATGATGCGGATCGTCGGGGTCCGCGCTTGCCATCCCGACGGCCGCCCCCTGGCCGATCTCTTGTGGATGCGCTTGGGCGCGGAAGACCAAACCGACGGCGCCGCCGATGGAAACGACGGCGACCATTTTCGCGCCCTCCTCGACGCCCTGCCTCTGCCCGTCTGGCTGCGCGGCGCCGACCTGGAGCTTGTCTTCACCAACCGCGCCTGTGAAGGCCAAGCCGTCGCCGAACCGGCGAGCGGCCTCGCCGCCCGCGCCAAGGCGGAAGGAAAGCCGCTGTCCGAGAGCCGTCTCCCGGGACCGGGCGAAGAGGCGCGCCTGCTGGAAGTGACCGAAACTCCCGTCGAAGGCTGGACCGGAAGCCTGGGGTTCGCACTCGAACATTCGCGCCGTGAACGGATGCAAGAGGACGACAGCCGTGACGTTCAGGGGCGGGATCGGGTGCTCGACACCTTGGCCGTCGGCATCGCCGTTTTCGACGCCGATGGCGGCTTGAGCTTCTGCAACCGCTCTTACGCCGAGTTGTGGGGCCTGGACGCGGGCTGGCTGGCGGCGAAACCGACATTGGGAGAGATCCTCGACCGCCTGCGCGAACAGAGGCGTCTGCCGGAAGTCACCGATTTCCGCGCCTTCAAGGAACAACAACTGGCTCGGTTCAAAACCCTTACCGAACCGGCGCAATCCTTGATCCACCTTCCCGACGGCGGCACGCTTCGCGCCGTTGTCGGCCCTCACGGGCCGGGGGGCGGCCTGGTTTTTTCCTACGAAGACGTCTCCAAGCGCTTGGCCCTCGAGCGGTCCTACAACTCGCTCATCGCCGTTCAGGGCGAGACCCTGGACAACCTCTACGAAGGCGTCGCCGTTTTTGGCGGCGACGGCCGCTTGAAACTCGCCAATCCCGTTTTCGCCAAGCTGTGGAATTTGCGCGAAGAGGATTTATCGGGCGAGCCGCACATGACCAACGTCGTCGAGACGATGCGGCCGTTGCTGGCCGCCGTCGACGACTGGCCAGCCCACAAAAACAGGATCGTCGCCCGGCTGATCGGCCGCCAGCCCAGTTCCGGGCGGTTGCCGAGGAGCGACGGCTCGGTTGTCGATTACGCCAACGTTCCCTTGCCGGACGGAGCGGTCCTGTTGAGCTACCTGGACGTTACCGACGGCGCCCGGGTGGAGGTGGCGTTGCGGCAAAGGGCCGAGGCTCTCGAAGAGGCCGGGCGCCTGAAGTCCGAATTCATCGCCAACGTCTCCTACGAGGTGCGTACGCCATTGACCTCCATCATCGGTTTCGCCGACGTGCTTTGCGGCGATCATTTCGGCAAGCTCAACAAGCGCCAGAACGAATACAGCCGCGGCATCCTCGAGGCCTCGCAAGGCTTGATGTCGATCATCGAGGACATTCTCGACCTCGCCACCATCGAGGCCGGGATGATGACGCTGGAGCTCGACACGGTGGACCTTCATTGCATGCTGGCTTCGGTCCTCGGACTGATCCGCGAACGGGCGCGGCGCAAGTCCCTGAAAGTGGATTTCGACTGCCCGCCCGACATCGGCTGGCTGGTCGCCGACGAGAAGCGCCTGAAACAGGTTCTCTTCAACTTGCTTGGCAACGCCATCGAGTTCACGCCGCCGCGCGGCCACGTCCGTTTGCGGGCGGCGCGGCAAGGAGGCGAGGTTCTGCTCATCGTCGCCGATACCGGCATCGGCATTCCGGAAAGGGATCGGCAAAGGGTATTCGAAACCTTCGAGCGTGGCGGCGCCACCACCAAGCCCCAGGATTCGGCCTCGCGTGCGGGCGGTGCCGGCTTGGGCCTGCCGCTGGTCAAGCGCTTCATCGAGCTGCACGGCGGCCGGGTCGAGGTGAAATCGGCGGCCGGCAAGGGAACCACCGTCACCTGCCGGCTGCCGGCGGAGGCGGCGCCGCTTGGCGAAATGGGCACGGAGGAAATGGGAAATTAGTATGCTGTCACCGAATTAACCACGCAAACATGACGGTGGGTGGGGATTGACCACGGATGCACACCGATGAACACGAATAAGGAAGGGCGCGACGCGCTTAAGGCCGAAGGTCGAAATCAAACGCCTGGTATCATGATGATCCCGATCCGTGTTTATCCGTGTTTATCCGTGGCTTGTATCCGCAGTCGGGGGACAGCTGTCGGCGGCGGCGGCCCTTGGCGAAATGGGGACGGAGGAAACGGGAAATTAGTATGCTGTCACTGAATTAATCCTAAAATCGGCTGGGTTCCGAAAGGCAAGATCGGTATTCTCTTTCATGGCGTACTCTTCCTTGGCTTAGTTCAAGTGGTGACATCAACAATCGCCAGAATACGCCGCCTTCATTTCAACGCCATACACAAGATTCGGTTATAGCTCCGCCCCAGGCGCATTATTGGTGATACAGGCCACTACCAGTGACGAGGCAAACAAGGAAAGCGCGGAGGCGATCGGTACTCCGGCCGGCTCGGCATGCATGGCGCCTGCATGGACTTCGTTGTTGCCTATCGCATTGTTAGCGTTTAACCGATCTCATGCGCCAAAAGCGCTTCGAAAAAACCGGCCGGAATATTAGTTGGAGCATCCTGTGCGACGGGCAATGCGGGCGGCAAGGACGGCACTACTGGTTCTCGCCGTTACCTTTTTCATGGACATCTTGGCGAGCCAGGTTTGCAGTCGTTATTGCTCTTTTTGGGCGAACCTTGACCAGATTTACGACACCCGCGTCCGCTCGGCGGTCTATGACCACGATCTCAACCGCAACATCTCCGCTGACGTACGTTGGGGGAATGACCGATATCGGCTGGTCACCAACTCGCTGGGGTTCAAGGACCATGAAGCCCGCCGGGTATCGCTAGGAAGCGACCGCTACCGCATCCTGTTTATCGGAGACTCCTTCGCCGAGGGTATCGGTATCGCCTACGAGGACACATTCGTCGGCCGCGTTGGCGCCGTGCTCGGCGCCTGCAACGTCGAGGTACTTAACGCGGCAGTGGTGTCCTACTCGCCAACGATTTACTACCGAAAGCTCAAATATCTTATCGAGACCCTGGGCCTGCGGGTCGACGAGGTCGTGGCATTTCTTGACATTTCCGATATTGAGGACGAGGCGAACTGGTATGATCTCGACGTCAACGACCAAGTCATCAATCTGAATGCTCGACGCAAGAGCACGCCGTTCCGCCGTTTCCGACACTGGTTCCGCGACAACTCGATGACCGTTAAGCTGGGCTATACCATTGGCGACTACGTGCGGACCTACTGGCCGAGACATGCGGGTCCGGACGCCGAAGAACTGTTGCTCGATGATGCCGCCGCTCGAATTAGGCGCGCGACCGACCAGTGGCGGGGCCTGTGGACCCACGATCCACGGGCCTGGCAGGCCTACGGAGCGCGTGGACTCGAAAAATCAAAGCGCCGCATGGACCGCCTCGTCCAACTGCTGCGCCGGCACCAAGTGCGGCTCACCCTCACCGTTTACCCTTGGCCAGCCCAAATGTTCGAGAACGATCGCGACTCCATCCAAGTTGTCGCATGGCGCGATTGGGCGAAAAAAAATAATGTGGGTTTCGTCGACTTGTTCCCGGCTTTCCTCGACGCTGGTTCTCCCGCCGATGTGTTGAGCCGATTTTTCATCCCGTTCGATATCCACTGGAACGCCGCCGGGCACGGGTTCGTTGCGCGCAGGTTGCTTACCCACCGTGCCATGCGCAGACCTGTCTTCAAGCCGTGCCAGGATCAACGGAAACCGGCGACCCGGTAATTTTGGTTCGAGGTGGTCCCACATTGTTGGACGGTTTGGCGGCGCGACCGGGCCTCGGAACGCGACTTTCGCGACGGGTCGCTTATAGGTGAGGCGTGGATCAGACAATATTACGGTTGTCTGATAGCCGCTTTTGGCGAGAAGACGGGTGGCCAATCAATTGATCGCCCCGATGGGCACTTAGCGGCCTGTCGACAAGTCCATCGCGAGGCTACCCGTTCTATTTCTTCAACGCATGTGACGTGGGTCAGGCTCAGTCGGTGGCGAATTTTGTGGAAGGTTGGGCGCCGGCGGTGCTCGAGTTAGGCGCGAGTGGCTATATCGGGGGCATGTGGCCCCTGGTCGACAGGGCGGCTGCCGAATTTGCGGAGCGCTTTTACACGGTACTGGAGCGGAAACTAACATACAGCGGTCGGGCGTCGATTGCGGCAGCTCCGCGGGAGTCCCGCCGCTTGTTCTACGAAAAGGGCGACCCAACTTTTCTTGCCTACACCTACTACGGAGACGTGTATCTCCGATTCACGCGGAACCGAAAAGCGCCAGCCCAAATTCACCGACAAATAGGCCAAACCGGAACCGAACGTCCGGGCCGATGAACCCTTTCGCGCCTCGGGGTTGACGGCAACCGGCGGCGGCGATATAAGCCGCCCTTCCTTGCCGGTCCGTTCGCCGCCTTGGTGTTGCAAAGGCGTGGCGGGGGTGGATCGGCACTTGAACAAGATTTGATCGATGGCCACTCACGCATCAGCGAAGAAAAGCATTCGCCAGATTAAGCGTCGCACACGGGCCAACGGCATCCGCCGCAGCCGCGTCCGCTTATTCATCAAAAAGGTGGAGGCAGCCATCGCCAGCGGCGACAAGGAACTGGCCGCCGCGGCTTTCCGCGAAGCCCAGCCGGAAATGATGCGCGCCGCCCGCAATAGGATATTTCACCGCAATCAAATCGCCCGCAAGCTGTCGCGCCTGTCGGCCCGGATCAAGGCCATTGCCGCCTGATTTTCGAGGCTGGCGGCCACCCCGCATCGACGAACGGCGATCTTTTTTGGGGGCCCGCATTTACCGCTCCGGCGACATAATAAAATTACTTGTCAAGCAGTTTTTTTGCAACGTTCTCCATTCGGTCACGTTGCCAGGACGAAATTGCCCATGTAAGTTTGGACGATCTTGATGGGTAGGTTGATCCTTGCAAAAAACTTCAATATTGAGCGGGATGGCTTCGTCGGATAATAGAAAACAATTATTTTGTAATACTTTATAAGTAATTCCTATGATTATAAGTGAAGAATCGGCTTGGTAAATTCCCGTTAGGTTTTCAAGGGGTTCGGCGGGGAGTTTGGTGAGGATTTGAGGGCTATCCCAGTTAATCGTAGGTCGGCTGGGAGAGTAATTTTGGGGGATGTGCTGAATCTTTTTTGCGATGCCCGCTGGTATCATTTAAGCCGGAACCGCTAGCTTTGGTTGATGGGCTTTTTGCCGACGGTTTGATCGTAGAGGCTTCTGTTACCGGCCCTGTCGGCTAGCGCTTATTGTCGTTCCCCATAGTTTGAGTCAATCTGCCTTGAGGCCAAGTTCCGCACCTTAGCGGAAGAAATCTTGGTGGCGGTCACTGTCAAGGCAAGGAAACCGCTGGAGACGACGAAAACAATGGAAAGCGGTTCGGCTGACAGTCATGCGAATGCCCAGTGGGAAATGGTTTGCGGTCGGCTGCGCTCCGAGATCGGCGAGGCCGCCTATCAAAGCTGGCTGAAGCCGATGACCCTGCGCGAGGTTTTCGGCGGCCAAGTCCGGATTTCCGTGCCCACCCGTTTCATGCGCGACTGGATACTCGCCCATTACGTCAACCGTCTTTGCGCTTTGTGGCAGGGCGAGGATTCAAGCATCCAATCGGTGGACGTTTTCGTTCAGCCGGAACGCTCGCGGCGGGCGGCGGCGGACAAACCGGCCGCCGCTATTCAGCCCAAACCGCCAGTCACCGCCGGCGGCGGCGAGGATTACCACCGCAACATCTCGGCGCCTCTGGATCCGCGTTTCATTTTCGACCGGTTTGTCGTCGGCAAACCCAATGAATTCGCCCACGCCGCCGCCAGCCGCGTCGCCGAGGCGGCGGCGGTGCCGTTCAATCCGTTGTTCCTTTACGGCGGTGTCGGCCTGGGCAAGACTCATCTGATGCATGCCATTGCCTGGCACATCCGCAAGAAGGACCCGGCGCGCACCGTCATCTATCTTTCCGCCGAGAAGTTCATGTACCGCTTCATCCGCGCCCTTCGCGAGCAGAGCACGTTCGATTTCAAGGACCAGTTCCGCTCGATCGACGTGCTGTTGATCGACGACGTCCAGTTCATCAGCGGCAAGGAGTCCACCCAGGAAGAGTTCTTCCACACTTTCAACGCCCTCGTCGACCAGGGACGCCAAATCGTCGTTTCCGCCGACAAGTCGCCTTCGGACCTGGAGGGCATGGAAGACCGCTTGAAATCGCGTCTCAACTGCGGTTTGGTCGCCGACATTCACGCCACGACTTACGAGTTGCGCTTGGGCATCCTTCAGTCGAAAGCCGAACAGCTGGGGGTCGATGACGTGTCGAGCAAGGTCTTGGAGTTCCTGGCCCATAAGATTACCGCCAACGTCCGTGAACTGGAGGGCGCCCTCAACCGCGTCGTCGCCCATGCCCAACTGATCGGCCGGGAAATCTGCCTGGAAACCATCCAGGAAGTCCTTCACGATCTTTTGCGCGCCAACGACCGCCGCGTGACAATCGAAGAAATTCAGAAACGCGTCGCCTCCCACTTCAACATCCGGGTCACCGATATGAGCTCGGCCCGGCGCGCCCGCTCCGTCGCCAGGCCCCGCCAGGTTGCCATGTATCTGGCCAAGCAGCTGACCTCGCGGTCGTTGCCCGAGATCGGCCGCAAGTTCGGCAACCGCGATCACACGACGGTGATGCATGCGGTAAAAAAGATCGACGAACTGCGCGACCAAGATTCCGCTTTCGCCGAGGACGTGGAGCTTCTGCGCCGTCTGTTGGAGGGTTGAGTTCCCCTCCTTTTTCAGCGCCTCCCGCCTTGCCGGCGCGGCCGCGGCGGCATTTTTTCAGCGATCGTCCGACGGTGCCGGGACAGGGCTTCGAAAAGGGCCCGGCGCGAAGCGGAAATCGCTTTCGATCGCAGTGATTTTTGGTATAATGACCGATGACTCACGGGGCTTGTCCATGAGCCCCGTGAATGGTCTTTTCGGAGAGCTCGGCGGCCGCCGCGGGCGGCATCGGCGAAGGTCCCTTCGCGGCGGCCAATCAAGCCGCCATGGGAGTCATGGACGGGACGAAGAATGGCCATGAAACTGACCGTCGAACAAGCCACGTTTTTGAAAGCGCTTGCCCACGTGCATAGTGTCGTCGAACGCCGCAACACCATCCCGATCCTTGCCAACGTCCGGATGGAAGCGGGCGACGGCACATTGAGCCTGAATGCCACCGATATGGACTTGGACATCGTCGAGGCCGTCGACGCCGAGGTCGCCGCCACCGGAGCGACGACGGTGACGGCGCATATTCTCTATGACATCGTCCGCAAGCTGCCCGAGGGCTCGCAGGTGGAACTGGCCGGCGGCGGCGAGGACCAACTCAAGCTCACCTCCGGACGTTCCAGGTTCAGCCTGGCCTGCCTGCCGACGGAGGAATTTCCGGTCATGTCCGGGGGCGACCTGCCCCATGGCTTCACTCTCCAGGCGGGCGACCTCCGCGCCCTCATCGACCGCACGCGGTTCGCCATTTCCACCGAGGAAACCCGCTATTATCTCAACGGCATTTTCCTGCACGCGGCCAGCCGCGATGGCGTCGATGTCCTTCGCGCCGTCGCTACCGACGGCCATCGGCTGGCCAGCGTCGAGGTCCCCTTGCCGGCCGGCGCCGCCGGCATACCCGGCATCATCGTTCCTCGCAAGATGGTCACCGAACTGAGAAAGCTCATCGACGAATCCACCGACGCCATCGCCATCGCTCTTTCCGAAACCAAGATCCGGTTTACCTTTGATAACACCGAGTTGACCTCGAAGCTGATCGACGGAACCTTTCCCGATTACGAGCGCGTCATCCCCACCGGCAATGACAAGCAAATGGAAGTGGACCGCAAGTTGTTCGCCGCCGCCGTCGACCGGGTTTCGGCTATTTCTAGCGAGAAATCGCGGGCGGTGAAACTGTCATTGAGCAGCGGCACCCTGGTCCTTTCGGCCAGTAGCCCGGACAGCGGCAGCGCCACCGAGGAACTGGAAGTGGCTTATCAGGGCGAATCCATGGAGATCGGCTTCAATTCCCGCTATTTGCTCGACATTACCCACCAGATCCAGAGCGGCGACGCCCATCTATCCCTGGCCGACGCCGCCTCGCCGACGATTCTCCGCGATGCCGGCGACGCCAGCGCGCTCTACGTGCTTATGCCCATGCGTGTGTAAGGAGTGGTTGCGATCGGTTTCCAAGGCTTGGCCAGTGGCCCGCCTCCGCGGACCACCAGGCTGGACAATCCCGGCGAAGCTCCCACGCGCATGGCCGGCGGGGCTTCTCGCCTGTCGGTGGCGCGCCTGCAACTCACCGACTTTCGCTCATTCGAGCGTCTGCGTCTGGAGTTGGATCCACGTCCGGTGGTGCTGTCGGGCCCTAACGGCGCCGGCAAGACGAACATTTTGGAGGCGCTTTCCTTCCTCGTGCCCGGCCGCGGGCTGAGAAGGGCACGCTTGATCGAAGCGGCCCGCCGCCGGCCGGCGGATGACCGAAATGGCGGCGGCGCGGCGGCGTCATGCTGGACGGTGGCGGCGCGGCTGATGACGTCCTCGGGCATGGTGGAAATCGGCACCGGCCGTCAAGCACCGTCGGCGGCGGAGAAAGGCGAAAGGCGGGTAGTCCGTATCGACGGCCGGCCGGTAAAAAGCCACGCGGCACTCGCCGAAATCCTCGGCGCCTATTGGCTGACGCCGCTGATGGACGGGCTGTTCGTGGATGGCGCCTCGGCCAGACGGCGCTTCATCGACCGTCTGGCCGTCGGCTTCGATCCCGCTCACGGGCAGCGTCTCGGCGCCTACAAACTGGCCTTGAGGGAAAGGTCGCTGCTGCTGCGCCAGGGCTGGCGAGGATCGGACCCGGACTGGCTGGCGGTACTGGAACACCGGATGGCGGCGAACGGGATCGCATTGGCGGCGGCGCGGCGCGAAACCGTGCATCGTCTGGCCGCCGTCCTGGCCTCGGGCAGCGGGCCCTTTGCCGGCGCCGGCATCGAGATCAGCGGCGAGGTCGAAAGCTGGCTCGACGAGCAGCCGGCGCTGGCGGCGGAGGAGCGCTTTCGCCAAGTCCTGGCGGCGGCGCGGAAAAGGGACGCCGAAACCGGCGGTGCCGGCTCGGGTCCGCACCGCGGCGACGTCAAGGTCCGGCAACCGAAGAGCGGCGAACCGGCGGAGTTTTGTTCGACCGGCGAACAGAAAGCCCTTCTGCTCGCCATCGTCCTGGCCGGCGCCAGGATGCTGGCGGCGGAAAGAGGCGCGGCGCCCCTGTTGCTGTTGGACGAAGTGGCGGCGCACCTGGACAAGACACGACGCGAGGCTCTGTTCGGTGAAATCCTGGCAATGGACGCCCAGGCTTGGCTGACGGGAACCGATGCCGGCCTGTTCGCGCCCTTGCGGGGAAAGGCGCAATTTTTCGCCGTCGAAGACGCCAAGGTAAGGCCGGAAGGGTGACGGAACAACGGTAAACGAACGATGCGCGAAGAGATCACCAACGCAACGCCCGGCGGCGGCGGCGAAACCTACGACGCCGAATCCATCCAGATTCTGCGCGGCCTGGATGCCGTGCGCAAACGCCCGGGCATGTACATCGGCGACACCGACGACGGTTCCGGCCTGCATCGCCTGGTTTACGAAGCGGTGGACAATGCCATCGACGAGGCTTTGGCCGGTTTTTGCGACCGCGTCGGGGTCGTCCTCAACGCCGACGGTTCGGTCACGGTTTCCGATAACGGCCGCGGAATTCCCGTCGACATTCACGCCGAGGAAAATGTGTCGGCGGCGGAAGTGATCATGACCCATCTTCACGCCGGCGGTAAATTCGACCAGAACACCTATAAGGTTTCGGGCGGTCTGCATGGGGTTGGCGTGTCCGTCGTCAACGCCTTGTCGGAATGGATGGAACTGAATATCTGGCGCGACGGTAAGGAACACTCCATGCGTTTCAAGAACGGCGAGGCCGAGGCGCCGCTCCGCGTCAATGGCGACGCGCCGGCCGTTGACGGCGCCCCCGTAACGGGAACGGAACTCACCTTCCTGCCTTCGCCCAAGACCTTCGCCGTGACCGAATTCGATTTCGCCACCCTGGAGCACCGGCTCAGGGAGCTGGCCTTCCTCAATTCGGGCGTTGCCTTGAAGCTCACCGACGCCCGCCACGTCGATGAAAAATCCGTGGAAATGCACTACGAAGGCGGCCTCAAGGCCTTTGTCGGCTATGTGGACCGGTCAAAAAACGTCCTCAATGAAGAGCCGATCATCGTTCTCGGCGAGCGCCACGGCATCGTCGTCGAGCTGGCCATGCAATGGAACGACAGCTACCACGAAACAACACTCTGTTTTACCAACAACATTCCGCAACGGGACGGCGGCGCTCATCTGGCGGGGTTTCGCGGGGCTCTGACTCGGACCATCAACGCCTACGCCAACGCCAGCGGCATCGCCAAAAAGGAAAAAGTCAACATCACCGGGGACGATTCCCGCGAGGGCCTGACCTGCGTGCTGTCGGTCAAGGCGCCGGATCCCAAATTTTCCTCGCAGACCAAGGACAAGCTGGTGTCTTCCGAGATCAGACCCGTCGTCGAGGGAATCGCCGGCGAGCAGCTCGCTCAATGGTTCGAGGAGCACCCGGCGGAAGCCAAAAAAGTGATCGGCAAGATCATCGAGGCCGCCTCCGCCCGCGAAGCCGCCCGCAAGGCGCGCGAACTGACCCGCCGCAAGGGGGTGCTGGACATCACCTCGCTGCCCGGCAAGCTCGCCGATTGCCAGGAAAAGGATCCCTCTTTCAGCGAGCTTTTCATCGTCGAGGGCGATTCCGCCGGCGGCTCGGCGAAGCAGGGGCGCCACCGCGCCAACCAGGCAATCCTGCCGCTCAGGGGCAAGATCCTCAATGTCGAACGGGCGCGCTTCGACAAGATGCTGAGTTCCGCCGAGATCGGCACCCTGATCGCCGCTCTGGGCGCCGGCATCGGCAGCGAGGACTTCGACATCGACAAGTGCCGCTACCATAAAATCATCATCATGACCGACGCCGATGTCGACGGCAGCCACATCCGCGCCCTGCTTTTGACCTTCTTTTACCGGCAAATGCCGGAGATCATCGAACGCGGCTATCTTTACATCGCCCAACCGCCGCTTTATCGAACCAAAAAGGGCAATTCCGAGGTTTATCTCAAGGACGACGCCGCCCTGGAGGACCATCTGTTCAACACCGCCATCGACGAAGGGCTCCTCTTTACCGGTTTCGACGGCGTCCAGGTGGCCGGCGCCGACTTGCGGTCCTTGGTCGAGGAGGCCCGCGCCGTCAAGGCCCTGCTCGGCGGTTTGGCCGAACACGTTCCCTTGCGGGTGGTCGAGCAGGCGGCCATTTCGGGCGCCTTGAACCCGCTGGTTCTGTCGGATGGGAGGCGCGCCGCCAGCGCCGCCGAATATATCGCCAAACGTCTGGACGCGCTGGAAATCGAGACCGAGCGAGGCTGGGCCGGCACCCCGCTGGACGATGGCGGACTGATGTTCTCGCGCATCTTGCGGGGCGTTGCCGAACGCCACGTCATCGACGGCGCCTTGATCCGAAGCACCGAAGCCCGGCGGCTGGACGAAAAGGCGGCCACTTTACAGAAAACCTACCAACACCACGGCAAACTCGTCGTCAAGGACCAGGAGCAGGTCATCACCGGCCCCGTTTCCCTGGTCGACAGGGTCATGGACGTGGGGCGCAAAGGCGTAGGCATCCAACGTTACAAGGGCCTGGGAGAGATGAACCCGAGTCAGCTTTGGGAGACGACGCTGGACCCCAACGCGCGCATGCTCCTGCAGGTCAGGGTCAACCACGCCGACGACGCCGAGGAAGTGTTCTCGACGCTGATGGGTGACATGGTCGAGCCGCGCCGCGATTTCATCCAGAAGAACGCCCTGAAGGTGGCGAATTTGGACGTCTGAAGGGGACCGGCGGCGATCCGCACTATCCCTTGCGTTCGGCGATCCTTTTTCGCCTGGCGATCTCCGGCTGTTCGGAGGCGAGAAAGGCGGCGGTCAGTCCGGCCATTTCCCGGTAGAACGAAAGCTCCGCCCCGTCCTTGACCTTGGCGCAAAAAACGGCGGCCCATCCGGCCACATGCTTGCCGATGAATTCCTCTTCGTATCGCAGGCAGTTCAAGGCCTTGGCGAAATCTTCCCGCCGCCAGGCCCGGGCCTCCTGGGCGGCGATTTCGGCCATGAACTCCAAGGCGACGCTGATATGGTCCGGCATGCCGTGAAATTCGGCTTTGTATTCAAAACCGGCGGCCTCGATGAAGCGCTTGACCTCAATGGTTGGCGGTCCCCACAAGCCGCCGCCGTCCGGGCCTTGGTGAACGGAGGCATGGGGAGAGATGTGCTTGCCGGGCCCCAGGAACAGCCTGGCGTACTCGACGGCCAGTTCCTCAAGCAAGGCTTCCTCGGGACGATGCATGAAATCGCCTTCCAGCTCGACAGCCGCCGCCACTAGGGATTGTTGGAATGGCGCCTCCTTGATGCGGCGCAGGAACTCCGCCGATACCTCCTCGCCAAAAACCCTGGCCAGGAAGCGGTAGAGATGACTTCGCTCTACCGCCGTCCTGGCCAGCATCCCAGGGGTTTTGGCGATGTTATCGCCGCCTGCTTGGGTCATTGGCTCTAAGCCTTTGTAACCGTCACCACGGTATCCATCCAGCGCATTTGCCCGTTAACGGGATCGGCGGCGTTGGGGACAATCCAGTTCGGGTGGGTTCCGTTGTTCTTCCACCATTTGAGCTCGAAGTCGGCGTCGCCCATGCCGTCCGGGGCTTTCTTGCCGGAAGCGTAGCGGCCGTACTCCCAGTGTCCGCAGTGATGCGAGATGGCGATGACGCCGGGAATGATGGCCGGCGTGACCCGGACCGTGGTCTCGATTTCGCCGACCGTGGATTTGACCTTGACCGGATCGCCGTCCTCGATCCCTTGGGCGGCGGCGGTGGTGGGGTTGATCCAGGCCGGATTGTCGTGAAAAATCTCGGAAAGCCACTTGCAGTTCGCCGAACGCGAATGGATCTGCGCGGCGACCTTGTAAGTGGTCAGGATCAACTCGCCCGCCTTCATCCGTTGGTGTTCGGGCACCGGCTTCCATGTCGGCAGCGGCGGAAAGCCTTTTGCCTCCATGAGGGACGAATAGAACTCCATATAGCCGGACTTGTTGACCTTGTCGGGCTTGAAGCCGGAATAGACGGCCTCGCCGATCTTCTGTCCGACATAGGCCTTGTAAGCTTTCTTGGTATGGACGTAGCCCTTGGAGCGGGCTTCGTCCTCGCTCTCGACCTTGGCCTTGCGCCAGCTCCAATAGACTCCGGTCGCTTCGTCGAGAATGACTCCGTCCTTCTCGTAAGCCTCGGGACCGAGCACCGACTTGTAGCTGAAATATTTCGGTTTGGCGCCGGCGTCGTGCCAAACGCCGTTCTTTTTCATGTACTCGAAGCCGCCGGCCTCCTTGACGCCGGGGGTCATCTCGCAGGACTGCCTAACGAATTCCTCTTTCGATTCAAAGCCCAGCGGGAAGCCCATCCGCCGGGCCAGTTCGACGCAGACATCGGCCATGTCCCTGGCCTCGCCCAAGGGCTTGACCATCGGCTGGCGAATATAGAATTCGGGCACCTGGACGGGCGAGACCATGTCTTCCCAGTCCCATCTTTCGAGATAGGTGGCATCGGGCAGGATCAGGTCGGCCAAAGCCGCCGATTCGTCGTAGAAAGGATTCGAGCAAACCGTGAAGGGAATGAGTTTTTCATCCTTGAGAATGTCGATGTTTTCCCGCACTTCGCCGTTGGCGTAGACCGGGGTGTAGCAGTACCACATATAGACATCCGGCCTGCCGGCGGAGCCGTCCTTGATCATCTTCAGCACGTTGTGGCTCATGTGATGGGTAGGCAACGCCGCCGCTCCCTTGGGGCCGTCGACGATCTTCAGCTTCTTGGCCTTCGGTTTGTCCTTCGGCCCCTTCGGATATTTCCATTTGGCGCCGACGGCCTTGCAGCGGCCGCCCGGGTTGTCGATGTTGCCGGTGATCGAGGCGAGCATCTGCAAGGCCCGCTCGGTGTCGTTGCCGTTGTAATGCGCGACCGGCCCGCGGTAGCTGATGAGGCAGGCCGGATGGGTGGTGGCGAACTGGCGGGCGATGCCGGCGATCTTGGCCGCCGCGACGCCGCTTATTTTCTCCGCCCACTCCGGCGTGTACTCGGCCAGGTGGGCTTTCAGGGCGGCGACTTTCTCATCCACGGTGGCGTCGGGATCGGCCGTTACCTTGCAAAACTCGAGAAATTCCTCGCCGTCGCCCTTATGGAGGCCTTCGCTCATCACCACGTTGCACATGGCGAGGATCACCGCCAGGTCGGTTCCCGGCTTGATCGGAATCCATTCGGCCGACTTGGCGGCGGTGTTGTGGCCTGCCCCCATTAAGTGGTCCAGCGTCTATGAGAGAGTTCGGCGCGGTTTCATGCCCTGCTGTGCAGGCTGGAGCGTAGCGTAAGCCTGGACAGCAGGGC